>Ga0163163_10002717_pt1 | contig 14941 bp, 15 predicted proteins | sample S65metaG_FD_119766 | JGI IMG/M metagenome (GOLD analysis project Ga0163163, IMG submission 119766) | Switchgrass rhizosphere microbial communities from Kellogg Biological Station, Michigan, USA - S6-5 metaG | ecosystem: Host-associated > Plants > Roots > Rhizosphere > Soil | place: USA... | reverse complement strand
ATAGCAATCTGCTTCGTGATTTTCGCCCGATTGGCTGCCTCTATCGCTTCGGAGGTAACAGTAGGTGGGCCACTTCGGTCCTCCACCGCAGTCCCTTGGAAGCGAACCGAGTCTTTGACCACGCGAAGCCAGAGGTAATCGGCCGCGACTTTGGCAAACCCAGTGCAAGCCGGGTCGATGTCCTGAATCCTGTACTCAGCTCGTACGGTCCCATGAATAAAGGCGGGCAGAGGCGAAGTGCCGGGGTCCGGTTTATACCAAGCGCGCACACCTACCTCCAGGTTGAAGCGATCGGTGGCCCCGTGGATAAGTTCGACCTGCGGGACGGAAAGTTGCGCGTGCACGCGTCCGCGAACACCGTCGAACGCATGTGGATCCCCGATACGCATTTGCACGCTGTGCGGAAAGCTCGGAAGATTGAGATTAGCGAATGCGTTCTGATGCATGCTCGCCAGTAAGCGATTGATCGTACCGCCGCTGATTTGAAGAACAGCATTAAAATCGCCGGTCAAAGGATTCGACATAACAGTTCCGGACCTCCCATCTATGAAAATAGCTTCACGTGACTCTGAATTTCCTCTTGCGAGAGAGCTCTGTTGTGGAGAACGACATCCTGAATCCTGCTTAGCAGCGGAAAGCGCTTTGGCGGATTCGTCGTCGGGTCGGGATCTCTTTCCCCAACCCCGATCAAGAGCGGAGCGCCCATTGGCAGGGAATAGGATTGCACCGTTCCGCTTAAGGTGATTTTGCCTCTCACATAAATGGCCCAAAACTTCGTTGAACCGACATTCTTGACGATAAAAGCAAAATGGGAAGTCCCCTCTGGGACAATCGGCAGTATGCCCGGGGGGTCCCGGGTTACTGCGCCCGAAGTGTAAAAGTGGACGTCCCAGCGGCTGTCATGGTTTGCACTTGCATCGACCTTTGCGAACACCGTAAAGCCGTGTAAAGCAGGCTTTTCGTCGAAGGTTGCTCTGAAAAAACCTCCTGCGCTGAATAGCACGTATTGGTAGCCTTTAATATTCTGCTGCCAGCCCTTTTCAATCCACGCTTCGATTGTGAACTCGTCTGTATAAAGAACCTTGTCAGCTTGCTCCTGCGACACAAGAACATGGCCACCATTGAAGAAGCGACACTTCGCCGTGGGATTGGAGCCGATGAGCCCCGGTTGGGGCAGAAAAAGAAAGTCACCCGTTCCGGCTTCAGAGCCTTCGCTATCGGGACCGAATTTTTCCGGTTCTTCTTTAGGAAGTAGAGGGTTAACTACGTACTCACCGTCCTTGAAGCCTTTTTCATCTGCCGCTATTAGAGCTGAGGCGCCATCCACGAGCCTCCAATACGCGCGAACGCTCGACTCGGCCCGGATGGTTTCGGCGTATCCTGGAAGGGTCGGAGGGTTGGGCGGGAAAAAATTGCCAGTAGCCTTGTTATCAATGCCACAGCCAATGAAGCGAAAGAGCAGGACTATAGGGAGCACCAGTAGCGGAACCACAATAAAGGTCCAATCTGTCATCTCGTATACTCCTTCTATCGAATGATGTCGTCTTGGTTCTATGACCACCTGAAGATGGCAAATGCGACCACCGAGACCGTCACAAACACCGTCGAGATCGCCTGGACCAGGCTGACGCCCATGACCCGATCTTGCTTGTAGCGCGCATACTCCAACACGATCCGGCCCGCGCAATATGCGCCGACAGCGAATAGGAAGAGCGCGCCCTCAAACGGTCGGTGGCCCCAAAGAGTGATCGCCCCCGCGAGCACGACCATGCCCCACGCAGCCTCCAAGATCTGCACAGGGATCCGTCGTGTCCACACGCCTTCTCCGTCGGGTAGATTGAGTCCAAACCATCGCGACGTTGGCCGGCCTGCGCAACATCCATTCAAGAAGCATCCGAAACGCGTGATAATCATTCCAATCAGCATCGTGAAGGACGCCGCATCCCAAAACTGTCCAAAGGGAATTTCAAAAACTGCGAGAAATGGAAGGGAGAATGGTAGGGATAGCAGGAGTCCGCCGTACATCGAGGCGCCACCCTCGGAGAATCGCCAGATTCTCCGAGGCTGCTCGCGATATACGCGCCAGTTTCGAGTGACGAACAACAGCCTGGCGCCCAGCAGGGCCGTCATCACCAGGAGGATCGTCGCGCTCAGTGTGCGCGTGACATTGAGCCCATTGGAGTGCGCGGCGTAGAGTTGCGCGTAGATACCGAAGACGATGCCGAAGTACAACGTGGCGGGATAACTGTAAATCGATACGCTGCCCCATCGAAAAAGAATGCGCCGCATCAAACCTCTCCTTGGAACTAAAAGCCTATCTTCCCGTGCCTAGAAACCTGTCGGGAAATCCGCGGGCCATATATTAAGGACGGCTATGAGTCCGCCTACTACAATGGCGGTATCCGCGAGGTTGAATACGGGCCAAAACCCAAAGTCGATGAAATCGACAATGCCCCCGCGCCACAGCCGATCCAGGAGATTGCCACCCGCCCCACCCAGTGCAGCACCAAGCGCCACTTGAGCCGTCGCACTTTGAAAGAACGGTCCGACCTGGACGAGAGCGACTAGAAGAGCGACCTCTGCAACCCAGAGCATCAACAATGTGCTGTCGTCCTGAAATACGACGTCGGCCCTCCGATTCAGCACTCTTCGAAATGCAATCCATCCGAATGAGGTCGCCTGCTGCTCTGGGAACCGGGAAAGAATGAAAGCTTTCGTCGCCTGGTCCAGACCAATCAACAGAATCGCTGACGACAAAAGTATGACAACAGGCATCTCGAATTCAGATTATGGTTTTCGCGGATTATCGTGTCGCCACATGTTTTGGTAGTTATGTTCTTCCGGCAACTTACTACCCTGGCCGACCGACGAAATTGCTGCGATCTAGTGTTCTGTAGAGTGTGAGGGCTTGATGCGTTTACCGAGATGGCACCCGAGATCGCAATTGCGACTGGGCTTAAGTTGTAACCTTGTTACGAAGCGCTTTAGCTACTGCTTCCGACTTGGAGTGGACTTGCATCTTCTCGTAGATCTGCTTGATGTGAAAACAGATTGTGTTGAAGGTCACGCCTAACTCGGCAGCGGCAGTTTTATAGTTATACCCTTCAACCAATAGTTTGAGGAGACGCAGCTCGTGAGGTGTAAGGTGATAGTCGGCCTTTTCAGGCGGGCGAATCTGGCGGAACAGGTGGACCACCCGGCTCGCGATCTCGGGTGACATTGGGGCACCTCCGTCAATTGCTTCCCTGATGCTCTCCAACAGTCGCGCCGGTGGGGTCTTCTTAACCAGGTAACCAGAAGCCCCAGCGCATAACGCCTCGAAAATGCGCTCGTCGTCTTCATACACCGTTAGCATCAATAGCGTCAGCGAAGGATGCCGCTCCTTTAATAGCCGGACACCTTCGATCCCGTTCATACCAGGCAAGCCGATGTCAGCCAGAACCACATGTGGAAGGTGGGTGCCGATTTTGTCGAGCGCTTCTTCCATAGTTCTGTAGCTGCCCACGCAAGTGAACCCCTCGGTGCCGTCAATTAGCATCCGCAGGCCATCACGCAGCGTACGCACGTCTTCTACGATAGCGACCTTTAGGTCTTCGTGAAGTAGCGTCTGATCTCCTCCTTACGGGAATGACTGGAATCAATAGGCAGGACCTGTCGCAGCGTATCAAATGGTTAACACGATGACACCCCATAAACATGTAGTAACTATTGATTCCGTTTTTGCTTTAATCGGGTCGAGAACCACCGGCGACTATCGAGCGGCGCTTTCAGATGAACGGTGGTGCCGTGGGAATTCGCTGAGCCGATCCCTAACTCGCCACCCAGCTTTTTAGCTCGCAGTCGCATGTTCGCCAAGCCATTGCCTTCGCTAGCGCACTCGGGCTCAAAGCCCTCGCCGTTGTCGTGCACAGACAGTTCGAGCGCACCATCACTGATTACAAAACTAATCTGTACGGCAGTGCAGTTTGCGTGGCTCACAACGTTGTTCACCGCTTCCTTGAAGATCAAGTAAATTTCGCGACGCATTTCCGGACCCAACTTTATATCGCGTCCCGGATTTGGAACGTCAAAAACAAACTCCACTCCGTGAGCAGTAAAGACATCGCTGGCGAGGCGTCGCATGCGATACGAGAGATCGCTGAGCCGATCTTTCACTGGGTTGATGGCCCAAACAATGTCACTCATCGAATCCACCAGGTCGCGCGATAATGTCCCGATTATTGAAAGCTCTTGACGGACACTCTCATCATGTCCGACTCGTCTTCTGACCACCTCACTCAAGATCGAAACCTGAGACAATCCTGAGCCGACGTCGTCGTGCAGATCGCTGGCGATACTGGTGCGGATACGTTCGAGCTCGAGCAGTCGATTCAGTCGAAGTCGGTAAGCGGAATAGATGGCCAGTCCCATGAAGCCAACCAGCAACGACAAGAACCACCAGCGCTGCCAAATCGGCATCGCAATCTGAAACGCGAATGTAGCTGGACTGGAGCTTACACGGCCTTCTGCGTCGACGGCTCGAACGCGAAAGCGATATTTTCCAGGCGCAAGACTCGCAAAGTTGATCGTCCGTTCGGTGGTTGGTGCACTCCAAACGTCGTTAGCACCCTCAAGAGAATATTGATAACGGAGATCCTCTCCGAAACTCGCGCCCAGTCCGACGAAGTCCACACTCACTTGCGTTTGACTCGGAGCCAGGTCAAATGAGGGAAGATCAGTGGCACCAATTTCGGAAACCGACCGCGCAACTCCTTCAATACGCAGTCCAGTGAGATACACTGAGGGCATCATGAGCGACTGCCGGTTTTCCGGAACGAAACTCGATAGCCCAAAGACGGATCCGAACCATAACGTACCGTGCCGATCACGATAGGCTAACTGGATCATTCCTCGTGGCAGACCATCGGCGACGGTGAAATGCTTGATGCTTCTGTTACCCACGTCGAGCCGGTCAACACCGTGACCTGTACAAGCATAAATGCGTCCCCATTCGTCTTCCGTAATCGAGCGAACGTTGTTGCTGGAGAGACCGTCTGCAGTTGTGTATGTTTGGACGTGCAACACATTAGCCGTCGGGTCCTCAATGCGGGCCAAGCCTCCGAGTTGACTAGCGATCCACAACCGACCGTCGTGGTCTAAATAGAGCCAGACCACCCAACCAGGCGGCACGCCATCATTCGTCGTAAAACGTTTGAACTTCCCGTCACGATAGCGCAGGAGGCCGCCACTGTTGGACGTTCCGATCCAAAGATTGCCCGCTCGATCCTCAACAAACGCAGAGAAGTCTGTATTCGCTGGAACACCCGTCTCAGTCGTGTAATCCTGAATAGTATCGGTTGCGCGTTCCCATCGTAGCAGGCTGTAATGTATTGCTGTTGTTGCTATCCATACATCACCCCGCGAGTCTTCATGAAGTCGAAAAACTTCAGTGCGCTCGGAGTCATCTCCCATCGTCTGCATGAATTGCGGTTGGGCACGCTCGAGTTCTTCGACGTGATCGACTTTAAGGAAACGATAAAGACGAAACATTGGGATCCACCACTCGCCGGAACGATCCTGCATGACTGTTTGTCCCCAACCCCAACCGGGATAAGAGATCTTTGCTGACAAATTCGGCCGGATGCTCTTGAAATGTGCTCCATCAAACTTGTTGATGCTCCTTTCCGGGCGATCGCTGACGACGATTAGATCGCCCATTCGGTCTTCAAAAATCGAGTTAACCTTGATCGATTCAAGCCCATCGGCAAGACCGTAACCCGTAAAACCGTTGCGCGCGACTTTCTGAGCGCCACAGGCCGAGGCGACCCATAAATTGCCGTCGCGATCTTCAGTAACGTCTGAAACTGATGTGCATAATCCATTCCTGACGTCGTAGCGTTGGAAGCGGACCGTACTCGCATTCTTTTCTGGCGAGATCGAATACAGCCCCTTCAAGGTGGCAGCCCAGAGTTTGCCATCGCGTGTTTGCCGCAAGGCGCGGATCCAGCCACCTGCCAATCCATCCTTTGCCCCATAAATTCGCGCCACAATCGTGCGCGACGGATCTGGCTCATTAACAAGCTGCAGCAGTTCGCCACCAAGGTCTCGTCTGGTCCCGGCCCAGATGTTTCCTTCGTTATCTTCAAGCAACGAGCTAATCAATCCGTGTGATAGTCCGTGTTTCTGTGAGTATCGCTCGATGCGCCCATCGGGCAATAGTCTGTAAAGCACCGCGCCTATACCGGCCCACACCGCACCACGACGATCTTTGAGAATAGCGCTTACATTAGGATGCGCGCGGCTCGTTGAGTCTGACAGTTCAACAAATTGAAATTTCACTGCACCATTCGGATTCGCTTCAAGTCTGAAAAGACCTTCATTCGTCCCACACCAGATAGCGCCCGCTTCGTCTTCCCAAAGCGCATTGAAAGCTATTGGGTTCTGCGTAGGGTTGTAAACGACAAACATTGGATCACTGTGCGAGTCTTGCCGAACTGTATCGGCACCTTTGCGAGGCATGTTCGGCAAGCCCGCGGGATTGAACCGACACAATCCACCCTCTGTCGCTATCCAATAGACTCCGCTCTTTGTTTCAAGAAAATCGTTTACACGGCGGTCGGCTAGGCCGTCATCCGTCGTGTAATTCCTGAACCTGTAACCATCAAACCGAGATATGCCATCACCGGTGGCTATCCACAGGAAACCCCGCGAATCCTGCCGGACAAGTGTTACTTCATCACGCGGCAGTCCATCGCCAGTCGTGTAACTCTTGATTGGTAACTGCTCAGAGAATGAGATCAGAGTCAGTATGTGAAGCGCTAGCAACTGGGTTAGCAATCCACAAATCCATCGACACCTCATTTTTGTGTATTCCCGAAGAGGACGTGGCTGGTAATTCACTTAGGAGGACTCTGCGACGATGATTAAATTGTGACCTTATAGCCGAGCCGAGACAATTCGCTGTGGGGGATAAATCGGAAGCAAGAGGAACAATGATACGTTAAAGGCTCGTGGTATGCGATGTTGATGCGAGTTTGTTTCCAAGTTTCGAGCGGGTCTTTATTTTCTTTGGTCTGTTTGAGTCTGCCCAAGCTGTAAAAATTTACCAGCAGCGATAGCTCCGTCATCTATTGTTGTTGGTCCACAAAGTTAGCACTTCATGTTTTATCATCCGCTTCGGCACTTGGGACGCTTGATAAGATCTCAAGGGCCTTAGTTTTTATAATTTCCCTCAACATGAGTTACATCACTGATCGAATTTCTTTTCGCTGGGGCGGTTTCGCAGTCGGGTAATTCGTTAGGAGCGGAGGGACACGGCATGTACAATCGTTCCCCATCAGAAACACAAGGAACGCTGGTTTAACCGTATTTTTGAACGCGCTACTGAAGGTTATGTCTGGTGGTCCGGAGTTCTGATTCGCAAGAGCGTGATCGCGCTCGCGATGCTGGTGGCTTTTGGCGTTGCCGCATTTTTTTTCAGCAACAGAGTCCCGACCAGTTTCCTGCCCGACGAAGACTTCGGGTACTTGTACGTGAATATGCAGCTTCCTAACGCGACCTCGCTAGGGCGCACAAACGAAGCTGCGAGACAGGTCAAAAAAATCCTCTCGCAAACGCCAGGTGTCCGCTACAGCACCAGCGTCATCGGCTTTAGTCTGCTCAGCTATGTGCGGGCTAGTTATAACGCCTTCTTTTTCGTCACCCTAAAGCCATGGGATGAACGTAAATCGAAAGAAGAACAGTATGAAAATCGGCCGCAGTTTTTGCTCATCATGATCTCCCAAAAGACGGTTAACTTATCAACCTGCGCAACTGTGCTACGTCACTGGTACGACGGTGACGGACTTGGGCTCGGACTCGGCCCTGGTGATCCTTCCGGCGACGGACTTGGCGATGCGTTCGGTGACGGCACCGGAGTTGGCATTGGACTCGGCGATGGTGACAATGTTGGTAAAGGCGATGGTCTTGGGGAAGGCCTTCGAGAAGGCGACGGTGCGGGTGTTCCCTGCGGCGTGGCATTGGCATAGGAGCCTCTGGCAACCGATGATCGACCGTTAGTGAATGTTACCAACCCACTGACTATCAGTGTGAAGAGACTGATCGTTACCAGACTGCTAAAAATTCTTTTCTTCATTTTGAACCCTCCTTGTTTGCATCGAGAACTCAGCGGTTGAGTTACTGACGATGTTGCTCCATTTGTTTGTGCGACTGACCGACGACTAACTCGAGTTAAGAGCAATCGCCAGGCCTAACTAAAATCCGGACTCACAATCTCGTGCAGCTTTCTTCTACATTGAGAATTGGTTTGTTAACGAGGATGGCAGGTGACGTGACTGGCGTTTGTACCGTACCTGTTTGAGTCAAAGTCTTGGCCCATTTCGATACGAATTTTTATCTGCATTAGCGTTCACACGATGACGCACCGGACTGCAAGTGAAGCAAGACTTAATTGGAACTGAGTTAGGCGATGGGATCAAGGTCAGAATTTGCGCGACCTCTTCTCTTCGGAGATCACGTAACGGAATTATTGTGGATAGTGGGAACGTATTGGTTTACTTCTACGAATCATATGACGGTAATGGCACGCAGCTTGAAATAAGCTGAACGCAGTTCTGCAGCGTTTATCATTTGCACGATATAAGGAGCACCAGGACCAATGGCTAAATACGGAAAGAAGGCAGGTACGAAGGTCGAAAGGGCGATGCACGAAATGAAAGAGGGGACACTTAAAAGCGGTCGATCTGGAAAGAAGGTGACAAGTAAGAAACAGGCGATCGCTATAGGTCTTTCGGAAGCGCGAAAGGAGGGCGCGAAGGTTCCCCAGAAAAAATCATCCTCGGGGAAGAAATCTTCTAAAAAGAGTCGGTAGTGCCGTACTGAGCATTGGACGAGATCATGCGGACCCGAAACCAACGCTCTTCATGTTATGTCGCTTGAAGATGGCGTCGTGTGTCCATCTTGTCATAGTTAACGTGATACAGGCGCAGTTCGAAAACATATTGCGGGTTTGCTGGTTCCATTAGAAATCCTGGGATGGATTCTCAACCTTTAATATGCGTCCTGACGTCGCTATAGCGAATGCGGGCGTCAACTACCGATAAGGGGTCGCACTCCGCGCACTACCATCTACGACGACTACGTCGTAGTCCCTTAAGTCGGTAACTCTGTCCCCGCCTGCTCCGCCGCCATGTACTCGGCGTACCAATCGGACCAGTTCGCGTCGCGCTGACCACCCATGCGCTTCTCGTGCTCTCCGTGAGCAGTCTCGGCACGCCGCATCGCGTTCGCCAAGTCGCTTGCGGAGCCGAACGACGTCACGCCAGTGTCGATTCGCCCGGGCAGTCGCGTCGTGATCTCCTGCAGCAGCCAACTATTGCCGTCGGGATCACTGAAGGTGGCGAGCGAACGGTAAGTACCGTGTTCCGGATCTGGACCTCCAACTGGACCATTCGGACCAAGGTGGAAAATCTCACTTACATCGATGCCCGCATCGACAAGAGCATTTCGAGTTGCCTCGATGTCAGAAACGATCAAGTACGTTCTCTGGACTGAGCCGGGCGCCGCCGAAGTGAGGCCTTTGCCGAATTGGACCGAGCAGGCGGAACCGTGCGGGGTGAATTGGAATACGCCTGAGCCTGGCGGTGTGACGTCCTGCCTCCAACCCAGATTGCGGTAGAACTGCTCCGCGCGTGCGGCATCAGAGACCGGGATGACGATGACCTCGAGCTTCATGTCAACTGGCGCGACCTTAGGTTCGCTTGCGTTGTTATTGCGGATTACATTCGTTGGACTTGCCATGTTCTTTTGCTCCTTCCGTTTACCAATTTCAATATTGAATGCGCTCAACTGCGTCGAGGAGTAAGCGACCAAACCGGGAGGACCGCTCACCGCAGCGATTACTAAGCCGCAGATAATAACGCCTGTCTCTCCAGCCCGCACTGGTCCGGACTTCGAGCCCCTTGACCGAGTTTACAAACGCCTTTCCGGCCGATGGTTCCAAGCACGAAGCCGAGCACCTTTCGCTTGAGGTTCTTACCCTCTATCCGATGACACGTCAATGTCCGTCGTGTATTAGACCAAAGTATCGATCTGTACCTTGGTATTAATCGTGGTGGGTACCGATACCAAAGTATGATGGACATCGAACTCTCAGAGGCGCATTCTCCGAAGTGACTGATGGATCAGAAACTGTTGCGAGGCATAGCTGATGGTTGAACGTCCCCTAATATCAGTAGTGGATGACGACGAATCAGTGCGGGAGTCGTTACCAGATCTACTCAGAGATTTGGTTTTGAGGCCCGAACATTTTCGTCCGCTGAAGAGTTTCTTACTTCTGAAGCAGTGGATAATACGAATTGTCTGTTACTGGATGTGGCGATGCCTGGTATGAGCGGACCAGATCTTCAGCGAGAGCTAAAACTTCGCGACCAATCGATTCCGGTTGTCTTCATCACTGCGCATCGCGACGCTGCTGTTCGCCCACGTTTGATTGCCGCCGGCGCCGTGGACTGTCTGTTCAAGCCGTTCGAACCGACTGATTTGCTGCAGGCACTCAACAACGCACTTGGCGTAAGTTGATTAGTTTCAGCCATCGATTTGATGTGACATCAGCAGCCCCTAAGTCGCAGCAGCAGCCGATTGTCTTTGTCGTTGACGATGACGTGTCCGTGCGCGAATCGTTGGAGTTGCTGATCAAATTCGCAGGCTGGCAGCCGCAGATATTTGCATCCGCCACAGAGTTTCTGGCCCATCCACGCACTGCGATGCCAAGTTGCCTGGTGCTCGATGTTTCCCTTCCGGATCTTAATGGCCTTGAGGTGCAGAAGCTGATCGCGTCGGATCGAATCGACATGCCAATCATTTTTATTACTGGGCATGGCGACGTCCCGATGACTGTCCAGGCGATGAAGGCTGGGGCTGTCGAATTCCTGACCAAACCTTTTGACGATGAAGTGCTGTTGAGTGCAATCCGTCATGCCATCAAAACGCAGCACAGCGGTACTTGAGGATCAAGTTGAAATGGTTGCGTTGCGTAGCAGTTACGATTCGCGTACACCTCGTGAGCAGGACGTGATGCGATTAGTTGTAGCGGGACTGTTGAATAAACAGATCGGCCTGCAGCTCAGCATTAGTGAAATCACAGTAAAGGCACACCGCGGCAAAATGATGCACAAGATGAAGGCTAATTCAGTGGCGGATCTGGTGAAGACGGCGGTTAGACTCGGGCTCACACGGGCGCGAAATCCATGGCATACGACCGATTAATAGAATGGAAACTTTTCTTACGCTAGGAAGTCGCGAAGACCCGCACAGCTAACGAAAACATTGCACAACCATTAGCCGGCTCGACGCAGGACAAGTGAGTGAAGGAGAATAACTCTGTTGAATCTTTCGATCAGTGCTTTAGTGAATACTGATACGTTCAAATTGCTCCACAGCTGAATGACACCCGTTCGCCTAACCGAAATCCCGTCCGCCTCAACAATAACTGACCGAGCAGATACAACAAACTTGCCCTTGGCTAGAAGAGTTCGGTAGGCCGTTAACTGGAATGTATCCTCATCGCTGATCGAGCAATTGATCAGTTTCGCCCGCTCGGTCGTTCTCGCGCGGATCCTGGTCCCAGAGGACTTCGGACTGTTCGGCATGGCTTTGACAATCGTGGCAGCATTGAACGCCCTGACGACGATTGGGTTAGACCGAACAATCGTCGCAAACAAGTTTGCTACGAGCGATGAACTGAAAGCACACCTGGACACAGTGTGGACGGCGGAACTCATTAGAAGTTTCGTCGTTGCTGTTCTAGTGTCGGCTTCCGCTTTTCCGATGTCTCGGTTTTACGGGCAATCACAACTGAAGGTCATCATTCCCTTTCTCGGCTTAACAAGCCTCGTTCAAGGGTTTCAAAACATCGGACTGACGATTCTGCGGAAGCAGATTAGCTTCGCGAGGATCTTCTGGTACGAACTTGCTACGAACCTCTCCGGAGTATCGTTGACCATTGCCCTGGCTGTGGTGATGCGAAGTGTTTGGGCGCTGGTCATTGGCCTGTTGCTAACCGCCGCCCTCGGGGTAATCTTCTCCTACATTTTCCATTCGTATCGCCCGTGTCTGGCGCTCGAAAAGATTGCCTTTCGCCGTGCCTTGAGCTTAGGAAAGTTCACGCTGGTGATCGCGGTTGCTTCATATGTGACTAACATGGCGGACAACGTTATGGTGGGGCGTTTACTGGGCACCGTCGCACTCGGCAACTATTCTTTGGCTTTCAACATCGCAAGCGCGCCCATCATCATAGTGGTTTTCACTCTTGGCAAAGTGCTCTTTCCCGCCTATGCCGAAATTACCGCGCAGAGTCCGAAACGTCTGGAACTGGCCTTTACCAAAGTATTCAATATCTCCTCGATGATTTTGCTCACGATCGCAGTGCCAGTGTTCCTGCTTGCTGGTGAGATAGTTCAACTGCTCTTCGGCAACAAGTGGACCACCGCAGGAACAGTTCTACGTGTTTTGGCTTTAGCCATTCCACTGCGCGGGCTGTCCTTGATCATTTCCACTGTTTTCTGGGGCTTGAACAGACCAAAGGATGTGGCCGTGGGAAGAACTCTGGAAGCGGTCGTCTTTCTTGCCGTACTCTACCCGTTGATAACAACTTTCGGATTGCCTGGCGTCGGATGGGCTGGCGTGACACGAATAGAAAGGAAACTTTATGTTGCGGTAGGAAGTCGCGAAGACCCGCAGGACTAACGTCAAACTTCATTCGTTGAGAACGCGATGAACGAAAGACACGGCGATCGATCCCTCGCCGACTGCTGATGCAACGCGCTTGACGTTACCACCCCTAACATCACCAACGGCGAATACTCCGGGAAGACTAGTTTCGAGCAAGTAAGGCGTGCGTGGTAGCACCCAATTTGTAGCCGCTAAATCTTGAGCGGACAGATCGGGCCCGGTCTTGATGAAACCGACCTCATCACAGACTACACAGCCATGCAGCCAACTCGAATTCGGCATGGCTCCCGTCATTGAAAACAGCGCGCTGATGTTATGCGTCTCGACCTTGCCGGTTTTGCTGTTCCGCCACTGCACGCGTTCAAGATGATCCGTGCCATCCAGGGAACTGACCTCGGTATTTGTGAGCAAGTCAATCGTTGGGCTCTCTTCAATTCGCCGGATTAGATAGCGCGACATTGTTTGGGCCAACCCGGCGCGACGCACCAGCATGTAAACGCGCCTTGCTGTTTGCGCGAGAAAGACTGCAGCCTGGCCGGCAGCATTGCCGCCGCCAACCACAATAACTTCTTCACCTCCACACAACTGAGCCTCAAGATGGGTGGCGCCGTAATAAATTCCGACACCTTCAAAGCGCGAAAGATTCTCCAAGGGCAGCTTTCGATACTGCGCTCCCGTGGCGATAATGATCGTGCGCGCGGGAATTCGCTGACCATTATCAACCATTACCGCGTATGGCCGACGATCACAGGAGAGCCCCTTCGCATCCTTGGCGATAAGCATCTGAGCGCCAAACTTCTGCGCTTGTGCATAAGCATTTCCCGCGAGCTCCCCGCCAGAAATTCCCATGGGAAAGCCCAGATAATTTTCAATCTTCGAACTCGCACCCGCCTGACCACCCGGCGAATTCGATTCGATTACCAACACATCCAATCCTTCCGATGCCCCATAAACTGCTGCTGCCAAACCTGCTGGTCCAGCGCCGATAACGATCATGTCGCGAACGTGTGTCTGGTCGATGGATTCATTGAAACCCAGGCAGTCTGTAATCTGCTGGTTCGTCGGATTTCGCAGCACGACGGTGCCACGACAGATCAACACCGGAAGGTCGTCAATGGTCACGCTGAAATGATCCAGTACCTCCTGGACGTCGGCATCACGTTCTAAATCAATGTAGGAGTACGGCTGATAATTACGTGTTAAGAACTCTTTGATGCGGAACGTTTCCAGTGAATGACTGGACCCAATAACGACGATATCCCCGATACTTCGAGTGATAAGTTCCATTCTGCGCAAAATGAAAGCTCGAAGAAAAATATCGCTAAGCTCACTGTCTGTTTGGACCAGGGACAGCAACGTTTCGCGTTCAATCTCGATAAGGTCGCATCTTTCTGCGGCACGGATCCGCAGTAACCCGCGACGACCTGAAAGGACATGCAACTCTCCCGTGAACATACCAGGACCACATACGGCGATAACTTTTTCCATTCCATCTGATAGGTGAAGAAGATTAAGTTGGCCCGTTCTAACAACAAAAAATTTGGAGACGTGTTGCGCTGGTTCGACTACGGTTTCATCCTTCTCAACTGTTCGCAATCGTCCATGTGCCAGAACTCGCTGTTGCTGCGCCGGAGTGAGCAAGGGAAACATATTCTCTTGAGTCGAGCCGGGTAATGGTTGTGCAATGTTTTCGCTTGTCATTGATCCAACTTGAGCCTTTTAGTTTTCCTCAGCAGGCACGACGAATCGGGGGACATGAGTATGTTATCAGTGTGGGAAAGGATATTCGAACAGCTCCCCGACCAGTGCGTGTCGTTCCTAAGTCGAGCGAAGATATAACGACCCTCCCCATTCGGTTCCAGTTCACCATCGCTAGTAGAAGCTTCTGAAATCTGAAATCTGAGATCCGTAATTCAGCCGGACTTGACAGCTATCTTGCAATCAAGTATCTTGACATCAAGATATATATGACAATCAACAAACTCAAATCCGAATCGTTAACCGGGGGCAGCGGCGTCCACGTTTTTCTTGTGCTGTGGAAGGCGGCAAGCGCTGTACAGGCTTTTGCCGAAAAGAGTATCGCGGAGTTGGAAATGTGCGGCAGTGACTTCGCCGTGCTCGAAGCGCTGCTCCATAAAGGGGCGCTTCCCGTCAACGAAATCGGTAGAAAGGTTTTGTTGACCAGTGGCTCGATCACGGTGGCAGTTGACCGCCTGGAGAGAAAAGGCCTGGT
>Ga0163163_10002714_pt1 | contig 14946 bp, 11 predicted proteins | sample S65metaG_FD_119766 | JGI IMG/M metagenome (GOLD analysis project Ga0163163, IMG submission 119766) | Switchgrass rhizosphere microbial communities from Kellogg Biological Station, Michigan, USA - S6-5 metaG | ecosystem: Host-associated > Plants > Roots > Rhizosphere > Soil | place: USA... | reverse complement strand
TCCCGTCGGGAGACATCGACAAGCTCTCGTAGTTGACGATGTCGGGCTGCAATAGCTGGATGTCGCTGCCCGTCGCTACCTGCCTCACCCAGAGACTCTGGTTATCGCCCTCGCGCAACGCATAAACGGTGTAGCGTCCATCCGGCGAAATCGTGACCGCGATCGCCTTGCCGCTGTCCGTCACCTGCGTCAGCCGCATGTTCTGCAGGCTGAACGATACCCCGCGATTCGCAAGCTTATATGCAACAAATCCCGCCAGCGCAAGAATGACGACAGCCGCTCCACCCAGCAAAGCCATCTTCGATCGCGGCTTAGTCGTCGGTACACTGGTTGAGGAACCAGACGCCTTGGCTACCCCTGATTCCGCAACCGCCACAGCTGCGTCCGATGGAATCACGTTGCGCCCGGAACTCGTGTCTCGTTTCAGCCGCTTCAATTCCGCGCGCATCTCCGCCGCGCTCTGGAACCGCAGGTCCCGATCCTTCTCCAGTGCGTGCTTGATGATGTCTTCCAACCGGGCAGGTAGTACCGGATTCAGCCGCACTGCATCCGTGGGCTCCCGGTTCAGAATCGCTTCAAAGATCACTCCCGACGTATCGCCCCGAAACGGCAGCGTTCCCGTCGCCATCTCATACAGCACTGCTCCAAACGAGAATAGGTCCGTCCTGGCGTCCAGGTCCTTCCCGCGCACCTGCTCCGGCGACATATATGCCACCGTACCCACCGCGGTCCCTGGGCTGGTCAACTCCTCAGCCGGAGCCTCCGTCATCGTCACGCCTTCACTCGCCGAAGCTCCCCGCGCCTGTCCCACCTTCGCCAATCCAAAATCGAGCACCTTCGCATGTCCGCGCTCCGTAACGAAAATGTTCGCCGGCTTGATGTCGCGATGAACGATTCCCTTCACGTGCGCCGCATCCAGCGCGTCTGCGATATCGATTGCAATATCCAGCAGTCGCTCCAACTCCATCGGCCGAGACTGGATCGCATGCTTGAGGGTTTGCCCCTCCATGTACTCCATCGCGATGAACCGCTTACCCTGGTCCTCGCCAATTTCGTACACCGTACAAATATTCGGATGGTTCAGTGCCGACGCAGCACGCGCTTCGCGCTTGAACCGCTCCAGCGCTTGCGAGTCATTGGCAACGTCATCAGGAAGGAACTTGAGCGCGACAAATCGCCCAAGCGAGGTGTCTTCAGCCTTGTAAACCACACCCATTCCACCGCCACCGAGTTTTTCCACGATGTGGTAGTGGGAAACCGTTGTCCCAATCATGTGCTCTCTTGAAAGACGCCCCAGAAGTTGGGACGAATTGTACGGAGTTGTGACGGAATGCACAACAGGCTTCCGTGCCAACTACTTGGCAGGAAAGGCAGCAGATTCTTCAGCAGGTACTACCATTGCACGCCAGGATACAGGCTCGGGATCCGCCTCGCACGATACAAGTTCTGGTTGCTTACGAACATTTGCCAAACCATTTGCGGCTGCGCCTCCGTCGTCACTTCTTGCACAAGCCCAGAGAGGTTCGGTTCGTTGCACAGATCGTATTCCACATTTCCATTCGCCAGCCGGGTCGTACTGCCTCCATAGGACGAGTATTGCGATGGCGGCGGGACCTGGTGAAACACCAGCGTGGCGGTCTTCGCCGTCTCATCGATCTCGTAGATCGGAACCGTCGAATACAGGCAAGCCGGCTGCCCCGCTGCGTCGCACTGTACCCCGCCGGGAAACGCCCGATCGTTGCCATTGTCCATCACAGAAATTCGGAAGACTCCCACCGAGCTGTCGCCCTGCAACTGCGGATCGTGCTGCGCATACGACCAGTCCTGCGGTGCATTTCCATTAACCAGCTGAAAATCACCCTCGTTCCCCAGTCTCCAGATCACATCTCCATTCCCGGCGCCGTTGCTGTAATTCACCTTCACGATCCAGTTCTGGTGACGCATCGACACCAGCAGGTTCCCATCACCCGGCAAGTACAAGATTGCGTTCGAGTGCGTCCAGTCCGGAAAATCCAGTGGCCTACGATTCACGTCCAGGTGATCGAAAGTGTTCCACACCCAGACTGGGTTCCAGTTCTGGTCGAGATCGATCACCACGTCTCCCAGCACATTAGTTGGTCCCGTCGTCCCAGGTAAATCCGTGAACTGTTTGAAGACGCTCGCCAGTGTCAGCCAGTGCCCGTTCGGCAAAACCGTTAGCTCATGATGGAAGTCCAACAACTGCAGCGGGTGACCCGCTGCCGCCATTCGCTGATTCAAATCACCAATCGTTAGATCCCGAACCGTCTCGCCCGCCAGGTTGATTTCCCGAATAACGTTCACCTTGCTCTTCTTGTCCGGCGTAAATTCAAACTGCGAAGCATACGAAATCACCATCGCCATATTGCCGTTCGGCAGAGGCTGAATCGGCTGAATGATCGAATTCGCATCGCGATCCGCATAGTCATATCCCCAGATCACGTTTCCATCCAGGTCCGTCGCATAGGCCTGGAGATATCCCGCTGCCGACGAGTTGGTCGAATCCAGCAGCTCGATCCCCGGCTGCGGAGTCATCCCCGGCGGCTTAGTTATTTCAATTTTTGGGAGGATCGACGTCTTGAAATCGCTGGTCTGGAAAGTCTGATCTGAATCGGCAGCCGTGCTGCCATCCGACATCTCGGTCACTGCGCGCATGTGATACGTGGTATTCGCGCGCATTCCCGCCACAAAGATCGTCACCGGCCCGCCATCCGAAGCCGCCGAAACCTTCGACGTCTTCCGGCCATACTGTGTGTCCGTACCAAACTCCACGAACACCCTCGACCCAACCGGCGGTTGCACCGTGTACTTCGCCACCAGCGGATTCTTCGTAGCCGCTACCGGCGAGCTTGCCGACGACGTCTTCTTCCCGCCACAACCGGCAGAAATCAAAGAGAAGGCCAGGGAAACAACGAGACAAACCCTGCAGCGTGCCAATTCCATTAGGCTCTTTCAAGAGAGAAGCATCTCTCCAGAGAGCAATTGGACGTTCCCGGTAGTGACAAAGATGTCCTTCTGATGGGCTTCCGTCACATATGGAAAGCACAGCGAGTGATGGAAAGTCCGACCTCTGCTTAAAGAATCGCGCTGTAGGAGTTTGGGGTGGGTGGAGGGATTCGAACCCTCGACAGCCGGAGCCACAGTCCGGAGTTCTACCACTGAACTACACCCACCATGTGGTGAGACCTCGATTATAACAAACTACCCCCAATAAAAACGCCCGGTCCATTGACCGGGCAGCCGAGGTTACGGCTCACCTGTTACTTCGGGAGTCCGCTCATGCGCGTCCAATGCCAAGGTATTCGAACCCCATGCCTCTCAGACGCTCACAGTCCAACAAGTTCTTCGTATCGATAATCAACGGCCGGCGCACCATCCGTTTCACCTTGTCGAAATCCAGTGTCCGGAATTCCGGCCAGCCTGTCCCGACTACCAGCGCGTCCGCGCCTTCAATCGCCTCGTAGGCGTTGCCGCACATCCGCACTGAGTTCCGCAGTTCCACCTGCGCGTCCTGCGCTGCCGCCGGATCGTAAGCTCTCACCTTCGCGCCCTTCGCCGTCAGGCTGCGGGCCAATCGCACCGACGCCGATCCAACCACCGAATTCGTATTCGGCTTGAATGCCAATCCGAGCAGCCCAACTTCCTTTTCCGTCAGGCTATCCAGCGCATAAGTCATCTTCTCGAGAATCCGGTCGCTGTGCGTCCGATTCACCTCGCGCGCCGCCGACAAAACCTTCAACGAAACGCCATTCCCGATTGCCAGCTGCGCCAGCGATTCCATGTCGCCTTCCACGAAGTTGCCGCCCAGCCCAACTCCCGGCTGCAGGCATCGCGGAGCGATTCTCTTATCCAGTCCCAACGCCAATGCCAGGTCCACGGCGTCGCCGTTTACCTTCTCGCAGAGCGTCGCCAATTCGTTGATGAACGATATCTTGGTGGCAACAAATGCCGTCGAAGCCTCACGAACCAGTTCCGCAGTCTCGAAATTCGTGACGATCACCGGGATCCCGCGCATCACCAGCGCACGATAAACTCCCTTCATCACCTGCACTGCATCCGGCGAAGACGTCCCCAGGACGATTCTGTCCGGCCAGTTGAAGTCCTCCACCGCACATCCTGAAGTCATGAACAGCGGGTGCGACACTACCGGATTCTCCCGTTTCGCCGCGCGCAGTCTCTGTAACACTCGTGCCGTGGTTCCCACGGGTGCCGGCGTGCAAATCGCAATCACCGCTTCTGGAGATGCCAGGCTCGCCAGTCGTACCGCCGCTTCTTCCAGGTCGCGATGGTCATCCTCTGCCAGGAAAATCACGCTCGCCCTCGGCGCCTGCCGCTCGATGTCCGTGGAATAAATCAGTCGCCCCGCGCGAACATTGCGGCGAATGATCTCTTTCAGATTCTTCTCGTGGAACGGTATGTTCCCCTGTGCCAGTTCCATCAGTCGAACCGTATCGGCGTCAAAACAGATGACCGGCGTGCCAAAGTCGGCGATGCATGCGGACACGACCGTGGCCACATAACCAGAGCCATACACTGCAATTTGCATAGGAAGCCTCCCCGGCAACGGAGCCCGCTCGTCTAACTCGGAGGGGGAGGGGTCTCGCTTGAGCGGGCTGCCGCCGGTGCAGCATCATTTCTATGATTCAGGAGGGTTCATCCGCAATGCAGATTGCGGACATGAACTTCTGGAAGTACATGCACCATCGCGTATCTTGAGTTTTCGGAATTACTGCCCCTGCGCGGCCTGGCGGCCTCCCAGCTGAATTGGCGCGATGTCTGTCCACTGGTATCCGTTCCCGCGCACGAAGCTCAATTCATCGATCAACGCTCGCCGTGTCCCTTCGTAACGGTCCCAGCGGTCCCGCGAGGTCGCATACAGCTCTTTGCACCGCCCTGCCGCCCCCACCTTCGCAATTGTCAGGTGCGGCATATACGGCAACGGCTCGCAATACTCCAACCCACCGCTATTCACCAGGTCATGAAGTTCGCGCAGCTTATAAGCCGCATAAGAGATCTGGATGAACACCGTCGGCGTCGTCGGCAAGAATGCTTCCACGTTCCCCAGCGAGATTTCAAACGGATCGACATTTCGGCACATCTTGATCAAGTGTTCGATGGCCTCGTCTTCTGAACCCAGTAATGGTCTCGGCGGAAGTATCGACACATGGGCGGGAAGGTGTGCGTGCTCCGGATGCAGCTCGCGGCGAAGTCTTTCAACAAACTCCCCAAGCTCATTCCGAACGTACGCTACTAGTGCATACTGCGGGTCTGCCATTGCGAGCTGTATTATAGCCCGATCACTAAAACGTTTGACTGCCCCACAAGAACCATTCTGCTTTCTGGCCCTCCCCAAGTTCCACAATCAACTCAGTTATAATGAATTCAGTCGGGGCGTAGCGCAGCCTGGTAGCGCACCTGCCTTGGGCGCAGGGGGTCGGAGGTTCAAATCCTCTCGCCCCGACCAATCAGAAAGAGCATTCCCTCCTAATAAGCCCACCCATTCCGCCTTTGAACTTGTGCCGAGATAGTTCACAGTAATCTCGTATCATTCACTATCCACCAAAACCCGCAGAGTTCTCCGTTATTTGAGGGGCTGTTTCGATGAGGCGGGGACGGATGCGGCAGTATCAATCGTGACAAATTTCTTCCCGGGCATCTTGATTGATGCCTGTTCGAAGTAAGATGGACCGCTTCTATATTCGTACCGAAATGAGCCTGAGTTCAGAAACTCCTGCCGGATCAAGACGTCATCATCGTATGAATTTCTGAGTAAAACACCGCCACGTTTATCAGTTACTGCCGTCATCAAGTTATCCGCATAGTCATAATGTCGATCGACGCCCCGTGGCGTGATGACGTCCGTCAACATACCGTCCGAGTTGTACCGGTAGACACGCCAATCACCGGAGTCGGTTTCTGCATGCACAATTCGGTGCTGGCCGTCGTATTGGAAGCGAATGAAGTGACCATGCTCGGTGATAATCTCCTCTAAATCTCGGACCTTATTCCGCTTTAGAACAAGGCGACCTTTGGGACCAAGGATTTCGTAAGGAGCGCCCTGGGCTGTGTTTGTGGCGTTGTAGGAATCCGGAAAGCGCACCGTAAGCCCATCTGTCCTCTTGAGCTTCCAGCCCTGCCCCTCCCATTGCTCGACCGCACCGTAATACGCCCCTGAAGATTCAGAGTGCCGATAGGCCGCATCGGCGTAAGACGTTCCGGGACTGATGCGAGGGAAATAGAGAGAGTCTCCATCTTCGAAAAAGATGACTTGATACGTATAGGGATTGCGAGTTCCCAAAGGGACAATGTCATACCGGTGGTTCGCATTGCGTCCGAAAGCATGAACCGGATTGCGGTGCGCCCATTCTCGCGAATTGTACGTCCGCGTCAGAGTGACGGGCAGATCGTCGATGATGAACAAATCTGTTTGTCGGAGAATGAATTTACCGTAACGCAGATCCACCTCGAAGCCGTCCGTGGAGGGGACGTTCTCACCAGGAACACTGCATTTGGTGAGCGTAGGCGGAGCACTGCCTTCTGCGAATCCTCCGGATATGCATGGATACTGTCCATCCCAAGTTGCCGGCGCAATTGGCATGCCCGAGATGTCCGGAACGACAGGAGGTTGTGTGAAGTGTCTCGAGACAAAGAAAGCTGTGATCACTAGTACGGTTACCACCGTCCAGAATCGCAATTCTCTTTTGTGATGTTGGTTCATCGGGCAGAATCTTACCCGTCACATTCTCGGGACACGAAATGAATTCTGCTCGGCTCGACATGCGGCGCAGTGCTTTAGTTGACGAGAAATCTCGTACTTAGCGTGCTTCGGGTGTGCTCGCGAAGAGTGCCTTTGCGGAAGGGTTTCGCCCCCAGTTGCCATTCGTCTTCATTTCACCGAACGTTATCGGCGGTCATGGCATCGGCTTAGCCGCTTCTGGCGCGACCTTGCTGGCAGTAGCGAGTCGTTCCAGATGCTTTCTGAAATCCGGCAACAACGGGTCGCCACTCTGATTTCCAACCTCGACGGCCTTCTCGACACTCTTTAATGCCAAGTCAGCCTTGCCCGCTGCCTCGAGACCATCAGCGAGACTGTCGTAGGCGTTTGCAGACTGCGGGTAAAGCTCAACGTTGCGCCGGAAAGCTGTCAAGGCCTCATCGATCTTCTTGGCATCCAGCAGACCGTAGCCGAGTGAGTTGATTGCCCGTTCCGGGGAGATCTTGAATCCGAAACGATCTGAGAGCCCTCGGTAATGTTGCTCGACACCCACGAGTCCACCGACCGGAATGCCCGTCTTCGGATCTGTGGGCACACGCCAGTCTGTGAAGATGGTGCGAAGCCCGTCATAATGGCCTAGGAGTTCCGTCGATCCGTGCGTTTCTTTGTTGTAATGTTCGGATTTTGCAACGAAGCCTTTCGGCCGGTTGACGCTAAGTGTCTTCTGCAGCTGCTCAAATCCTTCGGTCATTTCCCCGGGCTCGTTTCCCAGAGCGAAGTAGAGCACTCCCTTGAATTCGCTTTTCTTCGCGAAAAACTCCTGGGCCTGGCGCAGAGTGCGGTAGTCATCCCACCAGAGACTCGGGCTCGTGGCGATGCATGCGTTGAACAGTCCAGGACGATTGATCAGCGCGTGGATAGCAAAGAGGCCGCCAAGTGAATGCCCGGCAAAAATCCGATAAGAATAAGTCGCGTACCGCTTTTCGATTTCAGGGACTAGCTCTGTCTGTATGAAGTCGAGGAACTTGTCGGCACCCCCGCTGGTCGGAAATGGTTCCACCGAACCATCGGAATGCTTCACTCCGGCATGGCTTGGCGTTAAGTCGCGAACGCGATCGGTATTCGCGATGGCAACGACGATCAATGGCGGCATAAAATTGCTGTCAGCGAGAAAATCGATCGTGCTTCCAATTTCGTTGATGTTCATGCCGGCATCGGTCATATAGAGAACGGCATAACTATCCTTCTTCCCTTGCGCCGCAGCAGGCATCCGCACCCAGATCACACGATCTTCATTCAAGACATCAGAATGAATGACCAGTCGCTGTGGCGCGGGTGGCGCTTCCACCTGCGCCAGGGAAGCCAAAGTGGCAATGCAGCAAAATAGTGAATACAAGACGGCGCGCCTAAACATTCTTATCTCCATTGTCGCGGAGTCACATGCTACTTCAAATCACAACCTCCCTCGAGCAGTTCACGCCAGTCACATCTTTGCAGCTGTTGCAATCAGACGAGCCCTAAAACCTCCAGCAGGAACCCGGTTCTGTAAGTAGGCGCATACTTAGGTTCATAGAAAAAATTACTCGCTGCTCCTCTTTTAAATTCCTCTCAGCTTGTGGAAAACGAGGGTCGAACCGTTAGCCACCCCGCGTCGAAGTTTTTCATCCCATTCACAATCGCACACATCTTGTGAGTGGATGGCGCTAGTCATCTGCTGAAACACTCAATCTTCCAGAAGACAAGTCTGCTCGAAGCTCAGGAAGCAGACACAACCACGATCAAGGAGACCTACGAATGGCGACGAAACCTACCCACGAACAGGCCCAACTCCACCTGAAGGTTTACGAAGAGCGCCGCGAGCCGCGTTTGCGACAGGCACGTGACTGGTTCTTCCAGAACTATTTCGCCAACACCATGGAAGAGTCCATGAAGCTCGCACCGATGGGAACCGAACAGGGAACAAATGTAATGATGGTTTTCAGTTACTGGGAGCAAACCTGCGCGTTGCTCAATTACGGGCTGCTGCACGAGGACCTTTTCTTCGAAACCACCGGAGAGTTTTTCGGGGTGTGGGAGCGGGTAAAGTCCCACATCGAGCAGGGCCGCCAGATGTGGAACAGCAAGGGCTTCCTCAGTAACCTGGAAAAAGCCTCGAAACGATTCGAGGCATGGAACGAAACCCACAACCCGGGACACATCGCGACCATGCGCAAGATGATGAGTGAAATGGAAAAACAACGTCAGCAGCAGGCGAAGGCTGCATGAAGAACCCTAATAATTAGCCACTAGCGACGTGTCACTCAGACAGGATCCCACCCTTGCTCTCAAGAGAGATGACGAGGGTGGGATTTTGACGTAAAACCGTACTTTCAAAGTTCTGGGATAAAACGCGGGGGCCCGATGAAGTGCACGTGGACAATCATAGGAGTAGGCGACGTGCCGGTCAGCTTCAAATGGTACCAGTCGCTATTCGGCCAGCCGGCTACCGTTCCTGCCCATAATTACTTCGGGCAAATCCTCGATTCAGATGGAACTGTTCTGCTCTGTCTCCACGAGTGGGGCGCCCACGAGCATCCCTCATTGACGAGCCCCGATCACGCGACACCCGGTAACGGGCTCCTGTTGTTCTTCCGCGTCGACGATTTCGACCTGGCACTTCAAAGGGCACGCGCTCTCGTCCCTCGGTTCGAAGAGGAGCCACACGTGAACCCGAACACTCAAACCAGGGAGTTCTCGCTCCGGGATCCGGACGGATATTACGTTACGATCAGTGCGCTTTCTGCGTAGTAGTGACCCTTCCCAACTCTTCGCCCACCATTCCCTGTCATCGTTGACAGGTTCCACTTGGCCACTGAGCAGATATCAAGAACTCTGCGAATGTGAAACGAGGCCTTGCAATCGGCGTGTTTCTTCTGGTCCTGGTTGTCTCGGGACCGGCGCAGGACCTTGAACCCCACGCCTACTCGGCTTCGCCGGTTGGGCTGAACTTTTTCGTGCTCGGCTTCGGATATTCGACCGGATCCGTCTTGTTCGATCCCACCTTGCCGGTATCCAACGTCAAAGCGAATCTCAACATTCCCGCCGTGGGATATGGTCGCACCTTTGGTCTACTAGGCCGTCAAGCGCTTGTAACTGCCGGGTTACCATACGTTTGGGGAGACATCAGCGGCGACGTTGCCGAACAACGCGAAAGCGTTCGACGTTCCGGCCTGGCCGACGTTCGGGTGAAGCTCTCGGTTAACCTTCGCGGCAATCCGGCACGCTCCCGGGCTGAGTTCGCCAGGCTCCGAAAGCGATCGTTCATTGTCGGGACCAGCGTCACTGTTTCAGCACCCACCGGACAATATGACCCCGCCAAGCTCATCAATATCGGCACCAATCGGTGGGCATTCAAGCCGGAGCTCGGAATCTCTTACCCCATCAAGAAAAAGTTGGATCTTGATCTATATTTTGGAGCTTGGCTATTCACACATAACGCCAGTTACTTCCCGGGGAACCAAGTGCGTCGCCAGGATCCGGTTACAACTCTCCAGGCACACGTCAGTTACACCTTCCGTCCCCGACTTTGGGTAGCAGCAGATATGACTTGGTATCGCGGCGGCTCAACGACAGTAGACCAGGGCGTACCGACAGAGGAACAAAACAATAGCCGTGCTGGAGTCACTTTCTCGACCCCGATAGCTAAGCAGCAATCCTTGAAGGTAGCCTATGCTGCTGGAACAACCGCGCGAATCGGATCTGACTTCAAGACAATCACCATTGCGTGGCAGTACTCATGGTTTGATCACTGAGTAATTGGCCCGGCGTCACGATTTCATTGCTCCATGCTGCAGCGCTGGATCGCCAGCAAAGTCAGGTCGTCTGAGTGAAGGCTTCGATCTGCGAAGGCATTCAAATCATCAAGACAGGCAGAAATCAGTTCCGCTGGGCGGCGCCCGGTCTGCTGACGCACCAGTTGCGTAACGCGATCCACTCCGTATTCATCTTCCGCGTTCGACGCTTCCGAAAGCCCATCCGTGTAAAGAAACAACATGTCATCCACTTCCAGGTGCAGTCGCGTAGTAGAAAATTCGGCCTCACGGAACATTCCCAGCGGCAAGCCGGTTGACTCGATCCGCAATACGCCGCCTTGTCCCGCAACGATCGCAGGCAAGTGTCCTGCATTATGGATCTCCACCTCGCCATCTGCCTTAGCCTGTCCGCACACTAGAGTCGCGTACTGCCCAGCCAGCGCGCTTTCACAAAAAACACGGTTGGCATGAGTCACGATCTGGCTCAGCGGTAGCTGCATGGAATTCAGGCTGCGAAACAGCGCATGAAGTTGAGTCATCAGCATTGAAGCTGCCACGCCTTTGCCCGAGACATCCCCGAGCACAAAGAAGAGTTGGCCGTCGGAAGGAATCAAGTCGCAATAGTCGCCACTCACCGGCCCGAGCGGCGCGTAATGGTAGCTCGTGTCCCAGCACCCGCCGCGGAAGTTCGCGCGCGGCAGGAGGTTTCGCTGTACTTCCGAGGCCAGATCGAGGTCTCGTTGCAGTGCGGCACGTTGCTTATCGGTCAGGTGGTCCAGGCAGTAACGAACCAGCGGATCCGCCAGCAGTCGATCTTGCTCCACCGGATCGTGGCACTCCTCGCAAAGTCCATACGTGCCCTTGTTCATCCGGTCCAGCGCCGAATCGACTTCGTGCAAGAGGCCCGCCAGGCTACCGTTCCTCGGCGCAAGCGCAATTGCTTCTTGTAGCCGACGCTTGCGATCCTCAAGTTGACTGTGTAGGAAAGTTACTTCGAGCGTGGCCATAGGTCCTCCCGGGCAGTAGCTCTTCGTAGCATTGGATTCTCCCGAATCCATTTTCGATGCGAATCTCCTGCCCCGCTCCCCAGGACTTACTCCATTGCAATCAATGCCGCCATAGTTTCAATCCCATCCCACAGATTTTGCAATCGTATGTTCTCGTTAGAGGAATGTTGATTGTTGTCGTGATTGGCGATTGGAACGATGATCGTGCGTGTATTCGCGGCTCTCTCCATTGCTCCCAACGGAACACTTCCTCCCATCGTCGGCCATTTGACGATCTTCCCGTGAGCACTCTCCACTGCTGCAATCACATCTCGCGCAATCGGCAAATCCATCGGCGTCCGCACCGCATCGTAGCCGGCCTCGTCTCGTGTCACCATGGCGACCTTCGGATGCGCGAGCAGCACATCTCTCGACGGCTCGGAATCGACTACAAAATACCCTTGCGATCGGATGAAATCAATAACGCGATCCTGTTGCTCACGCCAGCGTTCGCCGAGCACCAACCGCAAATCGATAGTGGCCACGGCTCGCGTCGGAATCACGTTATTTGCACGCGCTCCCGTATTCGCCGCACTCATGCCGTTGATGTTCAGGGTCGGAAAGTTCACCAGTTCGAGCAGTTTCTTGCCTCCACCTTCAACATGTCCGAGCGCAAGCTCCTGCTTCAGTTGTTCGTCGTTCACCGGGGCTTCTGCGATAGCCTGCTTCTCCAGTGGGCCAAGCGGTGCAATTCCGTCGTAGAAGTGAGGGATCAGTACCTTTCCGTCGCCGTCCTTCATGCTCGCCAGCAGCTGCGCCAGCATCATCGCCGGATTTGGCGCCCAGTTTCCGTAGTGTCCGCTATGTAAGCCACGTGTAGGACCAAAGATCGTGATCTCCACATGCGAGTCGCCCCTCGCCCCGAATACCACGGTCTGTTTTCTGCTCTGGTCCACTGGACCGTCGCACACCAGCCACACGTCTCCATGAACCAGTTCGCGATGCGCATTCAGAATGGCTTCGAGATGCGGCGATCCTGCCTCTTCCTCACCCTCCCACACGAACCGCACATTCGCTTTAAGCGGGATATTCGCAGCATGGAGTGCGTCCAGCGCGGCCAGTTGCGCGATGATTGCAGCTTTGTCGTCGGACGCCGATCGCGCGTAGATCCGATCTTCGCCATTCACCTTCCGCAATGTGGGCTTGAAGGGTGCGTTGCCTTCCCACTCGGCCGGCGTCACCGGCTGCCCGTCATAGTGGGCATAAAACACAATCGTGCGCTTCGCGTTTGGCGTTTTGATCTCCCCAAACACGACCGGAGGTGCGCCCGGTGTAGTCAGTTGCCGCGCCTCCACGCCCCTCTTCTTCAGCATGGAAACAAGCGCATCCGCATTCCGCTGAATGTTCTCGGTGTCACTCGCAACATTGGGAATAGCAAGTAGGGTGGTGAACTCCTCCAGGATTTCAGCTTGGTGTGCCGAGTGCCATGTACTTGCTGCGCCGGCTGGAGTTTGAGCCATCACGGCAAGGTTGCACAACAGCACTGCTGACAAGAGAATCGCGCGGAGATGCATGGCGGATCAGGATAAGCGACCCGTAAAGGTTCCGCTATACGAAATTCAAATCAAGAATTGCGCAGCGCAGCCGAGTTGCGGAACGGCAGCAATCATCGACCCTGGGACGACTTCCTATGAACTGGGGATGGACAGTCACCTCGTGGTGACCGATTACCGATACCCAATCAAGCTTCTGCACGTCTATCACTTCGCTAACTAGCACTGGGCTCCATCAACACGCGCCACCGTCGAACACTGCGGAGGGCGAGAGTTTAAGGATAAGACCGCTCGACCGTTCGGAGACCCAATGCAATTTTCACATACGTCGCTCCTGACTTCTCTCACAACGCTCCTCTTACTCTCCACGCACGTGGCGGCGCAATCGCAGATGCTCGCACTTCCGCCGGATTCCACGCGCTGGGAATTAGAAGGACAAGCCAAGGTCGCAGACTTTCAGGGACGCAAGTGCCTTTCCCTGAATGGTGGAGGCGCAACGGTGAAGGACTTCACGCTGCGCGACGGCATCATCGACGTCGACGTCGCGACCGCAGCAATCCGAGGTTTTTTCGGTATCCAGTTCCGAATCGATAGCGCCAACGGCGAATGGGTTTATCTCCGCCAGCACAAGTCCGGACTTCCCGACGCCATCCAATACACTCCGGTCCTCAACACCGGCCTCAACTGGCAAATCTACAACGGCCCGGGATTCACCGGTGCAGTCGATATCCCCAGTAACGAGTGGTTCCACCTGCGCCTCGAGATCGCCGGTGCGCAGGCGAAACTCTACGTCAAAGACATGGACAAGCCAGCACTGGTGATGAGTGACCTGAAAAGCGGCCTTCAGCGGGGCCAAATCGCACTGGCCGTCTTGACCGGCGAAACCTGCTTTTCCAATTTTGAGGTACGGACGTCCCCGGATGCAGCGTGGGAAAGGCACCTTCCGCCCACGCCTCCAGGCACTCTCACCAAGTGGAGCATATCGCCGTCCTTTGGTGCCCTTGAGCGCAACTTGGAGCGTCCACTCTCTCTCTCGGAGATCGACGCAATCCATTGGCAGGACGTGGAAGCCGAGCCCCCCGGCTTTGTCGTGCTCTATCGTTATCGAGATGCCCCGCATCCGAGAGTGACGTTCGCGAACGACTTCTCGAAGCGGCTCGACCCTCAGCCCGGAATGAAGGTCATCTATGCGAAAACCAACATCGAGTCCGATCGCGACCAACTCAAGAAGCTCTACATCGGCTATAGCGACGATGTAAGCGTCTTCCTGAATGGCAGGATTTTCTTCCGTGGTCGAAGCGCACAGAATTTCCGCGATCCAGGCTTTCTTGGAATTGTTAATCCGGAGAATGATGCCGTCTATCTTCCCCTGACTAAGGGAAGTAACGAACTGGTGCTTGCCGTAAGCGAACTCGGCGGCGGATGGGGATTCATCTGCCGGTTAGTTGACCCGGGAAAATGAAAGCCACCCGCCGACTTCCGAACCGAACAGTTAACTGGCTACCAGCAGTCGTTCCTCTGCTAGCGCATTCAGTGCGGCAATGACTGCTCTCTCGCCGTCTCGAGAATCCATCGCGTAATCCACCGCTGGATGTTTCCCGCTCGCGTGCAGAACCAGTACCTGGATGTTCTGCGACGCCTTCTTCGCCATGTAAGGCAGATGATGACGGTCGTCTTTGGTCAACGTATGGCCAAGAACAACCAAATCGTAGCCGCCTTTGCGAAGCGCCTGTTCCGCAGTGGCGCGACCGCAAGCGTGCTCAACCGCGTAACCGGCTCGCTCGAACATTGCCGATTGTGCTTTCAACACAGTGCCATCGCTTTCGCAGTACAAGATTTTGCCGCGCGCGGCTGAAGCCGCACGCGTCGATTTCGGTGCTACT
>Ga0163163_10002712_pt1 | contig 14952 bp, 11 predicted proteins | sample S65metaG_FD_119766 | JGI IMG/M metagenome (GOLD analysis project Ga0163163, IMG submission 119766) | Switchgrass rhizosphere microbial communities from Kellogg Biological Station, Michigan, USA - S6-5 metaG | ecosystem: Host-associated > Plants > Roots > Rhizosphere > Soil | place: USA... | reverse complement strand
GACGAGTTTCACGACTTGGTTCGAGTCCAAGTTCGCGCTCTAGCAGCAGTCGTAAATTCTCGAATTGATCCTTGGCTGCGGCGCGATTCCCAAGGTTTACGTGTGCCCGCATAACAGCACAGTGAACATCTTCTCGGAAGGGATCTTCGTGGAGGATCGACTGGGCCAATTGAAGTGAGCGGGACCATTCTTCCTGTTTTTGGGCCACCCCCGCCAATGATTCGAGCAGGTAAAGGTATTTCTCGCGGTAGTAACTTCTCTGTTCATCAACCCAAGGTTCGTAGCTTCCCTGCGCAAAATCCCCGCGGTAGAGCTCGATAGCTTGTTCGAAAGCGCTTTCGCACTGATCGAACTGACGTGCCCGACGCGCGCTTTCGCCTCTTGTAACTAACTGGTCAAACTCCTCGACATCGATTCTGTATGAGTGCTCGGGATTTAGCTGATAGTCGCCATCGCGATAGAGAATGAAGTTCTGTTTAAGTGGTTGGTTACTGTTCAGAGCCTTACGGATATGGGAAATGGTGGGGTGAAAGTTCTTTTCGATTATGGACATTTCCGTTTCGCCCCAGAACGTATCGATGATTAGGTCCTTCGAAGCGCGACGATGACGTCGCGACGCGATGAAACACAAAATGTCGCGCGCGCGCCGCGTGGCCCATGCATCAGCAGCCAGCGGTCGTGAAAACTCCCGATAGATCTCTACAGGACCCAGCATGTTGATAGTCAGATCGGGAACGGGCGTGGCGGCTAGCTTAACTTCAGAACTTACGACAGGAATTGTTTGCGCTGGAGTTCGTTCTGTAAGTTGCTTTCTTAAGTCAGACGGCAATAGCTCCGCAGCGTCATCGATTGCGAAGAGTTCATGGTTCGCGATGGCTTCGCGGCTAAGCCAGTATTCGTAGTCGTAGCGAACAGCAAGTTCAACGACACGTCGAAGGTGTCCTAACATCCCCGGTTCATTCCCGAATCTCAGCTCAGTTACTGCACTGGCTAATGAAGCCTGGGCCTCGTAGTAATAGAGAGAGTGTTCATGGAAATATCGTAGCGTCGCGGAGAGATCGTCAGCTGCCGCCTGGTAGTTTCCCTGGGCAATCATGATCCGGGCCCTGGCGAGCGTGGCGGTGTAAAAACCTATTTCATTCTTGTCGAGAGGTCTTGACTCAATCAGGCGTTCAATCTGATTTCGCGCGCTGGTGGTATCGCCGATTGCCAAACTCAGTAAAGCTTGTTCCTCGATCAACTCTGTCCTGGCGAGATTCACGCCTGCTTCATCGTACGCACGCGCTGCTCGCTGGTAGTACTCGTTTGCTTTATCGATTTCGCCCTTTTCCCGGTAGAGATTTCCATAGGCCTCAAAGGCGTCAGCCCTGGCTGCAACCAGGTTGAAAAGCTGGCAACGTTCAATTGCTTCATCCAGATTCTTCTCACAAGCGTTCAGATCACCGAGGTACAGATAGCAACGAGCCATGTTCAAATGCGCAGTTGCCTCTTGTGGCATTGGTACCTGGTTGCCGTCACCTAACATCTGACGAAGCCATCGCAACGCCTCGCCAAAGTCGCCGCGCATCATCGCCGGCAAACCGAGGTTGTGAGTAATAAGCCTGATGTATCTTTCGTCGTTAGCTGCCTGGGCGAGTTGGAGTGCGGCACGAAACTCCATTTCAGCTGCAGTCCACTCACCAACCGCAACCAGACAAAGACCTCGAGTATTAGCGCACTTCATGGTGACAGATCGATCAGCCGTCAGATCAAGAGCACGATCCAGGTACTTGAATGCCAGCGAATAATCTCCTGCGCGCCTTGCCAGAGTCGCCAGTGAGTGTTGTGTCTCGGCCTCGCCGTCGCGATCGCCACGTTGTTGAAGCAATGCAGCCGCACGTGCGAAAAGAAGTTGGGCAGACTCGTAATCGCCTCTGAGTCGGGCAACTTCCGCACGGTGCGACAGTGTTCGTGGGCGCTGCTCGATCACGTTTGCAGGTAGCGCGTCGGCCATCGACGCCAGCGAATTCAAGGCGCCCGAGGAAATCCATTCCGCACCCTCGTCTGCGATTATCTCCGCAGCGCGATCAAAGTCTTCGGCGGCAAGAAAGTGCCGAACGGCTTGCTCCCACGCGCCTCGATCCAGAAAGTGTTCCGCAAATCGTCGATGTTCCGCAGAGACTGCTGTCCTTCCGATCTCGCCTCTCAAGCGTCGACGAAGGAAACTTTGAAACAGTGGGTGTAACCGGTATTCCTCGCCCTTGCCGTCGCTGGCAATGGTAATGAAGACGTTGCGACGAACCAGGTTGGGTAAAACGCGCGCGCAATTTATTCCCTTAAACAGCGCGGCACATGTCTCCAATTCAATGTTGTCCAGGAGCGCTACCTTCAATAACAAAGACTGGACTTCCACGGATTCGTCCGTGAATACCTCTTCCGCGAAATAATCGAAGATGTCCCGTTCCGATTGACGCAAAACATCGGCGAGATCGGTGGTGCCTGCCTTTAGTTTCGCAACCGTCTTTTGTGCTACCTGCCTGACCAACTGGAGCGCGGTGATCCAACCATGTGTGCGTTCACGATATTCGGACAACTGACTCGGGTTGAGATCCAGGTCGAAGACTTTTCGGAACAACTCACGGGTTTCCTCATCAGTGAAAAGCAGATCGGAACGATCGATCACTGACGCAGGAGACTGCGAACGAAGTCGAGCCAAAGCAAGCGGCGGCATTTCGCGGGAGATCATTACTACGTGGAGCACATCGGGCAGATAGGCAAGCAATCGATCGAGGATGGAATGTACGGGAGTGTCCTGCCCGAGGTGATGGTAGTCATCCAGCACAAGGATGAGTTGTTGATCTACGCGTTCCAGGACCTCGTTGATTAAGACATCGACTACACGCTCGGGATTCTGGGCCAACTCACCTGATGCCTCTTTCAGATATGCAAACAAGGCTTTCCCGAAGCCAGGAACTACTTGTTGAATACCAAAGCCGAGATAACCAAGGAACACAAAAGGATCAGCGTCGCTGCGATCCAATTGATACCAGACAAACGGTCTGTCGTGAGTGCGGAGAAAGTCAGCGACAAGAGTCGTCTTTCCAGAGCCGGCATTGGCGGTGACCAGGGTCAACGGATTCGTGAGATTGTTGAACAAGCGGTCAGCAAGACGTGGTCTTGAAAGTAATTCAGGAGCTGGGCGGGGTAGTAAGAGTTTTGTACGGAGAAAGAAGCCTGGCCTAAGTTCGGCAGGTTGATCGTTCGCTGTCTTCGACGCGACTGGAGGTTTGCCCTGTCGGGTTTTCGTTGCCATCACCCCGTTCTCTGGGCTCTGCGTTCTGGTAGCCGGAGATTAGCATAGCGAATTCCCGGCATTCCATTCCGCTGCTCGACCTCAGGCGCGCTAACCTTGTCCTTCAAACCTTCCATACGAAGACTTACTCGACTCTCCAACTTCAGGTGACTTCTTTGCGAGAACGGCAGTTTCAGCGTAATGAAGTGTAGCGGCCAAACTTGAAAGTGCCGCAGCACGCCCGCGCGAATGGTCAAGTGCGATGTTTGCCTGCTCGGGAGTGAGTCCATAGCGCTGAAAGAGAGCGATTGCTTCATCTCTCGTAAACGCGAGAATGTCTTCGTCGATAACTGAAAGTGTTTGCTTTGACCGCATGCGCCACAACGGAGCAGGAGGAATTGTTCGACTAGTAATCAATAAGTGAACGTCTGACGGTAGCAATGGCAGCAGTCGGCGAAAGAACATAACAACCCAGTCTGCATCACACACCAGATGAAGATCTTCGATGACAATCAATAATGGCGCAGCACTGTGGCGCTCCAACTCAAAAACGAAGTGTTCAGCCAGTAGTGAGATCTGATGACTACCGCGTTCGGCTCGGAGCAGTGGCAAAAGCGAGTAACCACCAAACCCCGGACGGTGGAATCCAATGCTCGAAATCAGATACTGAAAAAAGATTGGTAGATTGCTCTCAGGAGCGTCGACTTTGTACCAGGCCACCTTGCGTTCCGACTTCTCTGCAAAATCAATGGCCAGAGTTGTCTTACCAGAACCTGCCCGACCGGTAATGATTGTCGAGGTACACGAAAGAACACTTTGTTCCAGGAGTGCATGAAGGCGAGGCCGTGGCACACAGGCGATCGGCGAGGGAACCGTGATTTTCTCCAGGACTAGTTTCCACTCTTTGTCATGGAATTGAGTTGGAGATTCGGCAATGAGCATTTCGGTTTCTAGGGTTGTTGCGTTTTAGGGAGTCTTGAGTCCTCAATCGACGGTGACTCGGTTGTCGATGATTCTCCACCGTCACAGTAGAGTTTTACTCCAGTCCTCTTGAGAGATTCTTGAGGTTTTAAACAGGGTTGTCCGAATGTCCGACGTGCTTCAGCTTGTCGGAAGAGAATTGGTGAGATCGTTCCGGACAAAGGTCATGTGATGTTGCCCGACAAGCTAAAGCATGTCGGACATCTACCTGGGTTTTTGGTCTCGAAAGAGGATGTTGTACGCAAGAACCAACCCTGCGGCGGCGGCCATAAGGAAGAAAATCATTGCCAAACCGGGATAACCAAAGATTCGGAACGTCGTGTCGACACGCATCAACATCGCTGCGCCCACGATCAAGGCTGCTACTACCAGTCCCAGCGTTATGCGATTTGCGATTTTTTGCAGGCCATCGAGCACAATCCTTTCATCAATACTGTCGACCTTCAGACGTAGTTCGTTGTTTCCAACCGCGTCGAGGATGCGGTTAACGCGCATCGGCAATTTCTCCGCAAACTCCTTAACATCGACAGCGCCAGCCAAAAGACTACTGGGCGAAACACTTCGAAGGAGATTTTGATTCAGTATCTCACTACCCTGCTCGCTAATAATCGCATTGGGATCGAAAGTAGGATCAAGGGTGTAAACAACACGATCGAGGTTCATCAGAGCTTTTGCAATCATCGTGAATTCAGACGGTAGGCGGAACCAACAATCAGCAGAGATCTTGGCTATCTCTAAAGTGATCATTCCAGCATTTAGACGGCTCATGATCGCGTCGCGATTATCAGCTACAAGATCGGTGATGCGAGTAGTGAAGGAATGCTGGTCGAAGTCTTTCTTTGGTTCACCCATCTTGATTGCGGCTTCGGCGGCAAGTTCGCCTCTGCCTTCGCTAATGGCTAACAAAAGACGTAGCAGGTTGTCTTGAAAAGTTCTCGTTAATCGGCCGACCATTCCCAGGTCGAGAAGAGCAATTCGATCATCGTCCGTTAGAAATACATTTCCGGGATGTGGATCCCCATGAAACAAACCGTCGACGAGCATCTGCTTGAGGTAGCCTCGAAATAGATCGTCTGCGAGCCCCGGTCCATCAATTTCTAGTAATCGCAGTGGACTCAGAGTTGTAATCTTCTTACCCGCGATGTACTCCATGGTGAGAACGCGGGTGGTTGTGTAGTCGTCAATCGGCTCAGGTACGACGATGTCATCAAACTCCTCAAGGTTCTGTCCGATGGTAACAAGATTTTGCGCTTCGACTGTGAAGTCAAGTTCGCGAAGCAGGCTCTTACGTAAATCTGAGAGCATGTTTTCAAACTCGTAGCGTCTTCCCAGTTCCGTATGAGAATCAAGAAACTGTGCGATCTCGCCTAATGCATCCAGGTCATCGACGATCAGTTCTCGAATATTCGGACGTTGGACCTTAACGACCACTGCTCGCCCATCGCGCATAACGGCGCGATGAACCTGGGACAGCGAAGCAGCAGCGATCGGTGTCGGTTCGAAATCAGCAAAGGCTTTTGAAAGCCTGACACCAATCTCGCTGGAAACAATCCGTTCCACCTCATCAAAGTTGAATGGCCCGATCTGGTCCTGAAGTCTGCTCAGGGCATCGAGATATGGTGTTGGCAACAAATCTGCCCGGGTGGAGAGCAGTTGGCCCAGTTTGATAAATGTAGGTCCGAGTTTTTCGAGATCTGTCGCAAGTTCCTCGGCGGACGCCGCGCTCGAGGTAACCATTTCCTCGGGGAGTACGCTGTCTTCTAAGCCAGCCTGGCTAATCAAGTCTGAGCGGCCATATTTGATGAGGAGCAGTGCCACATCCTTGTAGCGCTTAAGACGCTCAGCCTTTAACGATATCCCCATCTACCCATGCCTCCCAGGCGGATCATCCTTGATTCCAACTAACTCGAATATTATTCTTCGCTTAGGTAATTCCGTCCTGTCTTTGTCACGTTAGCGCAGAAGTCTTACGGAAGCGTCACGCAAGCGACAAATCGAAAAGACTGGTTTGTTCGCTTCCCATCAACGACTGTCACCAAGGAGACTGCCGATGGCAAGAAAAGTCATACAGCTAACGATGCTGTTGTTGACACTGGCTTTGGTTGTTCAAGCACAAGAAACTAAGCCACAGCAACCAGCACAGGGTGCAAACCCGCCCGCTCCGCCAAAAACTCATTTAAAGGTGGGCCAGGCAGCACCAGATTTCACACTAACTGATACAACCGGCAAACCGGTAAAGCTTTCTGATTTCAAGGGTCAGAAGAACGTCGTACTTGCTTTCTACGTGCTCGCCTTCACCGGAGGTTGAACGAAGGAACTTAAGGCGTATCAGGCTGATATCGCCAAATTCGATGAAGCAAACACTCAAATCCTTGGAATCAGTATGGACAGCTCTCCGGCGAATCGTAGATTTGCCGAAGACATCGGTGTCTCGTTTCCGTTGTTAAGTGACTGGAAGAGAAAAGTAGTGAAAGACTACGGGCTGCTCGATGAGAACACTGGATATGCGGCGCGCGCTACCTTCGTGGTCGATAAAGAGGGGATTATCAAAAACATCGAGGAGGGCAAGACCGCAATCGACCCGACTGGTGCTTACCAGGCCTGTAGCGTTTTTGATAAGAAAAAACCGGCGCCCTAATTAGTTGGCGGGTGCGGGAGTCTTGCTTGCTGCAGCCGCCGCGCGATCGATTGCTTCCCGCAATGCTTCTGCAGTCAGCGTTTTCAAAAGCACGCCGTTGATGAAGATCGACGGCGTGCTTCCCACACCATAGATTTCACCGTCAGATATATCGTGCTTTACCTCCTCGGCGTAAATACCTTTATCGAGTTCAGCGTCAAACTTTGCTCGATTCAGACCCAGCTCACTTGCATACTTTTTCAGTGAAGGAACGTCCAGGGCTTTCTGTCTTTGAAACAAGAGCGCCGCGTATTCAAAGAACTTTCCCTGTGCCCTTGCCGCGTTTGCTGCCTCGGCGGCTTTGCGGGCCCATTCGTGTTGTTGCAGCGGGTAATCTCGAACAACAAATCGCACCTTGTTTCCGTACGCCTTCACCACCTCATCCAGGACCGGATACATCGCGGCACAAGCAGGACACTGAAAGTCAGTGAACTCCACGATTGTGACCGGAGCATCAGCAGGACCAATTGATGGATCGTCATCAACACTGATGGCCTGGACCGGGGCAATTGGTTCGTTAATTAGCCAGCGAATGTCTGCGCCCTTACGCAACCGATCAGACAGCTCTTTCTCCAGTCGCAATCGTTCTTGTTCCTGAAGGTAGTTTGATATCTGATTCCGAACAGTATTGAGATCGCCACCAATGCGAGCCTTGTTGTCAGCGTAAAACTTTGCGATCTCACTATCAGTCGGAGTGCGAATCTTATTACTAACCTCTGTTCGAATGATTTCGTCGGACCCTATGTTTCTCCGATTTGCCTCCGCAATCAACAACATGTCGTCAAGCATTCGATCAGCTTCGCTTTTCTCAATGTCGTAAGCCTCGGAGCGAATTCGGTAGATGATAGGTTTCAATCGCTCGTTCAAGACTACTGCTTTCAAGGGTGCGCCTCCGATCGTCGCCAGGACTGCTTCGCCAGCGAGATTCGGGGTTGTCACATCCACGCCCATCACCACGGGGGTCGCCTTCTTCAAACGATCCACCAGTGCGTCACCAAGTCTGCTTTCATATTCGTCGTGAATAATTGCTTCGGCTTGCGGTGTAGCCGTGGCTAAATCCATCCCGCTGAACTGGTCTTTGTTGTCGTCAATAAACTGCTTTACCTGAGCGGGGGTCGCAGGAGGAATCCGCTTTATTACTTCCTCTTCGTAGAGCTGGTGACTAGTGATGTGGCGCTTCTTTGCCTCTATGTCGAGAAGCATGGTGTTGATCTGTAGATCCAGAACAGTTCGTTTTGCCTGGGCGATTCTGTCATCAACTGTGGCTATCTGGTTCTTGAGATCTGGCTGGAGTCCTTCTGTGGTTAAGGTCTGTCCATTCACGGTTACTAACGCGACAGGCGTAACAGCAGTCTTAACCGGAGCGGCTTCAGCAGGCTTCGCTGTTGCTGGAGTGGCCTGAGGCGTAACCGCAGTCGGCGGTTTTTGTTGCACCGTTCCTCGTCTGGGTTTTTGTGCAACGGCCATAGAAGTGGCGATGAGAAGCGTTAAGACCAGGGGGCTAATTGCAGTTTTCATAGTTTCGCTCGAAATATCAGGGTACTGACGGCAGCCGATGATAAGAGAACTGTTGTTAGAGCACAAATATGAGAATAGCGCTGCCTCTGTTCAAAAGGCAGCGCTACTTCCGAGTGTTTTTTGGTATTCAGTGAAAGCGAATGATGCTCTTGCGGCGACGCTTCACGGGCGTGCGAATTGAGAGTAAGTCGCTATGACGTCCGTTAAGAATGAAAGCTAGGCCTTGATGGGTAACACCGAGTAAACGAGCGGCGCGTGTGACGCTGCCGTCAGATATTTGGAGAGCCTGCCGAATCAAGTTCCCTTCGTAGCGGAGAACCTCGGCATCAAGAGAAAAACCGCTCCCCATTATTGAGGCTTCAGTTGTTGCCGAGACCCCTGTCGCATTGAATTCTGTCGATAAGATTCGTCGAGCGCATTCACCAAGACGCATCTTTATTCTACCGTTCTGAGACTGTGTTAGTAACACTTCGGCGGTCCGATAGTATTGGAGTACAACATCGGAGCTCAGTTTAGTTCCAAGCTCCTCAAGGGCGCTCAAGGCAGCGATGCCGCCGCGATGAGGATCCCCGGCCCGTTGGGCAATATCGATCGCCTGGTCCAGAGTGGTTCGGGCGAGTTCCGTTTGTTCAAGCCGAGCAAGCGCTTTCGCCTGCGTAGTCAGGGCTTCGACCAGTATCGTCTGTTCGCCGCCATGTGTAAGAGTTCTAACGGCAGATGAAGCAATCTTTTCCGCCTCTTTATACTTCCCTTCCATTAAGAAGACTTGTGCTCGAGTGTCATCAGAGTTAGCGACTCCGCCCTGATCACCAAGACTCATCAGCAAATCATGAGCACGAGCCAGGTGCTCGTGGGCTTCCGAGTAACGACCGATCTCGCCGAAAAGAAAACCGACGTTGTTTTCCACACGTGCCTGAAAGCGTTTATGACCAGCCTGTTCAAAATGAAAGCTTGCGGCGGTGAATTCTACAAGTGCGCTATCAACGTACTCGGTGCGATTGTCTGACGCCGCAAGGCTCTTCAAAAGCGTCGCATACGAATTGTGGAACTTTCCTTTCAATGCGTGGTTCGTGCTTCGGTCGAACAATGGTGCCGCTTCTTTGTAAATTCTCAATGCCTCAAGATCTCGTGCGGCAACCTTCTCGACGATAGCGATATTTAGGAGTGCTCGCAGCCGCTGTTCGCTCTCTTGATTCCCGAGAGTTTCGAGAACGTGCTTCAAAGTGATTCGAGCTTCGTCGAGCCCACCTTCGCGCCAGTAACAAATCGCTAAATCAACATGAGCTTCCGCCGTCTTATCAGTCATCCCAAGCTGGGAAAACAGAGTAGCGCTTTCACTGATTAAGTCTTTGGCGAGGTCCTGACTGCCGGCGAGCTGTTTCGCACTGCCCAGCCAGCCTGTTAACGCACCGGACCGTAAGAACAACTCAGCTTTCGCCTGAGGTTCAAGATTCGTGGTGTTTGGTCGTTCACCCAAACTGGTCCAAAACGGACGGAGCGTGTCTACTGCTTGCTCGAATTCCCCAGCCTCTTCCAAACCTTTCGCAAACTCACAGAGTGGGATAACGTTCTCAGCAACCGCAAGGTTGGTGGCTCCATCAACAATTTGTATTTGTAACTCCATCTTAAAACTCCAGTTTTAGATATAGGTAAGGAACCTTGCAAGCCGTCCGATGTGCGGATATTATCATAAACACCAATTGTCGAGCTTGGTTATCTACCCTCACCGGCGTTTGACTAAAAAATCTGAGGAGAAGATCGATGAAACTTGTCAAAAAGTTCTTATGTGCCGTCCTGTTCGTGTCCGCCCTTTCGGTCAGTGCTTATGCCGGAGACATGGAAACGCCGGGTTACGTCGCACCGTCCCCTTGCAATTCCACCAGTCAAATAGCTGCCACCGATCAGACGGCTCAGACTTCTTGCGTAGATTCCGGACCTTGTGAAAACGCTGCTACTCCGTCAGACGAGTTGCTCTATGCTGCGTTGAAGGCTCTGATGTCACTCTTATAGCGCACCAAGAACAATGAATTCGATTTCAGTGATTGCCGGGCGATTGCGGCCTGCAGGTAATTTGTGAAGCAGGCTCACCGGATCGCGTAAGAACACATTCGAGAGGGCGGTGACGGGCAGCATCCTAACCCTATACAGAACCTATGGCAATAACTGGATTGCCAGCCTGTCAAAAATCTTTCCGAGCTCGGCATCTATAGAAGCGATCTAGACCTCGGATTCATCCTCACTTTTCAATGACGACTCGTTGACATCAACGAGTCGTCTTACTGTTTCCAGAGTGTCGATTTCAGCAGCCGACTTGTCAGTGCGCAAACGAACAATTCTGGGAAATCGAAGCGCAAAGCCACTCTTATGTCGTTTTGATGGTTGGACCCGGTCGAAAGTTACTTCAATCACAATCAATGGCTCGACGATTCGAACCCGTCCGTGAGCAAACTCCTGCAGCGTATGTTCCTGAAACCACTTTGTTAGTTCAGTGAGCTCTCGATCAGTTAATCCTGAGTATGCCTTTCCGACATTCAGAAGCTCGACGTCGTCATCAGAACGTCGCACAGCAAAAGTGTAGTCCGACAGTAAATTTCTTCGCTTGCCGTGTCCGACCTCGACCGAAGTTACCACGACATCGAGTGTTGCTATCGCCCGTTTCAACTTGAGCCAGTCGCGACCACGTCGTCCGGGTTTGTAAACAGAAGCGGGACTCTTAATCATCAGACCTTCATTGCCACGTGCTCTTGCCGCATCGAACTCATCGTCGAGTTTAGACGTCTCGCTGAATAGCTTGCCTGCCGACATTCTTATTGGCCCATTCTCAGGGATAAGTTCTTTGAGAATCTCACGTCGTTCGCCAAGAGGCTCGTCGATCAATACTCTTCCTGCTGCATACAGCAGATCATAGGCAACCATGATAACGGGAACTGCAATCAGCAGCTGAGTAGCAACATTCTTTCGACCAAGTCTCTTTTGCAACTCGCTAAACGGAAGGATTCCCTTGTCATTGGCTGGAACTATTTCGCCATCAATGATCGCGTCCGAAGACAGTAAACGTAACGGATCGATTAACTCTGGAAAGCGATGGGTTATTTCATCCATCGTGCGTGAATAGATTGCAACCCGACCATCCTTCACATGGGCCTGCGCGCGAATGCCATCAAACTTATCTTCAACGATAAACTTAGCCGGCATGGTCCGAGCAATGTCAGTGAGATCAGCGGCGGGTGTTGCCAACATGAACTTGATCGGATGAAACAGACGCATACCGACGTCACCAAGATCAGACGCACGTGCACGGACGGCTGTTTCACCGATGTCTCCCAGCAACATATTGGCGTAAGCCACACGTTCCAACGACTGGTCGAAAGCGCGCGCGATAGCATCCTCGACAAGACCTTCACGCAATCCAATTCTTAGATCGCCCGCCAACAGCTTCACCAGGTACTTTGCCTCAAGCGCAGTGGCCCTGCTGAGAATCGTCGTTAGCAATGCTGTCTTGTTCTTGATGCCGCGAGTTTCACTTAGCCTTGTGATAAGTGATTCGGTTTCTACCACTGTGATCGTTGGGAATAGCGTCCGGTTTGTTTCTCTAATTATCTCAGCGGCGAGTTCGCCAGGATCGCCCAACCGAACGTAGCGCGGATAAAGGTCTTCCGGGCTAAACCCCGTGGCTTCGCTGAGCGCCGCACTAATAATGCTGCCTCCGACATTCGTTGTTCGCGAATCGGACTGTGCAAATTGATGACCAGCAAAGTATCGAGTCGCCCTCGACAAGTCCGCATCCGAAAGCATCTTTAGATAACTTCCAAGAATAGAAGCCTTTTCCAGCTTCTTAGTCGTGGATGCGATGGCATCAGCAATCTCCGCGAATTCCTGTAGTTTCCCGATGTCACTCATCTTCTTTTAGCCGATTCAAACGGGCTGAGCTCACGTTTTAGTTGCTGCCTTCTGCTTTTTCATACTGCGCGCTACAATCACCTCGAAAAATATTGGTTCCGGCGTAAGCCACATTCAAATTTATCTGGAAGGCCATATTCTGTGTTCGCACTAATTCTTGATTCACTTGGAAGCACGGAACTACTCTTTATCCTCGTGGTCGCGCTGATCTTCTTCGGACCCCGAAAGCTTCCGCAACTCGCCCACCAGATTGGAAAGAGTCTGGCTGAGTTCCGCAAGGCTTCTGACGACTTCAAGCGCACCTGGGAACGCGAAGTCGCTCTTGAAAGTAGCCGAGTGGAAACATCAGAGAATTCCATTTCAGGCAACGGCGCAGAACCGACTTACACCACTCCGCAAGACTCGACACCACTCTCAATTGAGCCACCGCAGTCGGATCTGGTGGTACCGCGCCAAAGTTCTAATCAACCAGCGGCCGCGAGCCTCGCTGCAGACAATATTCACGGCGATACTACGGACCAACCACCACTTCGCAAACAGGATTGGCTATAGTCTAAATTTTAATGTCTGCATTCATCCGCGCACTAACCAACAACAAGACGAACGAAGATGAACTCGGCGGACAGATGTCCTTCCTCGAACATCTGGACGAATTGCGAAAACGTCTTATCCGTTCATTCATCTTTGTATTTCTAGCGGCGTCGATCTCATGGTTCTTCTCTGATCGCATTTACAGTTTTCTGGCGGTCCCGGTTGAACGAGCGCTCGCCGAGGCGCAAAGAAGACAAGTACCAATCGCCGGTGCAACAGGAAACGAGACCATCGCTGGTCTCAGTTCTCTGAAAGAAAATGACTCGGGCCGCTATGTCTTCGCTCAGGAAACGAAACTAGGGACCAGTTTGATTCCAGCCGGCGCATCGGTGACAGCCAAAGTTCTCAAAGACGCGCAGGGCAAACTCGGTCTCTTCACCGATGAAGCACTCTATGCCGGTAACACGGTCATTCCGAAAGGCGTTCGTCTACCAACCGAGCTCACGTCGACAGCCGAACCGTTTTCCGGCATTAACGACAAATTGATCGTGACAACGGCCCTGGAACCATTCTCGTTATACGTCAAGGTCTCGCTCTACGCGGCAGTTTGCGTGTCGGTGCCTTTTCTTCTCTGGCAAATTTGGGCGTTCGTGTCGCCAGGTTTGTATCCACACGAGAGGGCTTACGTAACTCCTTTCATAGCCCTGTCATCAATTTCATTCGTCATTGGTGCGGCCTTTGCCTATTACGTGATATTCCCGCCAGCTGCTAAGTACTTGCTGGGTCTGGGAACAGACTTCCGCTTACTGCTAAAGGCCGACGACTATTTTGATTTCATCATTATCGTGATGCTGGGAATGGGCGTGGTGTTCCAAATGCCGGCAATCACCTACGTTCTCGCTCGGATTGGACTTATAACTGCTAGACTCATGATTCGAGTTTGGAAAACTGCTTTGATCGTTATCCTGATTGCAGCGGCAGTGCTCTCGCCGACGAACGACATTCCCAACATGTTACTTTTTGCGGCGCCAATGCTCGTTTTGTACGTCGTCTCCATCTTTGTTGCCTGGATCTTTAATAAACCCAGAACCGCAACCTAGGCCCGGACGAGAAACCCAAGAATGTGCCCATTTTTGCGTGGTTTCGGGCAACTAAGTTCGTCAGTCATCGCATCTTGACTGTGTCCTTGGCCGGTCTTAGAATCCTTCGTCTTCAAAGTTGTCCGGCATCGGTGCCCATCACTTCGAGTTCGTCAATGTATTCATAGGAGTTTTATATGTCTTACCAGAAAGCCATTCTTCGTCTGGCACTGGCAGTTAGTCTTTTTGCTAGCGCCAGCGCATTCGTCTTAGCTCAGGATTCGCAAGATCCGGCCACCAAAGCCCGCAATGTGAAGCCGGAACTTAAAAAAGCCTACAAGGATTGGCTCGACAAGGACGTCACCTACATCATCACTGACGAAGAACGAAAAGCTTTTAAGAAACTGGCTACCGACGACGAGCGTGAACGGTTCATCGAAGAGTTCTGGCGCAGACGCGATCCGGATCCGGACACTGACGAGAACGAATTCAAGGAAGAGTATTACGAGCGCATCGCGTACGCGAATGAGCACTTCAGCTCCGGTATCCCTGGATGGAAGACTGATCGCGGTCGTATTTGGATCATGTATGGCAAACCTGACGAGCTTGAAACACACCCGATGGGAGGGTCCTACGATCGACCAAGTTACGAAGGTGGTGGATCAACCTCAACTTATCCTTTTGAGATTTGGTTCTACCGTTATCTGGCTGGCGTAGGTTCGGGTGTTGAAATCGAATTCGTCGATCCAACCGGCAGTGGCGAATACCATATTGCCAGAAACCCGAATGAGAAAGACGCCCTATTGATGGTGCCAGGGGCAGGTCTGACGCTCGCTGAGCAAATGGGTCTGTCTGACAAGTCTGACCGTATTTCGGGTGCTAATGGTATTGGAAATCCTAATTATCAGCGGGAACAGGATTCCCCATTCTCGCGACTTCAATTGCTTGCCGACCTGAGTCGGCCGCCAGCGGTTAAGTTCAATGATCTAGCCACT
>Ga0163163_10002709_pt1 | contig 14956 bp, 13 predicted proteins | sample S65metaG_FD_119766 | JGI IMG/M metagenome (GOLD analysis project Ga0163163, IMG submission 119766) | Switchgrass rhizosphere microbial communities from Kellogg Biological Station, Michigan, USA - S6-5 metaG | ecosystem: Host-associated > Plants > Roots > Rhizosphere > Soil | place: USA... | reverse complement strand
CGGTCGCGTTCATGCCGGTTCGGCGCCGGCAGCGGTCCCGGAAGCCGCAGCGGCTGCCTCGGCCGGGACCACGTTCAGATCGTTGAAGCCGAGCCTCACCCGGCCGTGGCCCTCGGACAGCGTCAGCCGCTGGCTCCCGCCGACGTCGACCCGCATCTCGCGGTCGGCGACCCGGACGCGGAGCTGGGCCGTGGGACCCTCGAAGATCACCCGCTCGATCTCCCCGTCGACGACATTCCGGAAGTCGCCGACCTGGTCGTCGTCCAGGACCACGAGGTCCTCCGGCCGAAGGTAGGCGACCACCGCGTCACCGACAGCGACCGCGCTGCTGCTGCGACCGTGGAGCGTGAGGCCATCGCTCGTTACGCTCAACCGATGCTGGGCTGACGGCCCACCGTCGAGCCCGTCCGAACCGGTCGCGTCCGCCGCCGTGACCGGCTCGATCGCGCTCACGATCCCGCGCAACGCGTTGTTCGCCCCGATGAACTCGGCCACGAACCCGGTCCGCGGCCGGAGGTAGATGTCCGTCTGGCTGCCGATCTGCTCGACCCGGCCCGCGTTCATCACGACGATCCGGTCAGAGATCGCGAAGGCCTCCGACTGGTCGTGGGTGACGTAGATCGCGGTCTTCGCGGTTCGCCGCTGGAGGGCGCGGATCGCGAACTTCAGGCTCTCGCGGAGGTTCTTGTCGAGCGCGGACAGCGGCTCGTCGAAGAGCAGCACTCGCGGGTCAGTCGCGAGCACCCGGGCCAGCGCGACGCGCTGCTGCTGGCCGCCCGACAGCTGGGCCGGCATTCGAGCGCCGTACCCCGTCAGATCGACCATCGCCAGCATCTCCTCGACCCGGGCCGCGATCGCCGGCTTCTTCGAGCCCTTGACCGACAGCCCGAAGCCGACGTTGTCGGCAACCGACAGGTGCGGGAACAGCGCCGGCGTCTGGAAGACGAAGCCGATATTGCGCGCCCGCGGCGGCAGGAAGGTCACGTCCTGGTCATCGAACCAGACGCGCCCGCCGGTCGGCTCGACGAGACCGGCGATCATCCGGAGCGTCGTCGTCTTGCCGCAGCCCGACGGTCCGAGGAGCGTGACGAACTCGCCGTCGGCGACGTCGAGGTCGAACTCGTGGACGGCGATCGTAGCGCCGAAATGCTTCGTGATCGAGGCCAGCCGGACGGTCGACATCAGAGCAGGTATGTCCCCTTGAGATGACGGGCCCCGAACAGACGGAAGAACAGCAGGACGGCCGCCAGCGAGATCAGCTGCATGGTGACGGCGAGGGCGGCGGTCGTGGGCGCCAGGCCGGCAGTTCGGATCTGGTTGAAGACCCGTAGTGGCGCCGTCGTCAGGCCCGGCGGATGGACGAACAGGGTCACGAGGTACTCGTTGAACACGATGATGAAGCACAGGAGGAGGCCCGCCGAGACGCCGGGGCCGATCAGGGGCAGGACGATCCGCCGGTAGGTCTGCCAGCGGGTCGCGCCGAGGCAGGCTGCGGCCTCCTCGAAGATCACCGGCAGGTCCTTCAGGGCGACGACGATCGGGGTCAGCATGAGCGGAAACGTCCCGAGCGACATCGCGAGGACCAGGCCCCACATCGACGTCGTCAGGTGGTAGGTGAAGTTGTAGGTCAGGACGAGGCTGATCCCGATCACCGCCCCAGGGACGTACAACGGCAGCGTCAGCACCGAGAACAGCACGCGCTTGCCCGGGAACGTGTGGCGGACGATCGCATAGGCGGCCGGCAGGCTCACGGCGACGTTGATCAGCAGCGTCAGGCCGGAGATCTTCAGGCTCCACAGGAGGTTGTCGCCGAACGTGTCGACGACATAGCCATAGTTCGTGACCGCCCCGCTCTCGCCCGGCCGCGCCGTGAGCGAGAACCCGACGAGCGCGAAGAACGGCAGGACGAAGATCACGAGGATCGTCCAGATGTAGGCGTGGCTGAGGGCGTCGCTGAGTCGTCGGGCCGTGATGAGCGGGCGCCGGGCCGGGATCCCGGCCGTTGGGGTCGTCATTCGACCAACGCTCCTCGCGAATAGCGAAGCGAGAGGTACGTCACGACGAATGCCACCCCGAGCAGGACGACGCCCATGGCCGTCGACAGGCCGTAATCGGTCTGGACCACGCCCCGCTGGTAGACCGTCCACGCCAGGGCGCGCTGCTCGTTGGCGGAGCCGAGCAGGAGCGGCTCGGCGAACGTGCCGATGCTCCAGCCGAAGACGGTCAGCATCCCGGCGACCGTCCCCGCCCTGGTCATCGGCAGGAGGATCCGACGGAAGGTCTGCCACGGCCGCGCGCCGAGGCAGGCAGCCGCCTCCTCGAGGGTCGGATCGACGTTGCCGAGGGCCGTGCCGATGTTCAGGACCATGAACGGGAACGTGAAGATCGACATCGCGAAGACGACCGACGGCAGGCTGAACAGGGCGTCGGTGCTCGCGATCCCGAGCGCCTGGAGGAGCGGGGTGGCCGGGCCGCCCGGCAGCAGGATGAAACGCATTCCGAACGCGATGTAGAGCGCGCCGAACATCGGGAAGACCATCAGGGCGCGGACGGCGGTCCGATAGCGGACCTTGCGGACGAAGATGTACGCGAACGGGAATCCGAACACCAGGTCGACGATCGTGGCGAACAGCGCGAGCTGCAGGGTGACCAGGAGGTTCGGCAGATAGCGACCGACCACGAGGGCGTAGTTCATCAGGGTCGTGATCGGGCCGGTCGGCGACAGGAAGGATGAGCCCTGGGTGAAGCTCATCTGGATGATGAAGACGAGCGGGTAATAGAGGAACAGGAGCGCCAGAAGGATGGCCGGCAGCAGCAGGGCGATCGTCCGGAGCCGGCCGACGCCCACGCCCGATCGCCGGACCGCGAGCGGTGCCGGCCGGAGCGGCGCGATCGAAGAGGTGTCGCCGGTCATCGCGTGATCACCTGGGTTTCGCACGGCGGCGTCCCATCCCGCGTCGCGGGATCGGACGCCGCCTGTGGGCGGACTTCGCGATCAGCCTACTGGCCGATCTTCGATCCGTAGTAGTCCTGCCAGACCTTGGCCGATGTGTTGTACGCATCCCAGTCAATCGGCTTGAACTGGGTCTTGATCTGGTCGAGGGTCGGGTAGTACTTGGGGTAGTCGGCGGTGAACCAATCCGGTACGTGGGACACGTAGTCGGGCCCGAGGAAGCCCTCGCTCAGCTCGCTCCACTGACCGTGGTTGATCGGCCAGTCGTTGGGGAACTGGACCTCGGGGCTCAGGCGCCAGTTGATGAACACCTGGGCGAGGATCGGATGCGGGGCGTTCTTCGGGATCCACAGATAGCCATTGGCCGGATAGATGGTCGACGGAACGAGCAGGGTGGCGTCCTTGTTGCCGCCGAAGTACTCGAGCCGGGCGGTCGCGTTCCAGAAGGAGAACGCGTCGATGGCCCCGGACTCGAACAGCTGCTGCATCGTCGGCTGGTCCGAGGTGTACTTCGCCACATTCGGGCCGATGTTGGTGATCGCCCAATCGACGACCGTCTTCATCTGGTCCGGATCCTTGTAGTCCTTGCCCATCTCCGACGCGAGACCGAGGAAGAATCCGCCGGCCGTGATGTCGCCCGGGGCGGGCAGCGTGACCTTGCCCTTCAGGCGCGGATCGGCGAGGTCCTGGAGCTTCGTGATGAACGGAGCCTTGGCCTTGTTGTACACGACGCCCGGAAACGACGTCGACTGGAAGGCAATCGAGGTCGGGGTGTGCTGAAGCTGGTCGAGCACGAGCTTCTGGTTGGGGACGAGGTCCGACGGCAGGAAGCTGTCGACGAGACCCTGTGCCATTCCATCGGCCCAGTAGTTCTCCTCGACCGCCATCACGTCGTAAGGCGCCGGGTTGCCGCCCTTCGATGCGGCGGCCAGCTTCGTCAGGTACTCGCTCGGCGCCTGGCTGCCGTCGTAGGTCAGCGCGATGTCGACACCGTAGGTCGCCTTGACGTACTTCTGGAACTGGTCGATGAGAACCGCGTTCGCGGAGTAGGTCCAGTTCCCGACGACGACCGCGCCCTCCTTGGCGATCGCGGCCTTGATCTCGTCATCGGTCATGTCCTTGTTCACGATCGCGACGTGCTTCGTGGCTGCGGTGCTGGCCGCGGCGGTGCTGGGCGCCGGCGCCGTGCTGGGCGCGGCTCCCGTGCTGGGGGCGCTGGTCGGCGCCGGCGTGCTCGAGCCGCCGCACGCCCCGAGCACGAACATCGCCGCGAAGATCAGCGTTCCGATCTTCCAGACGGGCGCAGCCCGCTTGCTTCGGTGCATCAGATCAACCCTCCTCTCGGGCCATCCCGGCCCTGCGTCTCCCACGCCCCGAACGTGGCTTGGATCCGGTCCCGGATCTGGGCGACGAGGTCGTCGCTGACCGGCCGGGCGTCGGCGATCGTGTACGGAAGGTCCGCGTGGCGGACGTACCAGGCCAGACGCCGCATCGCCGTCGCGGCATCGTCCCAGTCGATCCCCATCGCCTCGGGCCGGATGTCCACGCCGACGCGATGGAGCGCCGCGAGGACCATCTCCGGATCGTTGTCCTGGAGGACCGCGCCGACGTAGGTGCCAAGCCCGACGGCCTGGCCGTGGATGAAGTGGCGACCGGTCTGGTGCTCCAGCCCGTACAGGAAGGCGTGGTCGACGCCGTCCATGTGGCGGTTGTTCCAGCCGGCGGCGTGGTACTCGGCCCCACCCCAGCGGAGGGCCAGCATCAGCGTCCGGATCCCCCGGTCGCTGACCTCGCGGATCTCATCGAGATCGCCGAGGACCGCGTCGAGCTGATCGCGGGCCTCGATCACCAGGTCCTCGTCGTATGGCCATCGGCGTTCCTCTCTGCCCATGTCATGGGCGAGCTTCCAGTCGTACCGCGCGGTGTGGTAGCAGAGGATGTCCCCGACACCGCTCCGGTTGAGCATCGGTGGCGCCGAGCGGATCACGTCGAAGTCGACGTAGACGGCCTCCGGGACGGCCCAGCCCACGGCCGCCGGCCCGCCGTCGTGGCGGAGCGCAGAGCGATGGTTGAAGGGGGCGTTCGTCGTCATCGCGGTCGGCGCCTGGAAGAGCGGCCGGTTCCGTCGCCAGGCGAAGAACTTCGCGACGTCGCCGGCCTGGCCGCCGCCGAGCCCGATCACGCTCGCGAACTCCGGGAGTCCGGCCGCCGCGGTCTCGAGAGCGGCGGCGTCGAGGGTCTCGACGACGTGGACGCCGGCGAGATGCGAGTCGAAGAGATGCTCGAACCGCGGCCACAGGTCGGCCATCGTGACGACGAGGTACGGGCGATGGACGAAGTTCGGGAGCTCGCCGATCAGCTCGCGGCCGAACACGGTCGGGAAGCCGGCGTCCTGCCGCCGGGCTGCCGTCGCCGGTGTCGTCGAGGCCATCGTCATCGGGCCGTCCAGCCGCCGTCGATCAGGAGCGTATGGCCGGTGATCAGCGAGGCGGCCGGCGAGGCCAGGAACACGACGGCCCCGGCGACCTCGACCGGCTCGCCGATCCGGTGGAGCCCGGCGATCCGATCGCGGACCTCGGCGGCGAAGACGGGGTCGGCGAGGGCGTCGGCGGTGCCCGGCGTGCGGATGAAGGTCGGAGCGACTGCATTGACCGTGATCCCGTGACCGCCCCATTCGACGGCGAGGCAGCGGGTCAGGTGGGCGACCGCCGCCTTCGACATGCAGTAGACCGACTCCGTCGGCAGGGCCACGAAGCCGGCCTGCGAGCTCAGGCTGATGATCCGCCCGAAGCCCTGCCGGATCATCGCCCGGCCGGCCGCCTGGCTCGCGAAGAAGACGCCCTTGACGTTGACGCTCATCGTCAGGTCGAAGTTGGCTTCGGTGACGGACTCGGCCGGGTCCTCCGGGCTGACGCCCGCGTTGTTCACGAGGATGTCCAGGCGCCCGAAGCGAGCAACGACCTCGTCGACAGCCGTCGTGATCTGGCCGAGGTCGAGGACGTCCATCCGGACGGCGATCGCGCGCCGACCCTGCGACTCGATCTCCGCGATCAGGTCGTCGGCCGTCGACGGCTCGCGGACGCCGAGCGCGACATCCGCGCCGGCGTGGGCGAGGGCGAGGGCGATCGCCCGGCCGAGGCCACGGGACGCGCCGGTGACGAGAGCCGTTCGCCCGTCGAGGTCGAACCGCGGGTACTGGTCCACCGCTCCTCCGCCTGTGGAACCCGATCCGAGGGGCTTAACGATAACCCTTGACGTTTGCGCTGCAACGGAACCATAGTCCGGAGTGTCAAGTGGTCCTGGAGGACGTCCCCGGATGAAGCCCGCCGGCAGCACGATCAGGCTCCGCGACGTGGCGGAGCGGGCCGGCGTCTCGATCACCACGGTGTCGCGAATCCTGAACGGCCGGGAGACCGGCGTGGTCATCCGGGAGGAGACCCGGGCCCGGATCGTGGCGGTCGCGGCCGAGCTCGGTTACAAGCCGAATCTCCTCGCCCGCGCCCTGCGCGGAAGCCGCAGCTCGCTCCTCGGGGTGATCGTCCGCGACATCTCGGACCCGTTCCACACGCAGGTCCTGCGCGGGGTCAACGCCGTGGCCCGCGATCGCGGCTACCGGCTGTTCCTCGGACACCTCGACTGGCAGCCCGACGTCGCGGCGATCTATGGCTCGATGTTCGAGCAGTCCCACGCCGACGGGATCCTGGTCATGGGCGACATCGCGGGTGGCGACGCGACGCTCGACGACCTTGCCAACCACCACGAGCACATCGTCGGGGTGAGCGACCGCGTCGGTCCGCGCCGGGTTCCGGGGGTCTACGTCGACAACGAGCTGGGCACGCTCCTCGCCCTCGAGCATCTCTGGGAGCTCGGGCATCGGAGCATCATCTGCGTCGCCGACGAGCGGATGGCCGACGGCCCGCTGCGGGCCGCCGTCTACGAGCGGTTCATGCGCGAGCACGGCATCGGCGAGCGGGCGCGGGTCTACTTCACGACCCAGCCGGACCCCGAGCCGAGCTACCACCTCGGCCGCGAGCTGTTCGCCCACCTCGACCGACCGAACCGCCCGACTGCGGTCTACGCCGCCTCGGACACGATCGCGATCGGCCTGCTCCAGGCGGCGTTCCAGGCGCGGGTCGTCGTCCCCGATCGCCTCTCGATCGTCGGTTTCGACGACATCGACATCGCTTCGTTCACGATCCCTCCCCTCACGACGGTCAGCCAGTCGGGGGTCGAGATGGGACGGACGGCGGCGCACATGCTGCTCGACATGATCGAGTCGACGGGCGATGGACCGGCCGTCGCCGATGTCATCGTCGCGCCCACGCTCGTCGTCCGGCAATCCACGGCACCTCGGGCCGATGGCGTCGCGGACGCCGGCCACCTGACCGGGGGCTGACTGGCTAGAGCCCCGCGAGCGCCGCTCGGGCCCGTTCCGCCTGGAGCGCGTCGAAGCTGGGATCGAGATCGAGCGCGGCCTGGAGCATGTGGGCGGATGTGGGGTCGGGCGCGAAGGAAGGTGGCAACCCGTCGTGAGCTCGGCTAGCTCGACGCCGCGGGTGGCGGCGAAGGCACCTGACCGGCGCTGACGATCGGACCCTTCGGCGCCGGGTTGCCGGGGTTGGCCTCGAGCGTGACCGCGACGATCGCGCCGGCCGGTGTCGGCACGGCCTTCGTGGTGAACGCCCGGGCCCCGCTGGCGTCGACCGCGAAGTCGCCGACATTGACCGGAGCATTGCTCCCGACGATCACCCAGGCCGTGTACGTCTGGGTGCCACTCGTCGCCAGGAGATCGCGCATCGCCAAGGTGACTGAGCCATCCGACGCGACCGCGGCGATGCCACTGCCGTGCTGATCCTTCTGCTGCGCGAGGACGACGGTCGTCGCGCCAGGCTGCTGGCCGGCCTGCACCACGGCGGCGACGGCCTGATCGAATGCGCGTGCCCGATCGAGCTGGCCCTGGACGTTGAGGACGTAGGCGCCCGAGACCACGATGGCGACGATGGCCGCGATCCGGAGGGCCCAATCGAAGGCGCCCGTGCGTCGGCGCTCGGCGCGGGCCGTCCGCTCGGCGGCCGAAGGGAAGGGGGTCGGGGCCGCGGCGGGAGCCGGCGCGGGCGCGCCGGCCGGCGGCGCGACCGGCGCGGCCGACGTACGCGGATGAGCTGCCAGGTCGGCGGCCGCCGCGGCCATGATCCGCGCGCCGAGCGAGGCCGGCGGCTCGACGAGCTCGAGGTCGACCAGGTCGAGCGCGGCCACGACGCCGCCAAACGCCTCGAACTCCGGGTGCGGCTCGACGCACGTCGCGAGGTGGTCGCGGACGGCCGCCTCCTCGGATCGCTCGAGCGCCCCGAGGACGTAGGCGGCCGCGAGATCGCGAGCCTGCTCGTGGGTCATCCGCGGCTCGGTCATGTGCCGTCTCCGGCCAGGTCGGACAGGTCGGACAGGCCGTCCTCGTCGCCGACGAGCGCGCGTCGGAGGGACAGGAGCCCGAGGCGGACGCGGCTCTTGACCGTGCCGAGGGGCGTCCCGGTCCGCTCGGAGATCTCCTGCTGGGTGAGGCCGCCCCAGTAGGCCAGCTCGATCGCCTCGCGCTGGACCGGGGACAGCGTTCCCATCGCGGCGGCGATCTCCTCGCGGTCGAGGCCGGCCGCGACGTCGTGCCAGATGTCCGGCGCCTGGAGGGCAGGCGGCGGCACGTCCTCGCGCTCGGGCAGCTCGGTCGTCGGGCGGCGTCGACGGACCGCGTCGACCGCCCGGTGGTGGACGATCGAGAGAACCCACGTCTTCACGCTGCCGCGACCCTCGACGTAGCGGCCCGCGTTGCGCCAGACGCCGAGGAAGGCGTCCTGCACGACGTCCTCGGCCAGCGAGGCGTCCGAGGTGATCCGGACCGCGATGGAATAGGCCATGGTCTTGTACCGGTCGTAGAGTTCCTGGAGGGATTCGAGCTGTCCGTCGGCGACGAGCGCAAGGACTGCCCGGTCGGCATCGTCGGCGGGCGACGCCGTGCGTCCGCGAAGGCTGGACTGGCTCTCGTTCACGGGTGAATGCGCATCGCGAGGTCGTTTGGTTCACCGGACGCGCCTCGTCCCGGGAAGTGGAGGTGGTCGACCGCCCGCGCGATCCGCTCGGCGACGGCGTCCGGAGGGGCCGTGGCATCGATCACGACGAACCGACCGGGCTCGGCCACGGCCATCTCGAGGAAGCCATTCCGGACGCGACGATGGAACGCGACGTCGAACCCCTCCTCGAACCGGGTCCGATCGTCCGGCGCCTTGCGCGCGAGCCCGATCTCGACGGGCAGGTCGAGCAGGAGCGTCAGGTCGGGCTCGAGGCCGCCGGTCGCGATCTCCTCGAGCCGGCGCAGCTCGGCCAGGTCCAGCCCGCCGCCGTAGCCCTGGTACGCTCGGGTCGAGTCGGCGAACCGGGCGCAGATCACGGTCGTGCCACCGGCGAGGCTCGGCTCGATGACGTCCTCGACGAGCTGGCGGCGCGCAGCGCTGAACAGGAGCGCGTCGGCCAGCGGGTCGATCGGCGTCGGCGCCGGGGCCAGGAGCAGGGCCCGGATCCGCTCGCCCAGCTCGGTCCCGCCCGGTTCGCGCGTCCCGCGAACCTCGATCCCGCGAGCGCGGAGGGCGGCTTCGAGACGCTGCGCCTGGGTCGTCTTGCCGGCGCCTTCGGGTCCTTCGATGGTGATGAACCGGCCGCGTTCGGAAGCCTGGACTGGGCGTGTCACGAGGCGAGTGTACGGCCCGTCCCGCGCCGTGCGCCGTCTCGGCCTCCATCCGGACCCGCCGATTCATCCGTCCGTGGGGACCGGGCGTACCCTCGCCGAGATGGGACGTCGCTCGCGAACCCGCCTGTTCGTCGCCGCCCTCGCCGTCGTGGCGGGGCTGGCGCTGCCGGCCGTCGTCGCCGCCCACCCGTTGGGTAATTTCACGATCAATCACTTTGCCGAACTGACGATCGCGCCCGACCGGGTCGATCTCGCTGTCGTCATCGACATGGCCGAGATCCCCGCGTTCCAGGCACGCCAGGATATGGATGCCGACGGCGACGGCAGCGTCGCCGACGACGAGGCCGCGAGCTGGGCGACCGGTGCGTGCGCCTCGCTCGTCGCGAGCCTCGACCTCCGCCGGGATGGCGGGCACCTCGATCTTGACGCGGGCGCCTCGACGGTCGGCTTCCCGCCCGGCGCCGGCGGCCTCTCGACGCTGCGGCTCGAGTGCGCCTACGACACGCCGCTCACCCCGGCGATCGGCGGACCGGCCAGGATCACGTTCTCCGACTCGAGCTATTCCGAGCGGATCGGCTGGCGCGAGATCATCGCGACCGGGGCCGGCAGCCTCCTCGACACCCACGGGCTCCCACCCACGAGCCCGAGCGCGCGGCTGACCGCGTACCCCGCCGCCCTCATCGCCACACCGCTCGACATCCGGACCGCGTCGATCGATGTTCGTCTCGATCCCGCCGGTGTTCCGACGCCGTCAGGCGCGTCCGCGACCCCACCGCCCGGCGCGGCAACCGGCGGCCAGGTGGCCTCGGCCGGCGGACCGGGCGGGGCGGCCGGCGGACCGGCCGGTGGAACGGGCGCGGCTGGGTCTGCGACAGGCGCCGTTCCCGGTGGAGTCGCCGCCGATCTGCCGGACATCTTCCGGACCGCCGATCTGACCCCGTTGGTGATCCTCGCGTCGCTCCTTACCGCGGTCGTCATCGGCGCGGGTCATGCCCTGACCCCGGGCCACGGCAAGACGCTGATGGCCGCCTATCTCGTCGGGTCGCGCGGGACGGCGGTCCACGCGGTCGGGCTCGGCCTCTCGGTCGCGGTGTCGCATACGCTCGGGATCCTCGCCCTGGCGTTCGTCATCGTCGGGGCGGGCAGCGTGCTTCCGCCCGATGTCGTCTACCGGGTGACACCGGTGATTGCCGGCACGTCGATCGTGGTGATCGGCGGCTGGATGCTCGCCAACGAGGTCCGCCGGCGACGCGCGCGGCGGGCGATCGAGACGGCGACGAGTGAGCACGCGGTCGTGGTCGCGGCCGCCGGCCACGAGCATGCTCGCCCGCACGGCGAGCACCAGTATGGGCACGACGCGCACGACGAGCACGAGCATGGGCACGAGAACGACGCGCACGACGAGCCCCGCGAGCACGCGCACGGGCATCGGGCGCCCGACGGCGAGCACAGCCACGGCGGCATCACCCACAGTCACCTGCCGCCCGCCGGCGCGACGTTGTCCTGGCGCGGCCTCTTCGTCCTCGGCCTGGCGGGAGGCCTGATCCCGTCGACGTCCGCCCTGATCATCCTGCTCGGCTCGATCGCGGCGGGCCGACCGGCGTTCGGCCTGATCCTCGTGGTCGCGTTCGGGTTCGGCATGGCCGCGGTCATGACCGGCGTCGGGCTGGCGATGATCCTTGCCCGGACCCGCCTCGACCGGATGCCGAGCCGATCGAGCCTCGGCCGGCTGGCGTTGGTCGCCCCGCTCCTGGCCTCGGTCGCCGTCCTGGGCCTCGGCCTGGTCCTCACCTGGCAGGCCGTCGCCGGAACGCCGGTTCTCTGAGAGCCCCGATAGGGCGAACACCCGAGGCAAGGTCGACGCCCGCCTCTGCTACCCTCCGAGTCCCGATGCGAGACCTCAGCGACCGCTCCCTCGATACGGCCGTGCAGCTCGGCGCGTCCTACGCCGACGTCCGGGTCGTCCGTCGTCGCGACGAGTCGATCGCGGTCAAGTCGGGCCGGGTCGAGGGCGTCGCCGCCGGCGAGAGCGAAGGCTTCGGCGTCCGCGTCCTCGTCGACGGCGCGTGGGGCTTCGCGAGCTCGAGCCGGCTGACCGCCGACGAGGCGGATCGCATCGCCGCCGACGCCGTCAGGATCGCGAAGGCGAGCGCGACCGCCCTGCGCGATCGGGTCCTTCTCGACGACCGGCCCGCCGCTCATGGCACCTTCGAGACCTCGATCCAGGAGGATCCGTTCGAGGTCCCACTCGAGGAGAAGATCGGCCATCTTCTCGCCGCCGACGAGATCGCCCGGGCCGTGAACGGTGTCGCCTTCGTCGAGACCCGCTACGACGCGCAGCGCGAGACACGCACCTTCGGCGCCACCGACGGGAGCTGGACGGAGCAGACCTTCACCCACGTCGGGGCCGGCATCGAAGCCAACGCGATCGAGGGCGACGAGCACCAGCGACGGAGCTATCCCGACGCCGATGGCGGTCCGTTCCGGGCGGCCGGCTACGAGTTCGTCCGCGGGCTCGACCTCGCCGGCCATGCCGGGCCGCTGGCCGAGGAGGCCGTCGCCCTGCTCAGCGCGCCACAGTGCCCCTCGGGCCGGTTCACCGTCATCCTCGATCCGTCGCAGCTCTATCTCCAGATCCACGAGAGCTGCGGCCACCCGACGGAGCTCGATCGCGTCTTCGGGACCGAGGCGAGCTACGCGGGGACGAGCTTCCTGACCACCGACAAGCTCGACGAGGGCTTCCGCTACGGGAGCGACCTCGTCGATATCGTGGCCGACGCGACGGCGCCGGGCGGCATGGGCACGTTCGGCTGGGATGACGAGGGCGTCGCCGCGCAGGCCGTGCCACTCGTCCAGAACGGGATCTTCGTCGGCTACCTGAGCAGTCGCGAGACCGCGCCACGGATCGGCCGCCAATCCGGCGGGGCGATGCGGGCGGACGGCTGGAACCGGATCCCGCTGATCCGGATGACGAACATCAACCTGCTGCCGAAGCCGGGCATGAGCCTCGACCAGATCGTGGCCGACACGGACGACGGGCTGTACCTCGCCTCGAACCGCTCGTGGTCGATCGACGACCGCCGCCTGAACTTCCAGTTCGCGACCGAGGTCGCCTACGAGATCAAGGGCGGCAAGAAGGGCCGGCTGTTCAAGAACCCGACCTACACCGGGATCACCTATGAGTTCTGGCGCTCCCTCGACGCGGTCGGCGACGCCTCGAGCTACGTGATGCTCGGGACGCCGAATTGCGGCAAGGGCGAGCCGGGCCAGGGCGGCCACGTGGGGCATGGCTGCTCGGGGGCGCGCTTCCGCGACGTCCAGGTCGGGGTCGGCAAGTGGTGAGGGCACGATGAGCGTGCGGCCCGACGCCTCGCCGCTCGATACCCTCGCCATCGCCGATCGCGCGATCGCCCTCGCCCGGGCGGCGGGCGCGACCGAGGCCGAGGCGCTGGTCTCGGCCGAGCAGGCGCAGCTGACCCGATTTGCCAACAGCGAGATCCACCAGAACGTCGCCGAGACGAACGGATCGTTGAACCTGAGGGTCGCGATCGGCAAGCGGATCGGGGTCGCGTCGTCGAACCGGCTCGACGACGAGGGCCTGCGCCGCCTCGCGGAGACCGCGTCCGCGATCGCCCGCAACTCCGCCGAGCTCGAGGACTGGGGCGGCCTGCCCGATCCGACCCCGATCCGCGACATTCCGGCCGCCTGGTCCGAGGGCACGGCGGGCGCCACGCCCGAAGGCCGGGCCGCCGGCGTGCGAGCCGTGATCGCCGCCGCGGATTCGGCCGGCGTCCGCGCCTTCGGGGCCTTCTCGACGGCAGCCGAGCACCTGGCTGTCGCGAACTCGCGTGGGATCCGGGCGCTCCAGCACCGGACGAGCGCCCAGCTCCTGACCGTGATGATGGCCGCCGACGGCGGATCGGGCTACGCGGAGCAGGCGTCGGTCGATGCGGCCGCGATCGATGCCGCCGCGATCGGGCGGGAGGCGGCCGAGAAGGCCCGGGCGACGACCAACCCGGTCGCGATCGAGCCCGGCGACTGGTCGGTGGTGCTCGAGGAGTACGCCGTCGTCGACCTGCTCGCGATGCTCGCCTTCATGGGCTTCAGTGCCCTTGCAGTTCAAGAGGAACGATCGTTCGCCGAGCCCGGGAAGGTCATCGGCAGCGAGCTCGTGACGATCGTCGACGACGCCACGGAGCCCGGCGCGATGCCGATGGCCTTCGACTACGAGGGTGTCGCCAAGCAGAAGGTGGTGCTCGTCGAGCGCGGCGTCTGTCGCGATGTCGTCTACGACGCCCAGACCGGGGCCCGTGGCGGGCACCCGTCGACGGGCCACGGCCTGCCGGCGCCGAACTCGTACGGGCCGTTTCCGCTGAACATGGTGATGTCGGCCGGGTCGACCGATCGGGCCGCGCTCGTCGGCGAGATGGACCGGGGGTTGCTCGTCACGCGCTTCCACTACACGAACCCGGTCCACCCGAAGCTCGCGATCGTGACGGGCATGACCCGCGACGGGACGTTCCTCGTCGAGGGCGGAGAGATCGTCGGGCCGGTCCGCAACCTGCGGTTCACCCAGAGCTACCTCGCGGCGCTGGCCGGGACCGTAGCCGTCGGCAGCGACCGCCGAACGCTGCGCGGCGACTTCGGCGGCGTCCTGGTGCCTGCGGTGCGGATCGACGGCTGGACGTTCACGGGTGCAACGGAGCACTGACGGTCGAGTCCGACACTGGCGTGGGCCGGTCATCCGAGGTCGGCGGGGGGAGAGATGACTGACATCTGGGTCTGCGGCACCTGCCACTCGATCAACCGCCAGCGATCGGCCCGCTGCTACAAGTGCGGCGCAGAGCAGGCGACGGCCGCAACGGGCGAGATGGCGACCCATCGCCAGGAGCAGGCGATCGCGATCCGACACGTCGTGGCCTATCGACCGGCTGCGGCGCTCGGGATCGCGGCCGCGATCTTCCTGCTCGGTCTGGCGGCCGTCAGCATCGCGGAGGCCATCGACTCCGTGCGGACCTCGCCCCTCGTGCTCGATCAGCTCGACCTCCTCAAGCGAACCGGCCAGTTCGACGAGGCGGGCTTCGCCGCCCTCGAGAAGAGCTCCGAGACGATCGGCCTGGTCCGTCTCGCGATCATCCTGCCAACGCTCCTGTTCTTCGGAATCTGGCTGAGTCGGGTCGTTGCCAACGTTCCGGCCCTCGGTGGGGGCATCCCGGGCACCAGCCCGTGGCGCGCGTTCTTCACCACGCTCGTGCCGGGCCTCAATT
>Ga0163163_10002708_pt1 | contig 14962 bp, 15 predicted proteins | sample S65metaG_FD_119766 | JGI IMG/M metagenome (GOLD analysis project Ga0163163, IMG submission 119766) | Switchgrass rhizosphere microbial communities from Kellogg Biological Station, Michigan, USA - S6-5 metaG | ecosystem: Host-associated > Plants > Roots > Rhizosphere > Soil | place: USA... | reverse complement strand
TGCCTGCCCTATCGGCATGGCCGGCTTGCTGACGCCACGCGCCTGCTTGATAAACCTCACCGGATTGATGCGCGCCACCACGTAGTTGCGAAGGTATGGTGACTTGAAGCCGCGCGCGGTCAGCCCGGCAATGATGCGTTTTACTTCGGTGTCGATCGCCAGTAGCCTCGCCGCGTAACCTTCGCGTTCTCGAAGCGAGGCGGCAAGTGTCCGGTCGCTGAAGCGGTCGATCTTGCGCAGGAACGAACTGTAAGCGCCGCCGGCAAAGCGCGGATTGCGCTCATAGAGGATGCCGAGAGTGATTAGCTCGGCGGCCTCGAATTGATCCTGATACTGAGTCTCGCGCGCATTGCCGGATCGCTTGGCCAGATTGCGCGCCATGCGGATCACTTCGAGGCTCCGGTCCTTCAGGTTGTGCGCCTTCTCTGTATTGAGCGCCAGAATGCGGTAGGCCAGCGTTTCGTCAGGACAGATCAGCGTGGTGATCTGCTTGAGACCGAGCACCTTCGCGGCCGCAAGGCGGTGCCGCCCGTTCGGCGTCCAGAACTGGCCGTCCTGCCCGCGAACCACGATCAACGGATCGAGGAACGCGCCGGCTTGGTCGATCTTTTCGGCCAGCCGCTTGGTGTGGGTCGGAGACAAGTCGCGCTGGAATGGAGTGGGTTGCACCGCCTTAAGCGGCAAGGTGGCCACTAGCAGCGCGCGGCCACCGAGCGGATCCCGGTAGGCGCCAATGGCTGCGCCGCCCGACGCATCGACCAGCGCTACCAGATCGCCAAGCTCGGCGTGCTCGCGCGGCAGCGCAATCTCCGCGCCCGCCAGCCCGCGCTCCTGCGCGGCGGGTTTGAGCCGGCGGCGTGCGCTGGCGCGTTTGGCGGGCGCGCGCCGCGTTCGCTTTACTCCCTTGCTTGCTGTCGCCATGTCTCTACTCCTTTGCAGATGCCGCGCCGCGTGTCAGTGCCCAGAGCCGCAGGTACTTGCGCCGCACGTAGCCGGCCTCCGCAATATGGAACAGCCAGCCGCGCCAGCCGTCCAGGACTCCGCCTTTGATGAACAACCCGCGCAGCAACCGCCAGGCCGGATTGAGCAGCACCTGCAGCAGTCCGGCGCGCCGTCCGGCGGCGTGCATCTGCAGTGCCATCAGCCGGGCGTAGCGATCAAGCTTCGCGAGGTGATCATCAAGGCTGCGGTAGGCAAAGTGCTCCAGCGGCGCTTGCAGCGTGCCGACCGCGCCATCGACGGCTATCCTCTCATGCACTTCGTAGCCAACCCAGTGTGCCGCGCGGCGGTCGTAGAGCCTGATCTGGCGCTCCGGCCAGGCATTGCCATGACGCAGGAAGCGCCCGAAGTATTCGGTCAGGCGCGCAATGCTCCAGCCGCGTGCATTGGCGAATCCGCGGCTGCGCAGCGCGATGATCTCGGCGCGCAGCGCCGGAGTTACGCGCTCGTCCGCATCGACGCTTAGGACCCAGTCATGACTGGCGGCGTCGGTCGCAAACTGCTTCTGCGACCGGTAACCCGGCCAGTCCCGCTCGATGACACGCGCTCCGAGTCGCGTGGCAATCGTGCGCGTCGCGTCACTTGAATGGGCGTCCACCACAATCACCTCGTCGCAGAAATCGAGCGCCTGCAAACAGGCTTCGATCCGATCGGCCTCGTTGAGCGTGATGATGCAGGCGCTGAGCTTGGGCGCGTCCACGCGAAAATTATCGTTACTGCCGGGAAGTGGTGGATGGCATGACGCGCCTGAGCACGCCTTGTTCCTCAAGGCGGGCCACCAGTTGATCGAGCTGCTCCTTGAGATTGATGGCGGCGTGCGGCGGCAGCGCCAGGCGTGCGGTTGGATAGATGCTCGCCTCAGCGCGATCGGGTCCGGCGATTCGCGGACGCACGACGGCAAATTCCAGCCGCACCGAGTAGCCATCGAAGTGTATGAGCCGCACCTGGTCGGCATACACCTCCTGCACTTCTGGTCGGTCCACGTAGGGCATTTCCATTGTCGGCTCGTTGCTCATGGCTAGCTCCCTTAAGGCGGACAGTCGGCAGCCGCTTGCATGATAACGCCTGGCATTCACTGCGGAAAATTCGGCGCGCGCATTACGCGCTACAGCAGATTTGCGCCGTCGTATACCTGGATGATTTTCTTGCCGCGGTTCTCGCCGCGAAACAGGCCTGCCAAGGCTGCGGGGGCGCGATCCAGACCCGCTTCAATGTCTTCGCGGAAAACCAGGGACCCTTCCCTCGACCAGGCCGCCAGCTGCTCGATCACCGGCTGAAAGCGTGCGAGGTGGTCAAAGATGATGAAACCTTCATGTCGCAACCGCTTGGTGAGCACCTCACGCTCGCGGCGCGGTGCCATCGGCTGGGGATCCCACGAACCCACGCTCGCGGTGCCACATTGCACCACGCGGCCTCTGAGGTTCATGTGCGGCCAGACCGCATCGGCAATCTCACCCGCGGTATTGTCGAAAAAGACATCGATTCCCTGCGGGCACAGGGCCCGCAAGCGCTCGCGCTCGAGGCCGGAGTGATAATTGAGCGCCGCGTGATAACCAAAATCGGCAACACAGCGCGCCGCCTTGTCATCGCTTCCCGTCAATCCGACAACCCTACAGCCGGTGCGGCGCGCCACCTGGCCCGCCACGCTGCCCACGGCGCCGGCGGCGGTCGACACCATGACAGTCTCGCCCGCTTGCGGTCGCGCGATCTCGCTGAGCGCCAGTACGGCGGTGAGCCCGGGGATGCCATACAGTCCCAGCCCGGCACTGAGCGGGCCATTCTTGGCGAGCACTCGCGCCAACACGGACTGCTCACCTGCGACACAGTAGTCCTGCCAGCCGAACCAGCCGTACAGCGCATCGCCCACGGCATAACGCGCGTTGCGCGAGCTTTCCACCACGCCCACCGCGAGCGATCGCATGACCGCGCCGATCGCCACCGGCTCGGAGTAACTGGAGCTGGCACTAACCCAGCCGCGCTGCGCCGGATCAATCGACAGAAAATGGTTGCGCACCAGGAACTGACCATCCGCCGGTGCGCCGACGGGCTCATCGGCGCGCGCAAAGTGCTCAGCACCCGGCACTGCCTGAGGACGTTCCACCAGCACCAGACGACGGTTGGCAGCGCTCAACGGCTCTCTCAGGTTTTCGACCCGGAAGCGCGCGCGAGTGTCTTCTCGGCGCGTCGCAGGTGCGGAATGTCGACCATGCGACCCTCGAAGGCCAGCGCCGCGGTCCCCGGATGGTCGGCAAACAACGCCACGATGCGCCGCGCTTCCGAAATTTCAGCCGCGCTCGGGACGAAGGACTCATTGATTACCGGCACCTGGTCCGGATGTATGGCCAGCTTGCCGGTAAAGCCATCCCGCCGGGCCGCCGAGCAGCTGGCGCGCAGGCCGGCGGTATCGCGAAAATCAGCGTGCAGGGTGTCGATCGGCGCCACGCCCGCCGCCGCGGCCCCAAACAGACACAAGGAGCGCGCGAGCTGGAAAGGTGCCGTCCACTCACCGTTCGCATCCTTGACGGCGGTTGCACCGATGGCCGCGCTCAAGTCCTCCGCTCCCCAGGTCAGGCCGTACAGGCGCGCACCGCAGCGCCCGAAGTCTCCGAGGGAAAACAGGGCTTCGGGAGTTTCGGTAGCGATCGGCAAAATGGCGATCTTGCCCGCGGGCAGACCGTGCTGCGCTTCCAGCTCATCCAGGCGCCGTCCCAGCCTCGCCACATCCTCGAATGAGCGCGTCTTGGGTTGCACGATGCCATCGGGTTTAGCGCCGATCACCGCCTCGAGGTCGGTGGCGGCATCAGGGGTGGTCAGCGGATTGGTGCGCACCCAAAGGCGGGTGTTTGCCGTGACCGGTCGCGCCCGCAGGAACTCCGCCACGCGTGTGCGCGCGCCCGCTTTGTGCGCGGCAGCCACGGAGTCCTCCAGATCAAGGATAAGCAGATCAGCACCGCTATCGCCGCACTTTGCAAGTTTTCGGTCGCTGTCGCCCGGTACGAACAGCAGCGAGCGGGCGCTCACGCCTGCGGCTTCCGCAGCATCAGCGCCGAACGCTTGCAGCTTGCCACCAGCACGTCGTGCTGATTGTAGGCGCGGTGCACGAAGGTGACGATGCCGTTGCGCGGGCGTGAATTGCTGGCGCGCACTTCGACAACCTCGGTCTCGCAGCGCACGGTATCGCCATGGAACAGCGGCTTAGGAAATCTGACTTCGTCCCAACCCAGGTTGGCGACCGTCGTGCCCAACGTGGTATCGCCCACGGAAACGCCGACCATCAGTCCCAGAGTGAACACGCTGTTGACTATGCGCTGGCCGAACTCCGACTGCGTCCGGCAGTACTCGGCGTCCAGGTGGAGCGCGGCCGGATTGTGCGTGAGCGCGGAGAAGAAAACATTGTCCGCCTCGGTCACCGTGCGCCGTAGGGCGTGCTTGAAAGTCTGTCCTACGTGAAATTCCTCGAAGTACAAACCGGCCACGGCGGAGCTCCTTTGCGTGCTCGCGATTCGAGAATATCTTACTACATGGCCTGCGCTGCAAAATCCTGCCGGCGCCGACCCGCGGACGCGTGGCCGGCAGGCAGGCTAGGATTGCCCGGTGATCGCAGTATGCGCCGGACGGCAGTGCGATATGTGCCAGGGAGGCGAACGCTATGAAGCAGAGAATTGCGAGCTGTGGATGCGGCAAAGTGCGCGTGGTCTGCGACGGTGAGCCGGTGCGCATCTCAATGTGCCATTGTCTGGCCTGCCAGCGGCGCACCGGCGCGCCATTCGGCACGCAATCATGGTTCCCAGTAGAACGCCTCAAGATTTCAGGTGCCACCACCGCCTACGTGCGCACCACTGAGGAAGGCAACCGCGTAACGTTTCAGTTCTGCCCCGTCTGCGGGTCGACCGTGCACTGGGAGCTCGGCAGTCGCCCGGGCATAGTCGCCATTGCCGTGGGCATGTTTGGCGATCCTGACTTCCCGCCGCCGCGGGTGTCGGTGTGGGAGCGGCGCCGTCATCCGTGGACCGCTCGCATCGCCGAGTGTGAAATGGAGCACATCGCGTGAGTTAAGGGTGCCGGGGGTGCGCTTCCGTGTTCATACCAACGTTGCTATAGTCCCCGCGGAGTGAATTTCCGATTGTCGCGAACCCAAAAAGGCGCCCGGAACCGGGCTTGCGCCGTGGATATGTCGTGTTGTGCGCTGCCCGCGGCGGCTTCGCCCGGCACCAGCCTGTATGTCCGCACGCCCTAACCGCCGGTTAAGTGATTACCCATGCAATTGACGCACTTGCAACGCCTGGAAGCTGAAAGCATCCACATCTTCCGTGAGGTGGTAGCGGAAGCCGAAAAGCCCGTCTTGCTGTATTCGGTCGGCAAGGATTCCGCCGTCATGCTGCACCTGGCGCGCAAGGCCTTTTATCCTTCGCCGCCGCCCTTCCCGCTGCTGCACGTGGACACCACCTGGAAGTTCCGCGACATGTACGCGCTGCGCGACCGCATGGCGGCAGAATCCGGCATGGACTTGTTGGTATACCAAAATCCGGAAGCCAAGGAACGCGGCATCAATCCCTTCGACCACGGCCCGTTGCACACGGACATGTGGAAGACCGAGGGCCTGAAGAAGGCTCTGGATAAGTACGGGTTCGATGTCGCCTTCGGCGGCGCTCGCCGCGACGAAGAAAAGAGCCGCGCGAAGGAGCGTATCTTCAGCTTCCGTTCCGCGAACCATCGCTGGGATCCGAAGAAGCAGCGCCCCGAACTCTGGCGGCTCTACAATGCCAAGAAGGCGCGCGGCGAGAGCATCCGGGTTTTCCCGATCTCCAACTGGACCGAGCTCGATGTCTGGCAGTACATCCACCTGCAGAACATCCCGATCGTGCCGCTGTACTTTGCCGCCATGCGCCCGACCGTGGAGCGCGACGGCCTGATCATCATGGTCGACGATGATCGCTACCCGCTGAAGCCTGGGGAGAAGCCGGTCATGCGCTCGATCCGCTTCCGCACGCTGGGTTGTTACCCGCTCACCGGCGCGGTAGTCAGCGACGCAGCCACCCTCCCGCAGGTCATCAAGGAGATGCTGCTGACCACGACTTCCGAACGGCAGGGCCGCGCCATCGACCATGATCAAGCGGCCAGCATGGAAAAGAAGAAGCAGGAGGGCTACTTTTGACCCGCGCCCGTGATCCGAAGGCCTATCAGGCATCCGAGCTCATCGCCGCGGATATCGATGCCTACCTCGTGCAGCACCAGCACAAGTCGCTGCTGCGCTTCATCACCTGTGGCAGCGTGGACGATGGCAAGTCGACGCTGATCGGCCGACTGCTGTATGACTCGAAGATGATCTTCGAGGATCAGCTGGCGGCGCTCGAGGCCGACAGCAAGCGCGTCGGCACCCAGGGCCAGAACATCGACTTCGCGCTGCTGGTCGACGGCCTGGCCGCCGAGCGCGAGCAGGGCATCACCATTGACGTCGCCTATCGCTTCTTCGCCACCGACAAGCGCAAGTTCATCGTCGCCGACACACCGGGACATGAACAGTACACGCGCAACATGGTCACCGGCGCCTCGACCGCCGATCTGGCGGTGATCCTCATTGATGCCCGCAAGGGCGTGCTCACTCAGACTCGCCGCCACAGCTATCTCGCGCACCTGATCGGCATCCGCAACCTGGTGCTCGCCGTCAACAAGATGGACCTGATCGGCTACGACCAGGCCAAATACGACGCCATCGTCAAGGATTACCGCGCGTTTGCGACGCAGATCGGCATCGCCGATTTCATCGCCATGCCGATCTCGGGCCTGGGCGGTGACAACATTGCCGCCCGCTCGGAGCACATGCCCTGGTACAAGGGGCCGACGCTCATGGAGCACCTTGAGACCGTGGAACTGGACGTCAACGCCGACCAGGCCAAACCGTTTCGTATGCCGGTCCAGTGGGTCAATCGCCCGAATCTCGATTTTCGCGGCTTCTGCGGACTGATCGCCGGCGGGCGCGTCAAGCCCGGGGATGCGGTACGCGTGCTGCCCTCGGGCAAGACCACGACCATCAGCCGGATTTCGACGCTGGATGGGGATCTCAAGGAGGCGGTTGCCGGGCAGGCAGTGACGCTTTGCTTCAAGGACGAAATCGACTGCTCGCGCGGCGATGTCATCGCCCAGGCGGAGCAGCCGCCCGAAGTTGCGGACCAATTCGAGTCAACGATCGTGTGGATGTCCGAGGAGGAGATGCTTCCCGGCCGGCCCTACTGGCTCAAGCTCGGCACGCAGACTGTCAGCGCCCAGATACAGGCCCCAAAGTACCAGGTGAACGTCAACACCATGGAGCACCTGGCGGCCAAGACCTTGGACCTGAACGCCATCGGTGTGGCCAACCTGTCTACGGACCGGCCGATCGTGTTCGAACCGTACACGCAAAGCCGCGACCTGGGCGGCTTTATCCTGATCGACAAGCTCACCAACGCCACCGTGGCTGCCGGCATGCTGCACTTCGCACTGCGGCGTTCGAGCAATATCCACTGGCAGCGCCTCGACGTTACGCGCGAGGTGCACGCGGCGCTCAAGAACCAAAGGCCGGCGGTGCTGTGGTTCACGGGCATATCGGGAGCCGGCAAGTCCACCATCGCCAACCTGGTGGAGAAGAAGCTGGTGCGCATGAACCGGCACACCTTCCTGCTGGACGGCGACAACGTGCGCCACGGGCTGAACAAGGACCTGGGCTTCTCGGACGTCGATCGCGTGGAGAACATCCGGCGGGTCGGCGAGGTGGCGAAGATGATGACCGACGCCGGCCTGATCGTGATCACCGCATTCATCTCGCCATTTATTGCCGAACGTGCCATGGTGCGGCAGATGATCGCGCCCGGCGAATTCTTTGAGGTTCACGTCGACACGCCGTTGGCCACGGCCGAGGCGCGCGACCTCAAGGGACTCTACAAGAAGGCGCGCGCCGGGCAGCTCAAGAACTTCACCGGCATCGACAGCCCCTATGAGGCACCGCCCTCGCCGGAGATCCGCATCGATACCTCCAAGCTGTCCGCCGAGGAAGCGGCCGACCTGATCGTCGAGCATCTGATCCTATGAACGACACCGAGCTGGCACGCGAGATTGCCGAGACCGCCGGGCGTTTGCTGATTGACGTGCGCAACTCGCGGCTGTTTTCCGGCAAGGAGCTCGGCAAGGCCGGCGACAAAATCGCCAATGCCTTCATCATGCACGCCTTGCGGGAAAGCCGCCCCGAGGATGCCATTCTATCGGAGGAAGAAAGCGACAACTCCGCGCGCCTGAGTTCCGGGCGCGTGTGGATCGTCGATCCTCTGGACGGCACGCGTGAGTACGGCGAGGCGCGCGCCGACTGGGCGGTGCACGTAGCCCTGGCGGTCGATGGCATGGCCACGCTCGGCGCGGTGGCGCTGCCCGGCCTGCCGCTCACCTTGAGCACCGACGAGCCGTTCCGGCGTCCGCACCACACGGGCAAGCTCCGCATGCTGGTCAGCCGCACCCGCCCCGCGGCCGAAGCCGTGGCGGTTGCCGAGGCGCTCGGCGCCGAGCTGATACCTATGGGCTCGGCCGGCGCCAAGGCGATGGCTGTGGTCCGCGGCGAGGCGGACATATACCTGCATTCCGGTGGGCAGTACGAGTGGGACAGCTGCGCGCCGGTGGCCGTGGCGCATGCGGCGGGCCTGCATACCTCGAGAGTGGACGGCAGCCCGTTGCGCTACAACCAGCCCAATACGCTGTTGCCGGATTTGCTGGTGTGCCCCAAGGAATACGCCGCACGCGTCATCGAGCTCGCGGCCCAGCACCAGCCGTAGAGTTTCCGCGTTATCGAGCACTGCCTTGATCCCCGCGCGCCAGGCTCTGACCGTGCTGGATTTCTGGTTCGGCAAGCGCCCTTACTCGCGCGAGACCGTAGCCCGGCGGGCGCGGTTGTGGTTTGGGGACGTCAGCCGACCTGAACTCAGGCCGCAGATCGACGAAGAGCTGCGTTTGCGATTCCGCTCGCTCGCTACCGCCGCGGCGCACGGCGACTTTGACGTTTGGGAGTCAAGTCCGCGGCGGCGCCTGGCGCTCATCCTGCTCCTGGATCAGGTGCCGCGTGGCATTTTCCGGGGAACGGCGCGCGCGTATTCGCAGGACAATCGAGCTCTCTCGCTCGCCGTAAGCGGCACGCAGCTGGGTGCGGATGCTGCCCTCGATCCGGTAGAGCGCATCTTCTTCTATATGCCGATGCAGCACGCCGAATCCCGCGAACTGCAGGAGGAGTCGGTCAGCGCATTCCGGCGGCTGGCGGATGAGGGGCCGGCGGAACTTGCGGCAGTATTCGCGCACGCCGCCAAGCGCTCGGAGCAACACCGCACGATCATCGAGCGCTTTGGCCGCTTTCCACAGCGCAATACGGCGCTGCGCCGCACCTCCACGCAGGAAGAACTGGAATGGCTGACCGCCGGCGGCGCCCAGCTGGACGCCTGAGCACAGACGGATAGCCGGATTTAGTGCGCGGTGACGGCCGGGGCGAACTGCGGCGCGGCCAGCGAAGTCTTGGTCACAGGCCCGAGCTTTGCCGCCACTTCGCCGATCTGAGCGGCATCGCCAATCAGCACGATGTCCAGATTCTCGGGTCCTGGGAAGACGGTAGCGACTAACGAGCGAATTGATTCCTGGTTCACCTTGAGCAGATCGCTGCCGAACTGCCCGATGTAACTGTCCGGCAGCCCGTACAGATCGAGGTCGCCGAGCGCTATGGCCCAGTCCGACGCGGTCTCGAAGGCCAGCGGATACTGGCCCAGCAGAAAATTGCGCGCCGAATCCACCGCCTCCGCGCCGAGCGCGTCCTGCTTGAGCTTGCCGAGCGTCGCAAGCGCCAGATCGATGGCCCGCCCGGTGTTGGCAGTCTGCGTGAAGGAACTGATCGCGAACTCCCCGGCGACGGTGCCGCGCACGAACCTTGAGCTGGCGTCGTAAGTCAGGCCGGCCTTGACGCGCAACTCCTGGTTCAGCATCGAGCTGAGGCTCCCGCCAAAGGCCATGTTGGCCATGTTCAGCGCCGCGCGCTCGGCGAAGCGCCGGGGCACCCCGACGTTGGCCATCCAGAAATAGGTCTGCGCCGAACCCGGCGCATCGACCAGCAGCACCCGGCGCCCGCTCACTCTCGTCGTCGGCGCCAGCGCCGGCAGCGGTGTGGCGGCGCGCGGCCAGGCGCCAAAGATCGCGGTGACTTCTTTGCGCAGCTGTTCGACGTTAAGGTCCCCGGCGATGACCAGCGTGGCGCGATCGGCGCCGGACTGTGCGGCGTAGAAGCGCAGTATGTCCTCGTGCGTAATGCGGCTGAGGCTTTGCTCATCGCCGCCGACGGGCCGCCCGTACGGGTGCCCGGCAAACAGCAGTGCGCGACCGTAGCTGCCAAGCAGCGCGTCGGGGGCCGAATCCTTGGTTGCCTTGAGCTCCTCAATGCGCCGGTCGCGCAACTTGTCGAACTCGCCCGCCTCGAAGCGCGGTCGCAGCACGGCGTCGGCCAGCAGCTCCAGCATCAAATGGCTGTCGCGGGCGAGGAACTGACCGAGCACCTGGACATACTCGCCGCGTGCCGTGGCGTCGATGGTGCCGCCGGCTCCCTCGACCGTTTCTGCGAACGCCTGGGCGGTGCGCGCACCCGCGCCATGCGTCAGCAGATCGGCGGTGAGCGCCGCGGTGCCATCGCGCCCCGGCGGATCAAGCAGCGCGCCGCCGCGCAGCAGCAGATTGAAGGCCACCAGCGGAATGTCATGGCGCGGAATCAGGATCAGCTTCAGACCGTTGGGAAGCATCGTGGTCTGATGCTCGGGCACCGGGACGTTGACGTGCTCGGAATCGGCCACGGCCGCCTTCGCCGTGCCCACGGCAGTCCCGGCCAGAATCGTGATCGCAATCATCAATGCGCGCCTCACCTGCTAGTGCTCCGCGGCGGCCTGCGGCATCAGCACGCCCACCGTACGTTGCTGCGGCTTGAACACGTCACGCGCGACCGCCAGAACCTGCGCCGCCGTCACCTGCTCGTAGGCATCCGGCGCGGCAAACAGCTTGCGATAGTCGCCATGCAGCACCGCATACTCACCCAACAGCTGCGCGCGCCCGTCAAGTGTAGAGACGCCGCGCCAGAAGGAGGCCGCGACCTGATTCTTGGCGCGCCGGAGTTCCGCGTCCGTCACTCCAGAGGTCACCAGCCGCGCGATCTCGGCGTTCAGCGCTTTTTCAAATTCCGCGGTCGATGCGCCCTCCGCCAGGGTCGCGGTGACCGTGTAAATGCTGGGATCGAAGCCCTCCGGCCAGCCGCTGCCGACGTCGACCGCAAGCTTGCGGTCCTCGACCAGCACGCGATTGAGCCGCGAGGCATCACCTCCGGTAAGGATGGTTTGCAGCAGGTTCAAAGCCGGCGCACGCGGGTCATCGGCGGAGATCCCGTGCCATGCAACCTGCACCAGCGGATTTTGCGCGCGCCGGCTGATCTCCACGCGCCGCTCGCCACTTTGCTCCGGCTCGACGGTGCGCACCGGAAGCGTCGCCGGTCCGCGCGCGATGGGGCCGTAATACTTCTCTGCGAGCGCGAACACCTGCGCAGGCTCCACGTCGCCGACCACGACCAGCGTGCAATTGTTGGGCGCGTACCAGGTGTGATAGAAATTTTGCAGGTCGGCCAGGGTCCAGGCCTTGATGTCGGACGGCCAGCCTATGGTTGGGATGCGGTAGGGATGCGCGATGAAGGCGGTTGCCTGCACCTGCTCGCTCAAGAACGCCGGGTTGCTGTCCTCGATCCGCAGGCGGCGTTCGGAGTACACCACCTCGCGCTCGCTCTCGACGACCTTCGGCTGGAATGCCAGCCGCGCCAGCCGGTCGCTTTCCAAATCGAACACCAGCTCCAGGGCCGAACGCGGGAACGAATCCTGGTAAACGGTGACGTCCTGAGTGGTATAGGCGTTGTTGCTGCCACCGTTCCCCTCGAGCAGGCGATCAAACTCACCTTGCGAGCGGCGCGCGGTGCCGTTGAACATCATGTGCTCGAAGAAATGCGCCAGGCCCGTGGTGCCCGTTCCTTCATTGCGGCTGCCGACCCGAACCCAGTTGTAGAGCGTGACACTCGGAATCCTATGGTCCGGCCATACGATCACCTGCAGGCCGTTGGCCAGCGTGTGCGTCTGCACGGCACTGCCGGCAGATGCAAAACTCACGGGCACCGTCCCGCTGCCCGCGCCACAGGCGCCCGAGGCGAGCAAGAGGACGGCCAATCCGAGCGCGACGCGCGGTCGCGTCGCCTGCCGGTGCGACGTGTCATTAGCATTACCCACGTGGTGACTGGTCAACCCAAGGGTATGCAGGCCTGGGACCGCTTTTTCAAGTCGGCACACAGGCTCTGCGCCCGCTGGGCACTGGACAGCCCAACTTGCAGGCGAATCACCGACTTGGAGTTTGCGCCGGTCGCGGTGGCGTAATGGGGCTGCAGCGACTTGAGCTGCGCCGGGAACTTGGCACTGAGCTGGTGCCACGCGGACTCGGCGCTCGCCCTGGAACTGTAGGCGCCCAGCTGCGCGTAGTGCTTGCCGGCAGAGCTTGTCGAGGCGCTCGCGCTGCTTGAGGTCGCAGACTTGCTGCTGCTTGCGGCCTTGGCCGCGGGCGCCGGTGCAACAGTTGGAGTCGCGGCCGCCGCCGGCGCGCTGGGGCCCGTGTCAGCCCCTGGCATGGTAGGAGGCGTCTGCGCATTGCCGGAGCTGAGCTGGAAGTTCTCGATGCGCACCCGGGCTTCCTGTGCCCATTTGCCGTCGGCATGCACGGCCACGAACTGCTGGTACGCGTCCAGCGTGTCGGTCTTCGAAGCCTGCTGCCAGTCCCGGTCCTCGGCGAGCTGGCGCACGCGCTCCTGCGCGGACACCCCGAACTCGCTGTCCGGATGCTGACGCAGGAAGTCCTGATAGGCCTCCGTGGTATCGGCCGCCTGCGCAGCCTTCCAGTCCGCGGCCACGCGACTACAGCCCGCTATGGCAAATATGACCGCCGTCAGTACCACGATCGGGCCAATCTGAGACTTGCGCATCCTTTCCTCCAACGTCAAGTGGATATTGTAACAGCATGCATAAGCTGCCACGCCGCCGACTCCTCGACCGCCTCGGTTCCACGCCTTCGCTGATCGCGCAGCACACGCGTCTGATCGGCGATATTGAGACCGAGGGCGCGTTGCTGCTCACCGGCACGGTGCAGGGCAACGGGCGCATCGGCGGCGAGGTGTCGATTTCCAGCGATGCGCAGTGGGAAGGCGACGTCCACGCCAATTGCGCTGTCATCGCTGGCACGGTCATCGGCAATGTAACGGTCGATGACAAGCTGGAGGTAGGCGCGAGCGCGCGTCTGCGCGGCAGCGTCACCGCCCGGCGCATAGCCATCGCCCTCGGCGCCCAGATCGAAGGCGAAGTGGTGTGCACCGGCGCCGAGCCCATCGTCGAGTTCGAGGAAAAGCGCGCCGCAGTCCCCGAAGAGTAGCCACGAGCAGCGCTAGCGGCCGCCAAGCCCGCGTTCTCGCACCCCTCATCTCGCTATACTTTACGGCTGGAACCGGGTCGCCCAGGCGCTGCCTGCGCCGCATGCGGCCGACCCGGCATGGGCCGCGGGGCTCGCGGCCGTCGCCGACTCGAAAAGGGAATTCGTGAACGCAGCACGGCTCATTCACCTGGTGGCACATCGCGGCAACGCCGCGGAATTTCCGGAAAACACCCTGCCCGCGTTTGTTTCGGCGCTGGAGCTGGGGGTGCGCTTCCTGGAACTGGACGTGCACTTAAGCCGGGATGGCGTGCCGGTCGTCATCCATGATCACACGCTGCTGCGTACTACCGGATTGCCCGGCAGCGTGTTCGAGCATGACTCCGCGGAACTCGCACAGATGGACGCGGCGGAGAGCCAGCGCTTCGGCGATCGTTTCGTGGGCACCCGCTTGCCGCTGCTGCGCGATGTCATGCGGTTGCTGGCCCGGCGGCCCGAGATCACCGTGTTCATCGAGATCAAGCGCGCCAGCCTTACCGAATTCGGCCATGACCACGTAGTGTCCAAGGTGCTGGAAGTCACCAAGCCATGGCGCATGCAGTGCGTGATCATTTCCTTCGACCTGGCGGCGATCCATCGCGTGCGCCGCCTGGGCGACGCGCCGATCGGCTGGGTCCTGGAGAACTACGACGAACACAGCCGTCTTAAGTACGAAGCGCTGCAGCCACAGTTTCTGTTCTGCAATCACGAAAAGATTCCGGCCAACCAGCGTCTCTGGCAGGGACCGTGGCGCTGGGCCATTTATGAGATCACCACGCTGCCGCTGGCGTTAAGTCTGGCCGAGCGCGGCGCGGATTACGTGGAGACCATGAGGGTGCGCGAGATGTCGCAGGCGCTGCGCACGCGGCACGCAGCGCCATGAGCCAGACCTGGGACGTCGTCGTCGCCGGCGGTGGCATACACGGGGTCGGCATTGCGCAGGCAGTGGCCGCTGCGGGTCATTCCGTACTGGTTCTGGAGCAGCAGGCGCTGGCCGCCGGCTCCTCGAGCCGCTCGAGCAAGCTGATACACGGTGGGCTGCGTTATCTGGAGTCCGGCCAGTTCCATCTGGTATGGGAAAGCCTGCACGAGCGCTCGCTGATGCTGCATCTGGCCCCCGAACTGGTGCGGCTGCAGAAATTCATGATCCCGATCTACGAGCACAGCCGGCGCCGCCCGTGGCAACTGCGCACCGGACTCTCGCTGTACGCCCTGCTCGCCGGCCTCGGCACGGATGCAAGCTTCGGCACGGTGCCACGCAGCGAGTGGTCGACGCTCGACGGGCTGGATACCGAAGGTTTGCAGCGCGTGTTTCACTATCACGACGCGCAGACCGATGATGCGCAGCTGACCGCGGCCGTCATGCGCTCGGCCCAATCGATGGGGGCGGAACTTCAGATGCCCGCGCGCTGCACCGGTGCAGTCCTCGCCGACGACG
>Ga0163163_10002705_pt1 | contig 14974 bp, 12 predicted proteins | sample S65metaG_FD_119766 | JGI IMG/M metagenome (GOLD analysis project Ga0163163, IMG submission 119766) | Switchgrass rhizosphere microbial communities from Kellogg Biological Station, Michigan, USA - S6-5 metaG | ecosystem: Host-associated > Plants > Roots > Rhizosphere > Soil | place: USA... | reverse complement strand
AGGCGCGTTCGGAGGCGCGGTTCAGATTGTCGGCAATGTAGCCGAAATCGTCCGGCGAGTCGGCGGCGATGCGCGACTTGTAATCGCCGGCCGCGACTTTCTCCGAGTAGTCGGCAAGCTGCTTGAGCGGTGCGGTCACCTTCGAACTCAGCATCCACCACACCATTACGCCGACGGCGAACGCCACCACGGCTGCCGCAAGCAGGCGCGGATTCGCCATATCGAACTCACCAGCGGAACTCTTGCCAGCGGAGAACGCCAGGTAGAGCACGGCGAACAACGCCACCAAGTTAACGCCCGCCAGCATAGCGACGGTCGAATTCAAACGACCTTTCATAACCAACCTCCAGACGTCGGACTTCAGACGCCAGACTTCAGTACTTCACGTTCAATTCATTGCCGACGTCCGACGACGAGCGTCTGACGTCTTGCTTCTTCAAATCACTGGCACTGGAAATGCGTCTGTCAGTCGCTTCAAATCCAGCGCCAGTGCCAGGCGATCTTCGTGCCGCAGCATTCCACTGCAATGCGGAACATCCCGGGGAGCCTCGTCCACCAGAAGTGGCTCACTCGTCGAGTACGTTCCTATAACTTCATCGGCGGCGATTCCCAGCCGCAAATCCTCTTGATCTTCTGTGCCCGTAAGGCAGGCGACTACAACATGCTTCGGCGGCAGATCGGCACGTCGCATCTCCGTGAACGCGATATCGACTACCGGCACAATCGACCCTCGAAGGTTGAATATTCCCATCAGGAACGGGGGACCAAGCGGCAACTTGGTCAGCTTCGGCCACTCCACGACTTCTTCGACATCGAGCACTCCGAGGCAGAAGCGTTCACGCCCGGCGCGGAAGACACAGTACTGCTTCAACGGCAGCTGCTCTTCGGCAGCGGCAGGCGCATTCAGAACCTCTGGTTCTGCTGGGATACCTTCGCGCGTGTTGTCGGTCGCTTCGCTCACACTTACCTCAGCCGATAAACTTTCTTACTTCTCCAACCAGGTCAGCAGCCGTGAATGGCTTGGCCACATAACCGTCCGCACCCTGCTGCCGGGCCCAGAACTTGTCACTCTCCGTTGACTTCGAAGTGACCATCACGACGGGTATGTGTCCGAACTCCGCGTGCGACTTCAATTCCCTGCAGGCCTGGAATCCATTCCTCTGCGGCATCACGACATCGAGCAGGATCAAACTCGGATGTTCGACTTCGATCGTCTGCTCAAGCCGTGTCGGATCTTGGATCGACACGGGCCAGTACCCTGCGTCCTGCAAGTACGCTGTCATCAGCCTCGTCTCAGCCTGCGAGTCGTCGACGATCAGGATTTTCTTCAGTCCATTCACTCTCTTACCAACCTTGAGTGCCTAGTGCTAATTCCCTGTGTACTATGGCTCAACTTGCGATTATCAGTGCAAGTTGCTGTAACCGGAACACTTATTCCGACGAACAAGGTTACTTACGTACCCGGTACGAAACTCTGCGCCGCATGCTTCGTCTCACTTAGAGACTGCCGTTCCGCGAAGTTCATCTCCGTCTCTAAAGATGAAAATCGCTGAAGGATCTCGTGCATGCGTAGCGACATCGAGTGAATCGTCTCGAGTTGATCCTTTATCTGTGTCGGCAAAATCTCCGGCTGCATGATCAGCAGTTCCGCGTTTCCGAGGACCGAAGTCAGCGCGTTGTTCAGGTTGTGGCGCACGTCCAGCATGTATTTCCCTAGAACAGCGTTGCGCTGGTTCAATGCTGCGCTCTGCTCTGCTTTCCGGACTCGTGCCTGCGCGTCCACTCTCCGAATTGCTTCCGTGATGATGGCTACCACGGCATCGAGCCAGCCTTCGATGTTGCGAAGTGCGAGGACCCTAGGGTGCTGTTCCCGTACATTCCGGAACTGGGTGGCGTCGTCGATCACGCAAATCGTCGGCCGTAATGGTGTGTCGAGCGATTTCAGCACTGGTGCCAGCCGTCCGCTTCGTACCGGTCCCACAATCGCAACTTCGTATTGCGCATCATTTGCGCCATTCCAAAGATCGCTGCTCATCAGGGTGAAGGCAGGTTCAGATCGCTCGGCGTGCCAGCGCGCCATCAGGTTCTTCCCGAAATCCGGTTCGTCAGCGATGATCAGTACATTGGAAGCATTCACGGTCTAGCTCTCCTGAAGCTTTGCGGCTTCGTCCAGAATTTGCAGCAGCCGCTTCTGTGTGGCTGCCAGATTTACCGCTGCGTCAATGTTGCGGGCGTCGCGAGCCTGCGCGATTCCCTCTTGCAGGCGAGCCGCTTCAGCACGACCAAGCGCAAGTATTGCTTTCAAGTCAGGTGCGCTGCCCGTCGCCTTTTGGCGTCCTACCGCTTCCGAAACGATGCCGCGCGCGACCACCGCTTGCTGCAAGGTATCGGAGAGATCATTTCCGCCTTTTAAGAACGCGCTCACTTCCCATGAGGACAAGAGCACTTTGCAATCGCCGACGGTCACGGTGGATGTGGCGAGATGCGAATTCTGAAGGTCTGCCGACGACAGCTGCGAAGCAATGCTTTCCTGCACTTCAAACATGGCAAAGCGGGGCTTCACCGCTGACTTCGTAGGCAACGATTGCTTGAGTTCACTCTCCGCCGCCTGGATCGTGGCTGGCGAAATCTGCGGGGTAGCAGGTGGAATCTTGAAAGTCAGGGTCTCGACGGCAGTTGCCGGAGTTTCACCAACCACTGGTGCGTCAACCCGAGACGCCACCGACTCCGGCGTCGCGCGGAGTTTCTGCTCGCAAGCATCCAGTATCTTCACCACCGCCGTGGAAACCTGACGCTCGCTGTAGTCTTTACGGAAGATAGCCTTCCAGTTGGCTGCAAATCGAAGTACTTCCTCAGGACTCGCGGTCTTGCTCAGCCCTGCTGCAGAGCAATCAATTTCTCGGATGCCCCGCTGCTGCAAATCCTTCGTGACCCTCTGAATACGCTCAAGGTCGTGATGCAGAAGCCGAATGAAATTGAGGCGTACCAGGAAGTTATAGCGAGTGACGGCAGCCAGTACTGCTGGCTGCAGGAATTCATTCGAATAACGTGACTTCAACACTCGACCCTGTTCCAGGGTCCCGCCTGTGAGGAAATCGCGCAGCGACCGGAATTTTTCCAGCCGGGCAAGCAGTTCATCTAATTCTTTGAGCCACGCTGGAGGGTTTGCGTTCGCGGCCCCCAATACTGGCTCCAGCGCATGAGAGACGTCCTCATGTTTCACGATTCCTCGCGCCGCGCTTCCAGGAGCGTTCAGCGAAAAGTATTGAGCGAGCAGGAATTCGATTCGGTCGCGATATGCGTCCGACGCGTTGGGCTTCGCGAGATAGCGCTTGGCGAGGCTCTTCATGGACGCTTCGGTGCCGAGTTTTGTGCTCTGAAGAATTTGACGCAGTTGAACTGCCTCAACACTGTCGTCCACACCTTGCAACCACTCCCTGACGTATTCGGTCGACTCGTCGTCGGCACGATCCACCGGGGAATCCAGAAACCGGCACGGTGTAAGGGGAAGGTCGAAGCGGGAGATCAGCGCGGCATAAATCGGATAGATTCGCCTGGCTTCTCGCCATTCGGCGGCAATCTCATTGAGACGAGGTGTGGGGGCTTCTGTCATGTTCTAAAGACCCGGTTTAACAATCCAGTTGGATACTTCGGTGGAGAATCGAGCGGCAACGGCAGTGCGGCCATTATGGACTCGAACCGCGACCACATCCGCCTCGGCGCGAAGCGATCCGTCGGAGTTCTCGACACGAAGACGACCAGCGAACTCCAGCGGCAGGCGCGAGACAAACAAGACCTCGCGAGGGGTTCCGTACTCGATCACGGTCTGTTCCGAGCCCGCATCGCCCATTTCTTCCATGCCAGTGACGCGTACCGGTATTCGGACCGGTGTAGCGTCAGGGAAAAACTGGGCAAGACGCGAGATACAAGATTCGGTTTGTTTTGCCGCCGCGGCTTCCCTGGTCAAGCGTTACTCCTTCGGACCGGTTTCCCCGCGCAGACACACGCAGAGACAGAGGTCGACCTGATCAGAGATGCAAGATGGGAACCAAACCCCGCAACAGTGTGAGTTGCTGCTTTTTCAATCGCTTACGGAGTTTGGCAAGAAAAGGCCACGGGCGTTCGTCTCAATAGTGAGACGGTTTGTCTCACGCCCGCGCGGCGATGGTACGAGTTCTCGGCAAATTGAGGTTATAGCGCTTGATCTTGCGATACAGGGTAGCGCTACTGATTCCCAACAGCCTACCCGCCATATCCTTGTCGCCATTTACCTGGTCGAAGACTCGCTGAATGGTGTCGCGTTCAATCTCCTCCAGGTCGGTCGCAGTAACCGCCACCGCCTGGCCGAGTTTGAGCTGGCCTTCAAAAGCGCGGATCGCCGGCGGAAGGTCCTGGACATCGATGCTCTCATGGTTTCCGAGCGCAACCGCTCGCTCGATGCAATTCTCGAGCTCGCGAACGTTCCCAGGCCAGTCATACTGGAGAAGACAGTTCATAGCATCGGAGGACACCTGTATCTCCGACTCAGCAGCGTACTTGTCGAGGAACCAATGCACCAGCATGGGTATATCGGACCGGCGCTCCCGCAGCGCGGGAATGTGAACCGTGACGACGTTAAGCCGGAAGTAGAGGTCTTTGCGGAAGGTGCCAACCTTGTACTCTGAGTCAAGATCGCGATTCGTGGCAGCAATTACTCGCACGTCGATCTTGACCTTATCGTTGCTTCCAACCTGGCGAACTTCCTTTTCCTGCAATACGCGCAACATCTTTGCCTGCATGTCGAGCGGCAATTCGCCGATTTCATCCAGGAATATCGTTCCACCGTTAGCAGCCTGGAATAATCCGTCCTTGGCGCGGATGGCTCCGGTAAATGCACCCCGTTCGTGCCCGAAGAGTTCACTCTCAATTAATGTTGGGACCAGCGAACCACAGTCCACGGCGACGAAGGGCCGTTTATTGAAAGCTCCATGGAAGTGGATGGCTCGCGCCACCAATTCTTTACCCGTAACGCTCTCACCCGTGATCAGGACAGGGGTCCGAGTGTCTTTCAGGCGAGCGATCATCCGCAAAATGTCCTGGATTTTCGCGTGCGTGCCAACGATCCCATGCAGTTCTGTCTCGGCCTTGAAACGCTCGCGAAGGAATTCGTTTTCCGCGACCAGGCGCACTTTCTCTGCCATGCGCTGCAAGGTCAGCTTCAGTTCTTCCACTCGGAAGGGCTTGGTGATGTAGTCATATGCGCCGAGCTTCATAGCCTGCACGGCGGACTCTATCGAACCGTAACCGGTCATAATGGCCACTTCCGTACGCGGCAACATCTTCTTCACCGCGGCAAGGAACTCCAGCCCAGACATCTCGGCCATACGAAGATCGACCAGAACGATATCCGGCGCATTCGACTCCAGGAAACGCAGGGCTGCCTCGGCACTCTCGGCTTCATCGCAGGAAAAGCCTAGACTGGCGCCGATGGTGACGCATAGCTTACGGATGCTTTGCTGATCATCGACTATCAAAAAATGTATACGGAAATCCTCAGTCATTTGGCCCTGCCCAGGTTAGTTGCCCTTTCCCATGATCTTTTCAATAGCGGCCAGTAGTTGCTGCACCCGAAACGGTTTCTCGATATATGGCACACCGGTTCGAAGCAAAGCAGCGGCGGTATCTTCGTTAACGGTATCGCCGGTAATCAGGAGCATGCGGCTTGCGAGGTCCGGCCGATGCTGCGAGAGCCACGTGTGAACATCTGCCCCATCGACTCCACCGGGGGTCCTCATATCTGAGATAACGCCCAGAAACTTCTCCGTCTTGAGCCGTTCCAGCGCCTCCGCACCGGTTTCGATCGAAACGACCCTGTAGCCATGACGCTCAAGAGCCGTCCGGATGTACGACATTACCGATCTCTCGTCTTCGATGACCAGGATCGGAAGTGCCGCTGTGATAGACACTACGCCCATTAATCAGCCTCCGCTGCCGTGCGTGCAATTGCCATCGCCGGCAGGCGTACAGCAAACATCGCCCCGGTCACATCATTTCGGTTTGAGGCGACAATATCGCCGCCATGCTCGCGGACGATTCCGTAACAGATACTTAGACCCAAGCCCGTTCCTTTGCCGACCTCTTTGGTGGTGTAGAACGGATCAAAGATTCGCTCTGGTGCCGTGATACCGGTTCCAGTATCGGCAAACGTCACCTCGACGTTGCCATCACGCACATAAGAACGTACCTCGACTGCGCCGGGACGATTCGTGTCCCGGACCGCGTCATAAGCGTTATTTAGGATATTCAGGAACACCTGCTGCAATTGGTGCGGATCTCCGACCACATCAGGCATCGGCTCGTGGAGATCTTCAAAAAGCTTGATGCCGTGATTTGCGAAGTCGTACGCACGTAGCTGCAAAGTCCTGCGGAGTATGGCGTTAAGTTGAACCGGTTGGCGTTGCGCGGGCATCTGTCGTGCAAAACTCAACAGGTTCTGGACGATCTGTTTTGTCCGCTGTGCTTCCTGAATGATGATCTGCAAGTCACGTCGCGCGTCTTCCGGAACGTCATCTTGCTCCGAGAGCAAATCGGCGAAACCGAGAATGGCCGTGAGCGGGTTGTTAACTTCGTGCGCGACTCCCGATACCAGTTGACCGACTGCCGCCAGCTTCTCCGTATGCATCAATTTGGCCTGTAGTATCGCGGCGTCGGTGATGTCCGTAAGCACGGCAACGATCGAGCTTACTTGCCCGTTGTCGTCGCGCATCGGGCTCAAATTTACCGAAAACTGGCCGGCCCCATGTTGCGCGAGCATCAGCGGCAATTCGATGTTTGCCACTTGCTCGCCTTCCAACGTGCGTTCCAGGGAATCACGCAGAACGTCGCGTTTTTCATGCGAAATCATGTCAACCAGCGGCCTGCCTACCAGTTCTCCCGGCGCAAACCCGCCAAGCTCGTAGCATCGACGATTGGCGAACGTGATAAGCCCCGCTGTATCCGCCACGACGATCAAGCTCTGTGTATTGTTCAGGATGCTTACGTTGAAGTCGCGTTGGCGCTGCAGCTCTGACTGGAAGTTCTTAAGCTCGGTGATGTCTAACGTCAGTCCACGATATTGAGTGACTTTACCCTGCGCATCGCGAACGGCGAATGCATTCTGCAACGTGTAAATGACCGCCCCATCCTTGCGGCGCAGAACTTCCTGGTAATTTCTTAGAATGCCGCTTGCTTCGAGCGCTTCGGTGAACCTCGTTCGATCGCTGGGCTTTGGATAGATATCTTTGAAGATATCCGCCTGCAATAACTCTTCCCTGCTCTCGTACCCGAGCATACGGACCAAGGCGTCGTTAACCTCGATAAATCGTCCCTCGGGCGTAGTGAAGAACAATCCTTCCTGAATGTTGTCGAACAGCTCTCGATATCGGCGCTCGGCTTCACGACGGTCGGTAATGTCTTTCAGTACGTGAATGGTCTGCGTACCTTCTTCCAGGGCGCCGTGAATTCGTGAAGTCGAAACCAGGTAGGTTCGATCAAGAACCGGATGCAGGTATTCGTCGGTCAACTCCGAACGGCTACGGCAAAACGGACAGGACTCTGAACTGCTTTCCTGTGCCAAGGCCATCAGGGCGCGCATACTAACGCCAACCAATTCCGCAGGGCGCACTCCAATGAATTCCGCCATGCCCCTGTTGACGCGCAGGACTTGGTCGGTCTGGTCGTGCACCACGATGAAATCCGTGATCGCGTCGAATATTTCAACCCATTGGTTGTTGCTCTGCGCTATCCGCATGAATAGCCGCGAATTGTCGAGCGCTACAGAGGCGTGGGCAGTGATCGCCTGCAACAGACTGTGATCATCGCCAGTCAGTTCCCTGCTGATACCTGCCAGGCAAAGCACGCCAATCATCTGATCGTCTGTACTGGAAAGCCGTACGATCGCAGCATTGCTCCAGCCCAACCCCCCGGCCATTCCTGGACCAAGCAGTTCAGAGGCGTTGCCGAACCGGATCGACTCACTCGACCGAGCCATCATGTCGGTCAAGCAGATATTGAAACGGTGAGCGAGAGACTTGTCGTCCAGGCTCGGACTGTTGAAGGCATAGACGGTTTCTAGAGAGGTTCCTCGGGCCAGCAGCAAAGCTGCTGACTTCGCCTCGATTAGTCCCGCCGCTCGATCCGTGAGCGCCCGAGCCAGTTGCGGCAAGCGAATGGAGGTGCCAACTTCCAAGGCGAGATGGACAAGTTCCTCACCGCGACGCTGGTGCTGCACTGCAAGATGAAGATTGCGTATTCGCTCCAGCACTGTCGCCACAGCGGCGGCCAGTGCCTCCGCGCGTCGAATGTCCTCCTGCTGGATTCCGTGTCCATCTTTGCGGTCTAACACCGCGAGCAAGCCAAGGCACTGTCCCTGGGATCCCAGGAGTGGCGCGGCCAGCGCCTGCTTTAGCTGGAATTTCTCGGCAAATTCGACGTCGAGGTTAGGCAGCTTCTGGGCATCGTCAGTCCAAAAAACCTTCTTCCCTAGGATCACGTGCTGCTGAATTCGATCCGGAACCTTCATGACGAGCGGACGTGCGGCCCCGGCCTCGGCGGCCCACCGTACGTTGCCACTGCCGTCCGATTCGACCAATGCAATGCAAGACCGGGCGAATCCAAGGAATTCCGCGGAGCGAAGCACGAATTTTTCCAGGAACCGATCGAGGTCGTCCGTACTGCTCAATTCGGAGGTGATACTTAGCAGCTGTTGAAGTTCGCGGGCTTGGGCTTCCGACTTCGCCAGAAGTTCGGCGTTACTGACCGCCATGGCACCAAATCCTGCCACTGTTCGCAGGAGCGCAAGTTCCTGGTCATCCAATTCCTTCCCTTCAGGCGGGCAGACAAAGAGAACTGCGGTGCTGGATGTTGTGAAGAGGGGAATCGCAACCATCTGGCGTTCGGCGACATGCAGGGCAGGGTCTTTAACGGCAGACGGCGACATCACCACCGTATCCTGCGAAGCTACTGCGTGGCGCGCTAAATCCGCCGCTGCGGAACAGATCTCACCGGCATGATGCGCCCGTATCTTTTCGGCAATCTTCCCGTCAGGTGAATACACCGACACAATCCGGAATTGATTGTCGGCAAATACAAGAAGCGCGGTCGCCTGGGCTAGCAAGAGATCGCAAACGCTATGTACAAGCTCTTCCCCGACCGTTTCCAATTCCAGCTTGGAGTGCAGTGCGCGGGCACAGCGCGTTAAAGCTTCAGCGCGACGTCGCTCCTCGCGAGAGGCACGATTCAACCGGGCAGTTTCTATCAGGTTCCCGAGAAGTGTCGCCAGTATCTGAGTTTTAGCGACCAATTCTTCGGAAAAGAAATGCTTCTCGGAATTGTGGGAAAGAACGATGACCCCGATCACCGGCCCACCGAGTACCAGTGGCACAACCAGGATGGACTCGACCGGCCGTCGGCGCGCTATCTCGTCAGGCTGAGCCGGAACGTCATTGACCAGAACCGTAACCCTATCCCTAACCGCCCTCCCGGAGTAGGTGTTTGCGTCCAGGGGAATCCGTTTTCCAAGGTAATTGCTGACATCAGCTCCGGACCCGTCCAACCCAAACAGTTCCCGACCCTTAACTAGCCAACAAAACACGGTACTGGCCTGAAAATGCTCCCGCGTAAGCCGGCAGAACAGGTGCAACATCTCCTCAAATTCGAGTCCCTGTGCTGCAGCCCCCGACAGTTCAAGGAGGACTGTCTGAAAGGAGTCATCGGAAGACACAGCGGGCCGGGAGGTCCCCGGACCCAAAGCACTAGCCATGGTCACTCGAGCTTCAGGATAAAGGTAAGTACATCTCAGTATTGCCCATTCTCAAATTGAGTCAAGCAGAAAACCCCATGAGGAATCTCGCAAGTTTCACCCTAGAAATCTCATTTTGAAACGAAATTGACCTAATTTCGCAGCCTTTGAGACAGGAAAACTCAGGTCCACGTCTTGCCGATCCCGGCGCGAACCGTAGCCTTCGATTTAAAGCGTTAACAATCAGCTACTTACAATTCAAATAAACCAAAGTAACGTGGCCTCACCCGCTGGCACGGCCATTGCAATGGTTAGAGGACGGTACTTTGTGTCTCGTATTGTGCCCAGTGTTCCAGGAGCGGAAATGGTAGCGAAATCTTTAATTCCCAAAGTTCGGCCGCTAGTAGGCGCAGTGTTGATGGTGGTCCTGATGGTCTACCTCTCCGCCTTCGGCGAAGACGGCGACCGTAAGGTTCGTCAACGAGTGTCGCCGCAATACCCAGAGTTAGCAAAACGAGTGAATGCCGCCGGGACGGTTCGTCTTGAGGTTGAAGTCTCCCCGAGTGGAGAAGTGAAAAGCGTAAAGGCACTCGGTGGGCATCCACTGCTGATACCGGCCGCCGAAGACGCAATAAGGAAATGGAAGTACGAGCCAATGAAAGAAACGACGACGGCCGTAGTCGAGTTCAAGTTTTCTGCAAACCAGTGATTCTTAGAACTAGCGGTTTTGGGCACTGAGGTCTTGGAAGGATAGACAAGGGCGGCGATTCACCAAGTGACGCTACCCGGAGGCAACGGTAATGACGATCCAAAAGAAGCTGTACATGAATTTCGGAGCGATCCTCGTCATCATGGTGCTCCTTTTCATCGTGAGTATTTTCGCGATGCAGAGAGAACGCTCGGCGAAGACCAGTGCGGCAGCCACCGAGAGCGTGCGATTTCAGATGATGCAGAACCGGTTGACGCTGGCAAATTACCTGCTCAGCGGCGACACCCGCGAACTGGACACGCTTCAAGCCGGAAACGGTCGCCTTGCCGGCCTCATTCGCGAGGCAGAATCCAAAGCCTCTTCCAAGGAGCAGGTAGAAGCTCTCAACAAGCTTGATGAGATGGAAAAGCAGTGGGCAACCGACTTTGCCGCCAAGTTGATAGACAAGCGCAAAGACGTTGATGCCGGGAACGCTACCGTCGCCGACCTCCAGATCAAATATCTTCAGGAAGATCCCGTCGGTTGGGTCAAGAAATCTAACGATGTCGTAGTCAAGATGCAGGAAGATCGTCAAAAATCCGACGAAACGGCATCATGGGCAACCACGATTATTTCAGTTGCCTGCCTCATCCTCGCGCTCGTTCTCGGTTCCTTTATCGCTCTGCGTACTTCGAAGTCCATTACTGAACCACTCCGCCACCTCATGGGTGTTGCCCGCGAGATCGGCGAATCCGGAGACCTGGAACACACCATAGATATCAGCCGCAGTGACGAGATCGGCGAGCTGGGACGTATGTTCGCCAAGATGGTGGACTACCTGAAGGAAATGGCCACCGTCAGTGAAGCCATCGCACGCGGAGATTTAACGGTAGAAGTTGAGCCCCGCTCCAAGCGGGACACGCTTGGTAACGCATTTACCAAGATGCTTGACGGATTGCGCAATATCGTTCGTTCGGTCCGCGATGCGGCCGCACAGGTTGCCGCCGGCTCCAACCAGGTTGCCGACGCCTCCGAAGAGTCCGCAAAGATCAGCGTTCAGTCCTCGTCTGCCATCGATGAAGTCACCAGCACCATGCATGAGATGTCCATCAATGTGCAGAACATGGTCAAGAACACGCAGATGCAGGCATCCAGCGTTAGCGAGACTTCTGCCTCCATCGACCAGATGGTTGCCAGCATTCAGCGCGTCGCCGATACGGCAAAAGTACTGCTCGACATTTCCAATCGCTCTCGTGAAGAAGTTCAGTCTGGTATCGGGACCATGCAGAAGGCGACCGACGGATTATCGCGCATCAACAACTCGATTGGCTCCTCGGCAACCATCATCGCCGAACTTGGCCAGCGTGCCGATGACATCGGCAAGATCATCGAAGTCATCGACGACATTTCCGAGCAGACGAACCTGTTAGCACTGAACGCTGCCATTGAAGCCGCCCGCGCCGGTGAGCACGGACTCGGCTTCGCCGTAGTCGCTGATGAAGTCCGCAAGCTTGCTGAAAAGTCAGCGCAGTCCACCAAGGAAATCAGCGAACTCATCCAGAGCATTCAGAAGGAAGCACGCAAAGCCGTCGAAAACATGGATAAGAGCACGAATATCGTCAACGAAGGGCTGACGTTCGGCAACGATCTCTCAGTCGCTCTCAAGAAGATATCCAACGTCGTAACCGAGGTCTTCAAGTTTGCCCAGGAAATCGGTGCTGCCACGAACGAACAATCTCATGGTTCGACGCAGATCGCGAAGGCCACGGCCCGCTTGAACGAAATTACCCATGAGATCAACTCTGCTGTGGAAGAGCAGGCGAGTGGCGCACAGGCAGTCGTGAAGGCCATGGAGCGCATGCGCGAAATGGTAGGCGCCCAGACGTCTGGTTCGACCGAACTCGCTGCATCTTCTGAGCAGATGTCGAAGATGGCGCGAAACATGTTGGAGTCGATGGATAGATTCACGATCGACATGGATCGCAGTGTTAACGGACGTGATGGGGACCAGTCAAAACTCGCTGGTTCCAAGTACGCCTTGGCGGGACGTAGTTAACGGCGAGGTTGCGAATGGGGAAAGATCTGCAAATCGTTGGTTTTCGGGTCGGGTCTGAGACGTTCGGCGTGCCCATTCAGTCCGTGCATGAAATTGTGCGCATGATGGACATCACCGCCGTTCCGGACGCTCCTGTCTACATCGAAGGCGTCATCAATCTTCGCGGCAAGATCATCCCCGTGGTCGATCTCCGCAAGCGCTTCGGTGAAAAAGAAATCACACGTAGTAAGAAGAACCGAATCCTGGTAGCCGAGATCGGGACCAAGATGGTGGGGCTGATCGTGGACGCGGCAAGCGAGGTTCTCAAGATGCCTCCGTCTGACATCGACCCACCGCCAAATGTTTTTGAAGAAGGCGAACTGAATTATGTGACCGGGGTGGGCAAGCTGGGTGGACGTCTCATCATCCTGGTGGAGCTCAGCAAGATCATGCAACGCGGAGAGCTTCGCCGGGTGAGCGAAGTGGTGGATAACGCCGGCGCCGCATAGGCCGGAACGATCGAAGTCGGACGCCGAGCGTCTTAACAGCGAGAGCCAATGGGCACACCATCTGTTTCCGTGAACCTGACCGAAGCCGAGTTGAAGTTGCTGCAAACCCTGATCTACCAGGAATGCGGCATGTACTTCGATGAGCGTCGCGCGCATTTCCTGCACGATCGTTTGCAGCGACGACTCAAGGCAACGGCACTGGATTCCTTCTACAGCTACTATCGGCTCCTCACCAGTCGCGAGGGCAAGTCCGAACTCAATTCCCTGCTCGAAAACCTTACCGTCAACGAAACCAGCTTCTATCGCAATAAGCCTCAGCTCGAGTTGTTCCAGAAGACGATCCTGGAAGAGTTGCTGCATAGGAAGCAGGAACGCAGGGATTGGTCGATTCGCATCTGGAGTGCCGGCTGCTCCACCGGCCAGGAACCCTACACGTTGGCGATGATGATTGCCGACGCACTCGCCTACTACTACCTGAGAAACCCACTGCCGTTCGAGATGCCGTTCCCGAAGCCGCTGATCCCCCCACCCTGGAAGGTGGAGATCCTGGCCTCCGACATCAATTACTCGGTCCTGCGCGCGGCCCAGGAAGGAATGTACCCCGAACACCAGATGGATCCCGTGGAATACACGTCGAGACTGCGGTACTTCGATAAGGTCAACGACAAGTACGCGATCAAGAAGGGGGTCAAGGAGCTAGTCCACTTCGACTTCCACAACTTGAAAACTGAGTTCTTGCCGCAACGCAACGACATCATCTTCTGCCGCAACGTCATGATCTATTTCGACGAAGCAGAACAAAAACGCCTGATCGAGAAGTTCTATCGTTGCTTGAACTCCGAAGGCTATCTCTTCGTCGGACACGCGGAGAGCCTGTTCGGACTCACTGATAAGTACAAAATGATCCACAAAGACAACGGTACGGCGTATCAGCGGCTGGAAATGAATTCGCACGGCTAGGAACTGACGAGAGACACCATGGACTATTTCGCGGACGAACGGGCAAACGAGCTCCGCAATCTCTTCTTCGAGAGCGCGCAGGAACTCCTGCAGGCGCTGAACGAAGAAGGGTTGTTGCTGGAGAAGAACCCGTCTGACCCTGAAACTGTTCGCAATATCCGCCGGACTGTTCACACCCTCAAGGGCGATTCCGCGGCATGCGGCTATCGTGAGCTAAGTGAACTCTCGCACGCGCTGGAGGATGTGCTTACGCCGGAGATGGCTAAACGCTCGGGCGCCGGCCTGGCAGAACTGGTATTGAATGCGGCAGACGTCTTCGATGCGATGCTTTCTGCCTATCGCAACAGCCTCCAACCTCCTGCTGGCGATTCCCTGCGGGAGATGATCCAGAGAGTTATTTCACCGGAAGCCGGCAGCACCGCCGTCACGCTGGCTCCTAAGTTCAACTGGAGCGAGTACGAGCAACTTCTGATCGCACAGAGCGCGGTTCGCGGGCAGCATGTTTACAACGTTGCTTTGGCACTGGACCCACAGAATCCGATGCGCGCTGCTGCGGTGCAACTCGTTCGGAACGTGATGCAAGAGGTCGGTACCGTCCTGGTAATGCACCCCGACGAAAACACCGCAACGGTTGAAGTCATTGAAGCGGCCATTTGCACTCATCACGAAAAGGACTGGATCGAGAAGAAGTGCAACATCCCGGCAGTCGTCACGCGAATCATTGTTAACGAAGCTCAAACTGCTGCCGCGGGGCCAGCCGCTCCTGCGAAAAAGGCTTCCAAGAAGAAGACCGCGACCGTCGTCACTCCGGTCATCGATACGGAAACGGACGTCCTCGGTATCCTCTCGGATGATTCCGTGCCGCCAATCCCTGCGCCGGCTCCAACGTCAAAAAATCTCGCCGCACTGGCTTCCTCCGCTGAGAACACCCTGCGAGTCGACGCCGAACGCATCGACAACGTTCTTGATCTTGTCGGCGAACTGATTATTGGAAAGTCGATGTTGTTGCAAACCATGAATGAGTT
>Ga0163163_10002703_pt1 | contig 14982 bp, 5 predicted proteins | sample S65metaG_FD_119766 | JGI IMG/M metagenome (GOLD analysis project Ga0163163, IMG submission 119766) | Switchgrass rhizosphere microbial communities from Kellogg Biological Station, Michigan, USA - S6-5 metaG | ecosystem: Host-associated > Plants > Roots > Rhizosphere > Soil | place: USA: Michigan... | reverse complement strand
GGATAGATGGGCAAAAGCTGCCGTTTGACGCAAGCTCCTGGGTGCAAAAATTCACCCCGCGCAGGGCGAAAAGCGGTTGGTCCAAGATAAATGTTGCGCACGTGGATCGGCTCATCCAGGAGGGCCAGATGACACCTGCTGGTCTCAAGGAGGTAGAAGCGGCCAAAGCCGACGGGCGCTGGGTCACTGCGTACGATTCTTCCGCTAACGCAACGGTGCCTCCGGAGTTCGTCAAGGAACTCGCACGTAACGCCAAGGCAAAGCAGTTCTACGCGACGCTCAACAAGGCCAATCTGTATTCGATTGCCTACCGGTTGCAAACAGCAAAGCGCTCAGAGACAAAGATCAAGCGCATAAAGTTGATTATCGATATGCTCGCGCGCGGCGAGAAATTTCACTGACTGCCCGGTGCTTCGAAGCACTGCAATTTGCCACTTTCGTCATTGACCGTCTCTCCTAAGCTGCTTTCGTTAGGTGAAGGCGCGCGAGGTCAAATAGGCGGCGCGTTGAATCCGCTAATATGGAAGTCTCTGCCAGGACCGAATCAGTGCAGGCCTTTGCGAATGACACTGACTGGCGAGACCGTACCATCGTAGTAGACCAGGTGCACCGCAACATAGTTCGGTACGGTTTCCAGCCTGACGACTTCGCTGTCATCCTTCGGCATATGGCCGTGGTGGCGTAGCGAGCACGGCGGCAGTGGCATACGCTTGTCGCGATTCTTGCTGTCGTAGCTGTAGCGGACCTCTCGAAGGCCGCAATTGCTACTGAAGCAGAGAAATGTACTCTGACCCCAATTCCTCCATATGGGCGCTTGCTGACACGCTCCTTCACGAAGGAGTGCGTTTGTCCTTCAATCCACTAGCCATCGCGAGGCGGTGAACAGCCGCACACGTTATCGATATCGGACAGGTCGATCAAAACATCGGCGGCCCACTGCGCGCTAGTCATACCCGTCGCGGAAGATTTCTTCCGCACTGACACTGCCTGTTACGTTGGACGAGTTGTTCGATGAACCCGGATCGAGTTGCGTAGCGGCGACCGACGTATTGTTGCCGAATGCGCCGGCATCATTGATCTTCGCCTTGACAGTGATCGTCTGGTTGTTGCCGACATTCAACGAACTCGGCGTAAGCGCACACGGTAGCGCAGAGCAACCGCCGCCCGAGACATGCGTGATCGTCAGGTTCGTCGGCGTGTCGGTCACCATGATTCCGGTCGCCGTATCAGGTCCCGCATTGCTGACGAGCAGCGTGAACGTGACAGTTTCTCCTGCGAAGTACAGACCCGGCGTAATCAGTGTTTCGTTGATCGCCATATCGGCTGCCGTGGTTGTCGAGCCGCCGTTCCCCGAGTTGTCGGTGTTATTCGCCGCACTTGGGTCGGCTTCTGCAGGTGTGGCGCTCGCGCTGTTGTCGAACGCGCCTTCAGCACTGATTGATGCCGTCACCGTGATGGTCGCGTGCGCGCCCGACGCGATACTGGCAATTGCGCACGGCAGCGCCGAGCAGCCGCCGCCCGTGACGTTGGTTATTGTCAGGTGAGTTGGCGTATCTGTGACCTGGACGTTCGTAGCGGTGTTTGGCCCCGCGTTGCCAACCGTCAGCGTATAGGTCAACGACTTGCCAAGATAATAGGGTGCGGCAGTGTTCAGCACTTTGGTCAGCGAGACGTCGGCCGCAGCGCTCGCTGTCCCACCGTTGCCGGAGTCGGTGTTGTTGCTCGTATTCGGATCGAACTCCGCTGCGGACACTGACGCGGTGTTGTCGAACGCACCTTGCACAACGATCTTCGCCGTTACGTTGATGATTGCATTCGCGCCGGAGGACAAAGTCGATATTGCACACGGAAGCGCCGAACAACCGGCGCCGCTGACATTGGTGATGGTCAGGTGAGTGGGGGTATCCGTCACTTGTATGCTCGAAGCGGGAGCCGGGCCCGCATTGCTGACAGCGATTGAATACGATACGGACTCGCCGTTGACGTACGGCCCGGCCGTCGTCAACGTTTTGCTGATCGACACGTCTGCTGCAGCAACAGCGCCTTTCTCGAACGCCCCAACGTCGCAGGCAGCGCCGACCGCGCGCGTTCCGGTCGAAGAATTGACGTAAAAGCGTTGGTCGTGACCCGGGAAAGCCGCACTGCTGCAGTCGCCGCCGTCGATGGCGGAACCGGAAAGCAAGGCGAATGTGCGCGTAGGGCCGCCGTTGTTGGTCAGCACCGAGTCCAAGCCGGCATTCGCAGTTGTGGTTTTTACTAACGTGCCGCCCGTCCCCGGGCATGTGCCATTGACCCCCAGAGCCCCAACGATGATCGAGCTGTAGGCACTGCAGCTTCCCGAACTGGAAGAAACGTTGATTCCATAGCCGACCGAGGCCACGATCGTGCTGTTCTTGACCACGAGATTGGTCGACACACCTGTGCGGACGCCGATGTCGGAAGCAGCGGAGATTTCGGTCGAAGCTACAGTGGAATTGTTGAGTGTGACCGTGCTTGAACTACCAAACGCGTTGATACCGAGCCGCCCCTGCACAGAGCTGTTGTCGATCGTGATAGACCCCGTTATCAGCGTCACTCCGTTGCCTGAGCCGGTGGCGCGCAGGTCGAGGCCTTTGATCGTCACGACCGGCTCAGAGCCCGAACCGGACAATATCAACATATCGGAGGTTCCGGATGCCTGCAGCCCGATCGCTTGTCCCTTGCCATCGATCGTCACCGTGCCGCTGGTGAGCGGGAGGGGGCTGCTGTAGGCGATCGTCTGGCCCGCCAATGCAGGCGCGAATAGGATTGTGTCCGCGCCACTTCCGGCCGAGCAGCCGTCCACCGCAGCGTTGTTTTCGGCAGCCTGAATGGCCTCGCGCAACTCACAATTGCCGGTAGTCGTCCCGGCATCGCTGGTAGTGTCGACGGTAATCGTGGCACCGCTGACATTCGCGATGCAGGTCGCGCAGAGAAACAACGCAAGCAAGCCTGAAACATTGCTTCTGCTCATAACGCACCCTCCATGTGATTCCAGAAAGAGTCAGAAGCCGCCCGAGCAGGCATTGCCATAGCCGGCGACACTCGTGACCCCGTAAGCGCCGCCACCGTTGCACGTGCCGAATGTTCCGCAGTTGCTCGCCGGGTTCTGGCTTCCGACGTACGACTCCATCTGTGCCACAGTCGCACCGCTCACCGACAGGCCGTTGATATTGAATGCGAACGTATTCGAGTTCGGTACCGAATTCGCCTGCAGGCGGATGCCGATGCCCGGTGCCGTCTGAGTCGCGGTGCTGTTCGTACCGCCCGTCGCGGTATTGTTATTGATGGTAAGACATACCGTGGTGTGAACATTGGTGGTCGCGGATGAGTCTCCCGACCAAACTTGAATGGCTCCCTCGGCGACGGTCTGCGTCTCCTTGCCGACCGTGTTGCCGGTGACAGTTGCCTTGATGGTGCCGCCGCTCTTTGCACTTTCAATGAAAAGTCCGCTGCCATTCGTGGCGCTGACAATATTGTTCGTAACGAAGGCAAGGTGAGTGGGTGCGTCGCTGGTGGCGAACTGGTTGGTCTCTGTAACCGCGATGCCCCTCGACCCGACGATGTTGTTCGCCACGATCCTGTTGTTGTTGATCGTGGTGCGAAGCTGGCCGGTTCCGCCGATCTGTACGCCAATGACGATGCCGTTGACGTTGCCGAGCGGCGTTGCTACGGAACCGTTGCTGTCGATGAGGTAGTTGCCGGTGCCCGTACCGCCGATCGTGGCGAGGATAGCATCGGTGTTCATCTGCACCGATCCGCCGGTGATGATGTTATTGGTAATCCTGATGGCGTTGGTGTTCGTGGCGTCGGTGAAGTCTCCATAGATGCCGGTCGGAGCTCCGGCGCTCGTTGAGTTACCACACTGCACCGCGATGCCCGCGCCCGAGGGGAAGTGCTGGATATTGTTGCTGTCGAGAGTTGCCTTCGAGATGCTGGCCACCGCGCCCGCAGAGCCGAACGCGACCCAGGAAATGCCACTTCCCTGCGAGTTCAACGTCACCGTGCTGCTGGTGATGGTATTGCTCGAGATCGCCGCGTTCGAGATCGTTCCGGCGAAGTTATGGAGATAGATACCGTTGTAATAGCCGTTCGTGAGCGTATTACCCGTGATGGTAACGATGCCCGAAAGGTTGTTTTCGGTCCCGGCCGAGTGCGTACCAAAATTGACGTTGGAGTCGTCGACCGTACCGACGATCGTTCCGCCGGAGCTGATGCCGGAGTCGTTGATCGTGCTATTGGTCAGCGTGAAGTCCGTGACCGTCGTTCCCTTGATGCCGTTGTGGGTCGAGTTCTGAATCGAGATCTGGTTGAAGATCGGACCCTTGGTCGTTGTCAGCGAGATGGCGTCACCGGTTTGGTTCTGCAATGTGCCGCCGGATGCGTTGTTTACGTTTGTGCCGTCGCCGGCGACCGCAAGGTGGCCCGACGCGCCGGTATTGTTCAAGACGATACCGTTGGTGCCACCATTGGCCGAGATGCTCTTGAAGTTCAAATTGCTCGCACCGATCGTCGTATTGGTGATCGTGAGCGCGGTGCCCGTCGTCGAGACCAGCGTGTTGGGCGTGCTGCCCGTCGTCGCATTGATCGTGCCGCCGCCGGTGGCCGAGAACGCACCACCGCTCGAGGTCGCGATCACGATGTTGCTGAAGTTGAGCGTGCCCAGATTCGCCGTCAGGTTCACGCCGTTGCCGGCGACTGCGCCGTCAGTCATCGTGATGTCGTGGATATTGCTCGTGCCCGCTCCAGCGGCATTGCCGAGAATCGCCGAGCCCGCGCTATTGGTGATCGAGAAGTATTCGACGAGATTGCCGCCGCCGAGCGTGATCACGCTGGCGTTGTTCGACAGTGTCGGCGTGGTGCTCGCGGCAATGGCAGGCGCCACGCTTTCGGTAGCGAGCGTGATGGTCGCATCGGTAATGGCTTGTGTCAGAGTGACGAAGTTGCCGGCGAGCACCTGACCGCTGTTCAATGCGATGGATGCATTCGGATTGGCGTAGGCGCCGCTCTTGACGAACACCATGTCCTTGCCGGTCGGTGCGGCCAGCGCATCGGCCGTCGATAGCGCACACGGCGTGGCTGGCTTGCAGTTGCCGCTCGCGCCGCTTGCAACGATGACGATGCGATCGCTGATCGTCAGCGTGACCGTGCCGGTGGAGGTGGCAGTGAGATCGTTGCCGATGATGTACGTGAACGTATCGGTACCGGTGAAGTTGGCCGGCGGATCGTAGCTGTAACTGCCGTCGGCATTGAGCGTGACGCTGCCGGCCTGCGCAGTCGCTGTTGCCGTGCCGATACTGGTCTGCTCGCCGCCCGTCGACGCGCCATAGCTCCTGATCGCAATCGCCGTGCCGGTATCGCCGGTCAGCACGTTGTTGGCGCTGGCTACCAGCACATTGATCGCGACGTTGCCGGTGACGGTGTTGGTATCGTTGTCGGCCGTGGCGGGAATCTCCACGGTCGTGGACTGCTGCACCTGCGGCGCGGCATTCCAGTCGGCATTGCCGGCCTGGTCTGCACTGATCGTGCACGCGCCCGCACCCGGTCCGAATGTGACCAGGTTGCTGGCGTTGGAGCAGACGCCGCTCGTGGTGAACGTCACGGCCAGACCCGAAGTCGCCGTCGCCGTCACCGTATAGGTATGCGGCGTGGCCGCCGCTGTCGCCGAACCGAACGTCGGCGCCGTGGAGCTGACATTGATCGTCTGATCGCCCTTGGCGACCGCAAAACTCTGCTGCACCTGCGGTGCAGCGTTGTACTGCGCGTTGCCCGCCTGATCTGCATTGACCGTACACGTGGTCGCGTGCACGAACGAGACCGTCGAGCTGGCCACGTTGCAGGCAGTCGAGCCGGCACTGAAAGTCACCGTCAGTCCCGAACTTGCAGTGGCAGTCACGGTGTACGTTGCACCACCGACTTTGGCACCGGCCGGCGCGGTGGAGTTAAACGTAATCGTCTGGTCGAGCTTGGCCACAAAGAAGGACTGCTGCTGTTGTGGCGCCGCGTTGTAGTTGGCATTGCCCGCCTGATTGGCGTCGATGATGCAGGTACCACCGGCGTTGAGCGACACCGTACTGCCGACTATCGAGCACACGCTCGTGGCCGTCGCATCGATCGTGAACGTCACCGCATTGCCCGAAGCGCCGCCTGTTGCGGTAACGGTATACGGCGAGTCGTTGACCTTCGCGCCCACCGGTGCCGGTGAAGTGAAGTTGATCGTCTGATCGCCCTTGGCCACGGCAAAGGTTTGCTGTTGCTGCGGCGCTGCCGTGTAGTTGGCATTGCCGGCCTGGTTCGCATCGATCTTGCACGTACCCACCGCAATGAACGAGACGACGTTGCCGGCGATGGAGCAGATGCTGGTGGCGGTTGCATCGATCGTGAACGCAACCGGCAGACCGGAGGTGGCGGTGGCGGTAACGGTGTAAGTCGGTCCGCCCACCTTGGCTGTTGCCGGCGCGACGGAGGTAAAGCTGATCGTCTGGCTGCCTTGGCCGACTGCGAAGGATTGCTGGGCTTGTGGCGCCGGGTTGTAGTTGGCATCGCCTGCCTGATCGGCATCGATCACGCACGTGCCCACCGCAATGAACGACACGGTGTTGGTCACCGTGTTGATCGTGCACACGCTGGTGGCGGTCGCATCGATACTGAACGTGACCGTCAGGCCGGAAGTCGCGGTCGCGGTCACGTTGTACGTCGCCCCGCCCACGGTTGCAGACGCCGGTACGGTCGAGGTGAAGTTGATCGTCTGATCGCCGATGCCGACCGAGAAGGACTGCTGCACTTGTGGCGCGGCATTGTAGTTCGCATTGCCGGCCTGATCGGCGTTGATGACGCAGGTGCCGATCGGCGCGTTGAAGGTCACGTCCGAACCCAGGATCGAACAACCCGACGTGGAACTGGCATCGATGGTGAACACCACCGGATTGCCGGAGGCTCCGCCCGTGGCGGTTGCCGTATACGTGGGTCCGTCCACCTTGGCAGTGGCCGGCGGCGTGGAGGTGAAGTTGATGACCTGATTGCCCTTGCCGACCGCGAAGGACTGAGTGGCTTGTGGTGCGGGAGCGTAGTTCGCATTGCCGCCCTGGTCGGCATCCAGCTGACACGTGCCGGCACCGATGAAGGAGACCACCCCGCCGCTGATCGAGCACACGCCAGCGGATGTCGCATCGACCGTGATCGTCACCGGTAGCCCGGAGGTCGCGCTTGCCGCCGGGGTATACGTGCCGCTACCCACGCTCGCGCCCACCGGTGCACTCGTTGTGAAGCTGATCGTCTGGCTGCCTTGGCCGACGGCAAAGGACTGCGTGGCTTGCGGTGCCGCGTTGTAGTTCGCATTACCCGCCTGGTTCGCATCGATCTGACAGGTGCCCGTGCCGATGAAGGAGACGGTGCTGCCGGCAATCGTGCATACGCTGGCCGAGGTCGCATCGATCGTGAACGTGACGGTCAATCCGGAGGTCGCGGTGGCGGTGACGTTGTACGTGGCTCCGCCTACCGTGGCGGCGGCCGGTGCGATCGAGGTGAAGCTGATCGTCTGATCGCCCTTGCCTACGCCAAAGGACTGCTGCAGCTGCGGTGCGGCGTTGTATGTGGTGTCACCGGCTTGATTGGCATCGATCACGCACGTGCCCGCACCGATGAAGGACACGGTACTGCCGGCAATGGAGCACACGCTCGTTGCGGTGGCGTCAATTGTGAACGTGACCGTCAGTCCGGACGTGGCCGTTGCGGTGACGTTGTACGTGGCTCCGCCCACGACCGCGCCCACCGGTGCCGTGGAGGTATAGCTGATCGTCTGATTGGTCTTGTTCACACCAAAGGACTGCTTGACCTGAGGCGCGGCGTTCCAGTTCGCATCGCCCGCCTGATCGGCATCGATCACGCACAGGCCCGAGCCGATAAAGCTCACCGTGGATCCGGCAATCGAACACACGCTGCTTGCGGTCGCATCGATCGTGAACGTCACGGTGAGACCGGAATTGCTGGTGGCAGTGACGTTATAGGTCGGTCCGCCCACCGTCGGACTGGCCGGCGGAATGGAAGTGAACGTGATCGTCTGGTTACCCTTGCCTACGGCAAAGGATTGCTGCGCCTGGGGCGCGGCGTTGTAGTTGGCATTGCCCGCCTGATTGGCATCGATCAGGCACATGCCCGCACCGATGAAGCTCACGGTACTGCCGGCGATCGTGCACACCGTGGCCGAGGTTGCATCGATGGTGATGGCTACCGTCAGACCGGAAGTCGATGTTGCCGTCACGTTATACGTGGCTCCACCCACGGTCGCTGCTGCCGGCGCGGTGGAGGTGAAGTTGATCGTCTGATTGCCCTTGGCTACGGCAAAGGACTGCTGTTGCTGGGGTGCGGCATTGTAGTTGGCATTGCCGGCCTGATTGGCATCGATCACGCAGGTGCCGGCGCCGATGAATGCGACGGTACTACCGGCGATGGAACAGATACTGGTGGCCGTTGCATCGATCGTGAACGTCACGGCCAAACCGGAAGTCGCCGTGGCGGTGACGTTATATGTGGCACCACCCGCTGTTGCACTGCCTGGCGGAACACTCGTGAACGTGATCGTCTGATCACCCTTGCCTACGCCAAAGGACTGCTGCAGCTGCGGTGCGGCACCGTACGTGGCATCGCCGGCCTGATTGGCGTCGATCACGCACGTGCCCACGGTGAGGAAACTCACGGTGCTGCCGGCAATGGAGCACACGCTGCTGGCGGTGGCGTCGATCGTGAACGTCACTGCCAAACCGGAGGTCGCGATGGCGGTCACGTTGTACGTGGCGCCGCCTACCTTGGCTGCTGCCGGTGCGGTCGATGTGTAGCTGATCGTCTGCGACTTCTTGGCTACGCCAAAGGTCTGCTGGACTTGTGGTGCGGCGTTGTAGTTGGCATCCCCGGCTTGGTTGGCATCGATCACGCAATTGCCGCTGCCGGTGAACGACACGGTACTTCCGGCAATGGAGCACACGCTGCTGGCGGTCGCGTCGATCGTGAACGTTACGGCCAAGCCCGAAGTGGAGGTGGCTGTTACGTTGTACGTCGGTCCGCCGATCGGCGGGTTGCTGGGTGGTACGGAAGTAAACGTGATCGTCTGATTGCCCTTGCCTACGGCAAAGGTTTGCTTGGCTTGCGGAGCTGGGTTAAAGCTCGCATTACCCGCCTGATCGGCATCGATCACGCATGTGCCGGCGGTGAGAAAACTCACGGTGCTGCCGGCGATGGAGCACACGCTCGTAGCGGTGGCATCGATGCTGAAGGTTACGGGCAAGCCGGAGCTGGCCGTGGCGGTGACGTCGTACGTGGCGCCGCCTACCGTGGCACTGCCCGGTGGCACACTGGTATACGTGATCGTCTGATCGCCGACGGCGACATCTAACTGGTATGTGCGGCCACCCGTACACCCGTTCGTGTCGGTCGCCGTGACCGTCATCAGGAAACTGCCGGCTTGTGTGGGTGTGCCGGTCAGCACGCCCGTATTCGGATCGATGCTCATGCTGCCGTTGGCCGGCAAGCCGCTGGAGATATCGTAGGCATACGGCAATGCGGCCGAACCGCTGGCCGTGAATGGCTGTGGGCCGTAACTCGTACCGGCCGTGGCACCAGGCAGGTTCGTTCCCGGCGCGATGCTGATTGCGCTACAGGCCGGTGCGGCGTGTGCCACGTGTGTGAACAATGCGAGGGTCAGCAGCGCTGCCGCAGATGAGAATCGATTGAGCACGGTGCGTCCCCCTTACTCGACGTCGAACGATTGCAGGTGCACGGGCGTGGTGCTGTTGAGCACCAGGTGCGCCGCATCGAAATCGACCTGGTAACTACCCACTGTCGGACTGCCGCCGTTGACCTCACGCAAGTACGCGCGGATCTGTGCGCTCATCGCCGATACCGGAGCGCCCGGCGGCACGAAATTGGGATCGCCTATCAGATACCACGTGGTGTTCGAGGCCAATCCGGCCAGCAGCGTGCGTCCCTGGCTACCGCCGGTGATGAACCCGCTGCACCCGGCGCCGGAGAACAAGCGCATCTCCACCGTCGCATTGACGCTGGCGTCCGTCGTCGTCGTGCTCGGCACGCGGATGCCGATGCCATAGTTCACCAGACTCACCGAGGTCGATGCGAAATCCACGCACTGCGCGATACCCGAGCCTGCGTTGGCCTGCGGCTGACTGGTATTGATGTCGACGAATCCGGAACCGGATGCGAGATTGTTGTTGATGTCCACGTTGTTCAGCCACGTCGGTCCCGTCACCGGTGCACCCACCGGGTCCGGCGCCGATGACACGAACACCGCCCACGGCGGCAAACCGCTATCGAAGTTCTGGTTGGGGGCGATGTTTTGCGCGAAGGCTGGTGCGGCATATGCAACCAGCAGCACTACAGTTGCGCAAACGCGGGTGCGATCGGTCGACCACGAATGGAACAATGCTTGAGTCATGGAAGTGCCCCTGAAACCCTGCCCAAACCGCGGACAAACTCCGTGTCTCGCGCGGCCCGCGGCCGATACTGGTTTCAACCGATGCTACTTCGCACGAACGCTCAAGGACATGACCTTGCGGGGCAAGAACATGATCATAGGGGGCAAGTTGTAGTTCTAGTGCAAGCTCGCTGCCGCTCATCGTCATCAAACACGCTACCCTAAGAATCATGCTGAACGTGGCGCCCGAACAAGATGAATGAGTCGACTCCTCGCGCTGCGCTTGCAATAACTCTCGCGTGCCTGACGCTTTGCGCGCTGGACGTCAGCGCAGAACCGATTTCGCCGCCGATCAGCCCGATGCCCGGCGAACCTGCTTTCGAGTCGATAGGCATACGTCAAAGTTTGCCCAGCAGTGCGATCAACACAATCTTGGTCGACCGCTACGGTTTCGTCTGGTTTGCCAGTAGCAGTGGCGTGCACCGATACGATGGCCAGAGCGTGCAATCAATCGACCACGATCCAAACCAGAACGATACGCTGAATAGCCGAGAAAACGCCGCACTCGCGCAGACCTCCGATGCAATGTGGATTCTCAGTTTCGGGGGCGTGCTACAGCGTTTGGATAGCGCGTCGGGGAAGGTCGAGAACTTCGCGCTCGAGCACAACGGTGATCGCGCCGGTCGCGGCACGCGTCTGCTTGCCGATCGCGCAGAGAGACTCTGGATCGGAACCGAATTTGGATTGTTTCGGTTCGACCCAAAAACCCGCAAAGCCGATTTTGTTAGCCTTGGGGACTCCGAGCAACCCAGAATCGTTGCCCTGGCTGCCAGCATGGACGGCGCGAAGTTATTCGCTGGTCGCATGGACGGTCGTCTCTTCGCGATCGACATCGACAATCCATCGCATGTCGAACCACTGGCTTCCCTGGGGCGGGCGCTATCGCTGGTGATCGCTCCGACACAGCAGTTGCTATGGCTCGGAACCGTTGAAGGATTGTTTCGTTACGATTTCGCGACGGGAACCTTCGATCAAGCCGGGATACCAGCAGAGCTGACGCGCGGCAGGGTCGACGCGGTTGCTATCGCAGATGACGGCGCACTGTGGGTCGGCGGCGAGCATCATGTCGGATTGACGCGCTTCGATCCGGGTACCGGCGAAAGTGTCGTCTATCGCCACCATCCCGACGATCCTTATAGCCTGCCGTCGAATCTCGTTGCTGCGCTGACCATCGATGGCAGTGACAATCTTTGGATAAGACTGCAGGACGAAGGAACCGCACGCGTGCGGGTGTCAGAGCACGGCATAACGCGATATCGTGCACCGGACGGGCGAACTACCAGCTTCTGTGCCACACAGGAAATGCCTGACGGCCGGATACTTGTGGCCCTGTGTGGCGGGAGCGTCGCCCTGTTCGATCCCCGGAGGGGCGTCATCGAGGACCGCGCAGTCGATGTAGATAGTGCACTGCCGTTCGCACAGCCGACATTGTCGAGTCACGCGATCGTTGCGGACGGACACGGAGGTTACTGGTTGCCGACGAACAACGTGGGTTTGTTGAATTGGCAACCGGATCTTCGCAAGGCGAAGCGTTATCCATTGATTGCTCCGGATGGCAGCGTGCTCGCCGACCGGTACATGAACGATGCAGCGGTCGCTCACGATGGACGGCTATGGGTCGCTACCAGCACAGGATTGGCCACGCTCGCCCCGGGCGAATCGCAACTGCGAATGTTGAGTGTCGTCGGACCTCCCGGCAAGCTCCTGACCGGAGGCGTGCGAAGCATAACTATCGGCAGCGACAGCGAGCTGTGGCTTGGCACGACGCAAGGGCTTGTTCGCTTTGATCCGGATAGCCACTTGGCACAGCAATACGTCAACGATCCCAACAATCCCCATAGCCTCTCGGACAATCTGGTTGTCGCGACACACGCCGACGCGAGCGGCTCGATATGGATCGGTACGCAGACGGGCCTTAACCGTGCCTCGTTCGAAAACGGCACGTTGAGAATGCGTCGCTATGCGCTTGCAGACGGTTTACCCGACCAGACGATCGACGCGATTACTCACGACGCGAAAGGCACGCTGTGGGTCGGTACATATAAAGGCATCGCTCGTTTTGATGCCGAACACGACCGCTTTATTGCACTCGGGGCTGGCGAGGGCATCCCTGAGACCGCCATCAATTGGCGTGCGGCCCTCGCCAGCAGCGACGGAAGCATCTACTTTGGCAGTGCCTCGGGGCTGTGGCGCATATTTCCAAATCAGTTGCACACCGCGAAACCTCGACCGGTTATGTTGAGCAGCTACGAAGTGGGTTCCACCTATCGGATAAACTTGTGTTGCTCGGATGTAGAGCCGCTAACGACGGCCTACACGGAAGCGCATGTACGTTTCAATGTGACGGCGTTTGGCGATCATCGGCCGATGTCCTATCGCATGACCGGGCTCGACTCGCGCTGGAAGCATATGCCGCCGACTCTGTCCGTGAGTTACGACCCGCTGCCACCAGGCAGCTACCGCTTCGAAGTGCGCCAAGGGGACGACGATTCCTCGAACCTCTCGATCCCTGTGACCGTGTCGCCGCCACCGTGGCGAACGCCTCAAGCCTACTTGCTTTACCTCGCAGTGCTGCTGTTGCTGGTATTTGTCTATCGCCAGAAACTACGTCTGCGTATCCTCGAGCGCCAGGCGCTCGATGCGCGTTTGCGTTTGTTGCAGGCACAGGTTGCACCGCATTTCCTGTTCAACACGCTCGCCAACGTGCAGGCGTTGGTCAAAGCACAGTCGCCGAGAGCCGAAAAGGTTCTGCGCAACGTGATCGCCTATCTCCGCGCATCAGTCCCCCAACTGAACGAACGCGCGACGACATTGGGTCAAGAGTTGCAACTCGTGCAGGCCTATCTGGAACTGATGTGCACCAGGTTCCCGGACCACATACAGTTTGCCGTGCATGCGGATGAGTCCACATATTCCCTGCGTTGCCCACCGCTGACTCTGCTAACGCTTGTCGAGAACGCGGTACGCCATGGCATCGATCCGAGCGAGAACGGGGGCCGCATCGATATCGAGGTGCAGCGTCTCAATGAGCGGTGCGTGATACGAGTCATCGATACGGGCGTTGGCTTTCGTCAATCGAGCGACATTGCCGGAACCGGCTTATCCATCTTGCGCGAACGCCTGCAGTTGTTCTTTCGCGGCGAAGCGCAGTTCCGAATGAGTCCGCTTTCTCCGCATGGGACGATTGCCGAAATCGAAATCCCTGCGCGTAGGGTGGACTGATGGTGACCCATCCTACTGCTCTGATCGCCGACGATGAGCCGCTGCTTCGAGAAGATCTCGCGAACGATCTCTCGCGGGCTTGGCCTGAACTCGAGATTGTGGCGCAGGCGCGCAACGGCGGCGAGGCGATCCAGCAGTTCGATGAATTGCGACCGAATGTATGTTTTCTGGACGTACAAATGCGCGGCTTGTCGGGAATCGATGTCGCGCGTCACGTCGGCCGCCGTGCACACGTCGTATTTGTCACCGCATACAGCCAATATGCGGTGGAGGCGTTTGAATACGGCGTACTCGACTATCTGATCAAGCCGGTGGAACCGGTTCGCTTGGCCGATACTGTCGCGCGTCTGAAGGAGCGGATGGCTGGGGCGCATCCGGCAATAAATACCGAAAACTTGCTGCGCGATCTCGCCGCTCAATTGCAGAGTGACCTCGCGCCAGGTTCATTGCACGGGATTCGTGCGCAGGTGTTACAGACGCTACGCATGACGTTGCTCAAGGACACGGAGGGTGATTCGCTAAAAGGGCAGATCGAGGCCTTGCTGGTACCGATTCTGCACACGGCCGAAGTTGGCATTGACATAATCGCCAGCAAACTCGCTCTCAGCCGCAAGACCATCTTTCGAAAGCTGAAAGCCGAAGGCACGACATTCGAGGAGCTGTTGGACGAGCTCCGCCACAAGATGGCAATCGAATACTTGCGCGGGAAAAAAGCTTCCGTACATGAAATCGCCTATTTGGTGGGGTTCTCCGATCCCGCCGCATTTTCGCGTGCATTCAAGCGCTGGACGGGATGCAGCCCGCGCGCTGCGCGCGCGAATCCGGCGCTGATCGACGCAGGGTGCAGCCCGAAACCAGGATGAACTTGTTTGCAAGACCCGTCCCGCCGCTAGGCGAACTCCCGACCACTTCAGCTTCAGCTCCAACATGTACTCTTTCCAGCGCGAGCGGTACCAGTGCGGTATACCCCTCTCGTCGAGCAGCACTGGAAAGCGCTCGCCGTCAGAGAAAACAATGAAGGGAAGTCTGCAAGTCACGATGTCGAAACTCGAATCTTGTTCTAGAATAAAAAAAGCCAGTAAATATACTGGCTTAAAGACAAAAGCGACAGATAGTGCAATGGTAGCTTTTAGAATGGAATCTCATCCTCGTCCATTTCCCCAGCAGGCGGTGCCGCCACGTTGCGCGCGGGTGCGGGCTGGGGACCACGCGCCGGGCCACGTTCGCGGCGTTCATAACCACCGCCGCCACCGGCTTCG
>Ga0163163_10002701_pt1 | contig 14986 bp, 15 predicted proteins | sample S65metaG_FD_119766 | JGI IMG/M metagenome (GOLD analysis project Ga0163163, IMG submission 119766) | Switchgrass rhizosphere microbial communities from Kellogg Biological Station, Michigan, USA - S6-5 metaG | ecosystem: Host-associated > Plants > Roots > Rhizosphere > Soil | place: USA... | reverse complement strand
GGTCATTTACTTCGCGGTCTGGATCATCATTTCTCTCTTGTTGACTCGCCTCTCATGGAAACAGGACGATGACGCTTCGCCTGACGTTTGGCGAAAGATGAAGGTGATCTCCGGAATCGGGTTTCTCCTCTGGGCGTGGACATTGACCGGAGCCTCCGTGGATTGGGGCATGTCCCTGGATCCACACTGGTACTCGACCATTTACGGAATGATTTTCATGATCGGTGAGGCGCTATCAACGATGGCGTTTACCATCATCATCCTGTCGGCTCTTTCGAAGTACTCGCCGATGAATGAAGTCATTCGGCCTGACCGTCTTCACGATCTCGGCAAATGGCTGCTGGCCTTCACCATGGTGTGGGCGTACTTCTCGTTCTCGCAGTGGCTCATCATCTGGATGGCAAATTTGCCCGATGAGATCTCGTGGTTCCTGCATCGCATCAAGAACGGTTGGGGCTATGTCGCGCTCCTCCTGATATTTGTCCAGTTCGCATTGCCGTTCGCGTTGTTGCTTTCGCGCGAGAGAAAGCGCATTGCCGCCCGACTGATTCCAGTCGCCATTATCGCGATGACTGGCCGCTTGATTGACCTCTACTGGTATGTAGTGCCGAACGGCTTGCCGGGGCAGGAGGTTCCAAGTCTTCATTTCCACTGGAGCTATCTGGCAGCGGTCATTGGACTGGTTGGCATCTGGGTCGCTGCCTTCACTTCGTACCTGAGTACGAGGCCGTTGCTGGTACGAAACGAACCAATGTTGCCGCGCCTCTGGGAGCAAAGCCATGGCCACTGATCACCACAGTCACGGAGAGCACATGGAGAACGTCGAAGTCTCTTACGAAAAGCGAGACCTCGGCGCGAGAAACATTCTCCTATTCTTCGCGATACTGTTCATCGTGGGAGTCATCGTTCACTTCATTATCTGGGGTGTCTACGGGGCGATGGAAAAGGTAGTCGCGCACCTCGACCCCGTCGCCAGTCCGGTGAAGCCCCATGAAGAAACACCGAAGGCCGTGTTGCTTCAGAACACTCCGATGGTAGATCTGAACAAGTTTGCGCAGCCTCGATTGCAGTTCGACGAAGTAACCGATATGAGTGCTTTCAACTGGCAAGAAGACCAGATCCTCCACAGCAAGTCTTGGGTCGATGACAAGGGGTCGGTCCATCTTCCGATTGAAGTTGCCAAGGAAGAGCTCCTGAAGAAGGGCCTGCCGATTCGCGCTGAGGGAGGGTCGGCCACTCCAGGATCGGTGATACCGGCCTACGGAACACAGGCACAGAACACGCAGCCATCAGCACCAAACGCTCCGGCCGTGAAGCGGTAAGTCGGAACCCGCCGGAGGGCGGGAGTTATGAACGCGGCAATTCATACGCAGTCAAAAATTCGAAGAGTGATCCTGATCGCATCCCTGCTGGTTGCTTCCACGGGATTCGCCCAGGTCATGAACCAGCCCGATTTCAAGCGGACCAAGCCTCCAGGGCTCGAGCACGTTGGTATCGATCAGTTGCTGGGCCAGCAGGTACCGCTGAATCTGCAATTCCGGAATGAATCGGGGCAGCCCGTGAAGCTTGCGGACTACTTTCAGTCCGGCCGGCCAGTGATTCTGAACCTGGTTTATTACCAATGCCCCATGCTTTGCGGAGAAGTCTTGCAGGGAATGAGTGCGGCGGTGAAGGTCCTGAAGTTCACGCCCGGCAAGGAATACGAAGTTGTGACGGTCAGTATCGATCCGCGTGAAGGCCCTGACCTTGCGAGGGCCAAAAAGCAAAGCGTTATGGAACGAGTGGGCCGCCCTGGCGCTGAAACCGGATGGCACTTCCTGGTAGGCGATCAGCCGCAGATCGACGCACTCGCGCAGTCTATCGGCTGGCATTACCAGTATGACCAGAAGACAAACCAGTTTGCGCATGCCGCCGGAATCGTACTTGTCACACCCGAAGGAAAGATCGCCCAGTATTACTACGGCGTGGAGTATTCCGCGCGCGACCTGCGCCTCGGCGTCATCGAGGCCTCGCAGAACAAGGTCGGATCGCTGGCCGACCAGGTGTTGCTCTATTGCTATCACTACGATCCCCGCATTGGAAAATACGGTGCGGTTGTGACGAACATGGTGCGCCTGGGTGGCGCGCTGACTGTGTTCATACTCGGCGGCTTCTTGATCGTGTTGTACCGGCATGAGCCGCACGCAAAAGGTATTGGAACAGGACGGGCTTAGATACATGCCGAATTTCCCGCTATTTCCGGAACGAGCATCGACGCTGGCAGGACACGTCGACGCTCTGTACTTCTTCCTGGTGGCGCTCACGCTTGTTTTCAGCGTCGCGATCGCGCTTGGCATCGCCATCCTTGCGATCCGTTACCGCAAGGAGCGCCAGCCCAAGCCCATCCAGGTCGAAGGTTCGTTGGCTCTCGAACTTACGTGGACGATCATCCCGCTTGGAATCACCATGGTGATCTTCATCTGGGCTGCCGCCATCTATTTTTACGAGACTCGGCCGCCCAAGGGGGCCATGGAAGTTTATGCAGTCGGCAAACAGTGGATGTGGAAGTTCGAGCACGTGGAGGGGCAGCGCGAGATCAACACGCTGCACGTTCCGCTCGGGCGCGACGTCCGCATGATCATGACCTCGCAGGACGTCATCCATAGTTTCTTCGTACCCGCCTTCCGCACCAAGGCCGATGTTCTTCCCGGTCGATATACCAGCGTGTGGTTTCGCGCAACTAAGACCGGTCGTTACCACCTTTTCTGTGCGGAATATTGTGGAACCCAGCACTCGGGCATGATCGGCGAAGTAGTCGTTATGGACCCCGCCGATTACCAGCAGTGGGCACAATCCGGCACCGACGGATCGTTAGCCTCTTTTGGCGAAAAAGCTTTCCAGCAGTACGGATGCGCCATGTGTCACCGTGCTGACACCCAGGGCCGCGGACCGAACCTGGTCGGACTTTACGGCAAGCAGGTGTTGCTTGACGACGGGCGCACTCTCTCTGCCGATGAGACCTATATCCGCGAATCCATCATGAATCCCGGCGCGAAGATTGCCTCGGGTTTCAAAAACATCATGCCAACCTTCGAAGGCCAGATCAGTGAAGAAGAGATGGTCGCGCTGGTCGCCTACGTCAAGGCTCTTGGTAACGGCATGGCCAATCCGCCAGCGCCAGTGGCCAATCCTGATAATGGCGTTTACCCGGTAACTCCGAACAAGGAACCTTCGATGGCGGCACCCAATCAGCAGAAGTCGGCGCCGATTCAGCCGAAGCCGAGTGGGAAGTAGGGAGCAAAGCAAATGGCAACAGCGGTACAACCGGTCGAGAAAACGAATTATCTGAACGCGGACTATGGCATCAAGTCGTGGCTCCTGACGACGGACCACAAGCGCATCGCGCTGCTCTACCTGGCGTCGGTCACGTTCTTCTTTTTCATCGGCGGATTCTTTGCAATGCTCATCCGCCTGGAATTGCTGACCCCCGCGGGCGACCTTATGCAGGCGGATACCTATAACAAGGTATTCACCATGCACGGGGTCATCATGGTCTTCTTCTTCCTGATCCCATCCATCCCGGCGGTGCTCGGAAACTTCCTGGTCCCGATCATGGTCGGCGCCAAGGACCTTGCATTTCCGAAGATCAACCTCGCCAGTTGGTATCTGTATATGATCGGCGGCGGGTTGACGCTCTATGGCTTGATCAACGGCGGTCTGGATACAGGTTGGACCTTCTACACCCCGTTCAGCACGACCTATTCGAACACCAACGTTTCGATTGTCGCCATCGGTGTATTCATCAACGGGTTCTCGTCCATCTTTACCGGGCTGAATTTCATCGTGACCATCCACCGCATGCGCGCCCCCGGCCTGACCTGGTCGCGCCTGCCGCTGTTCCTGTGGGCTCATTACGCGACAGCAGTCATCATGGTGCTCGGGACTCCGGTGATCGCGATTACGCTGCTGCTGGTAGCCGCTGAAAGACTGCTGCATCTCGGCATCTTCGACGCGAAACTCGGCGGCGACCCGCTGCTCTTCCAGCACTTGTTCTGGTTTTATTCGCACCCGGCCGTGTACATCATGATTCTTCCGGCCATGGGTGTTATCAGCGAACTGGTCACCTGTTTCTCGCGCAAGCGGGTGTTCGGGTATAACTTCGTCGCGCTGGCCTCGATTGGAATTGCCGTTATCGGCTTCCTGGTCTGGGCGCACCACATGTTCGTCGCCGGAATTTCGGTATACGCCGCGATGGTGTTCTCGTTCCTGAGCTATCTTGTCGCCATTCCATCGGCGATCAAGGTCTTCAACTGGACCGCGACGCTTTATAAGGGCTCTATTCGCTTCGATACGCCTATGCTGTACGTGTTCGGCTTCATCGGGCTGTTCACTATCGGCGGAATGACGGGACTGTTCCTGGCTGCGCTGGGATTGGATGTCCACGTAACCGACACCTATTTCGTGGTCGCCCACTTCCACTACATCATGGTTGGCGGTGCCATCATGGGCTATCTTGGGGGACTTCATTTCTGGTGGCCCAAGATAACTGGTCGCATGTATCCCGAGTCCTGGGCGAAATTGTCCGCCCTGCTGGTCTTCGTTGGATTCAACCTGACCTTCTTCCCGCAGTTCGTGGTTGGCTTCCTAGGAATGCCGCGCCGCTACCATGCGTATCCGCCGGAGTACCAGATCCTGAACATCCTGTCGACGGCGGGCGCTTCCGTTTTGGCGATCGGATACATATTCCCGATGATCTACTTTGCCTGGTCGCTACGTTATGGAAAGAAAGCGCCGGCGAATCCATGGAATGCCGCTGGTCTTGAATGGACCATTCCCTCGCCACCTTCCACTTTCAATTTTGACGAGACCCCGGTCGTAACCTGGGAAGCCTACAACTACGACGAAATCGAGGAAACGCAGGAGGCCGAAGTTGTCGGATAGCCAAACCGCAGTTCACGTCCTCAAACATCACTTCCGCGACATGGAACAGCAGAACGAGACTGCCTCGTTCGGAATGTGGCTGTTCCTGGTCACCGAAATCATGTTTTTCGGCGGCCTGTTCTGCGCGTACCTGATCTACCGCGTCCTCTATTTCGATTCCTTCGCGGCGGCCAGTTCGACGATCGACGTGAAGTGGGGGGCCATCAACACGGCGGTGCTCATCTGTAGCTCGCTGACCATGGCCATGGCGGTTCACTCGGCGGCGCTTGGAAAGCGCAAAGCCCTGGTTGGTTTCCTGGTACTCACTATCATTCTTGGCGGAGTCTTCCTCGGCATCAAGGGTAAGGAGTACTACGACAAGTTCGAGGAGAATCACGTTCCCGGTTCGAACTACCATTTCATCGTCGAACCGGAACTCGCGCACAAATTCCACGCCATCGATCCGGCCAAGACAGAGATATTCTTCTCGCTCTACTTCATCATGACCGGACTGCACGCCACGCACATGGTCGTCGGCTTCGGCCTGCTCCTGTGGCTGATCATCGCCAGCATGAAAGGGAAGTTCAGCCCCGGATATTACAGTCCCGTCGAGATGGTCGGACTGTATTGGCACTTTGTCGATATTGTGTGGATCTGGCTGTTCCCACTGCTTTACCTGATCAGCCGCCATCACTAAGGAGATTGAAACGATGAGTGAACATATCGTATCGCCAAAAATTTACGTTTCGGTCTTCCTGGCGCTGCTCGTATTTACCGGGTTGACCTACAGCATTGCGTTGATCAACCTGGGTCCGTTCAACGCCATCGTCGCGATAACTATCGCGATGATCAAGTCTTTGCTTGTGATCCTGTTCTTCATGCACGTCAAATACTCGCCCAAGATGACCAAGGTTTCGATCATCTCCGGGTTCTTCTTCCTGTTGATACTGCTGGGGTTGAGCATGACGGATTACATCAGCCGACCGTGGGCGGGAAGTTTTTCGAAAGCCGCGCAGCAGGACACGCAGCAAAGATAAGCGACATCGAGCTAATTTTGAAGAGCGGGCAATTCGCCCGCTCTTTGCTTTTGGGCTCGATCTGCTGTTCGCTTGCAACAGCTGAGCTGCGCTATACTCCGGCCAATCAGGATCCAAAGGGCCGAGGTCGAGGAACATGAGTATCTGCAGCGGTTGTGGTAAGTCTCTGGAAGATGGCGCGCGTTTCTGTACCAATTGCGGAATCCGGGTACAGGCGCCCGCTACAGTCGCAGATTCGGCTGCGAGCAGTTCGGGAGCGGCTCCGGCGATGGCGCCTTCCGTCCCGGAATCCGCTGCGGTGCTACCAGTTTCCGAGATGGCGCCGGCATCCAGTGGCTTCCCCTTCGCGGTTATAATCTCCGTCGTTCTGATCCTTCTCATTGGAGCCGCCGTTTCGGCGACGCTCTATCTTCACAACCAGTCGAGACCAAAGGTTGAGGCGCAAAGAGTTGCGGCATCGGCGCAGTCCAATAACGACGACGACTACATCCATGCTTTGAATTTAGGGAGTTATCCCGGAGCCAGTCCAGTCGCCATCGCGACTCTCAGCGGCGAGACCGTGATTGCGGGATTCGTTACAAGGGATCGTCCAGAACAGGTGATGCAATACTACAAAGTTCGTTTCCCGATTTCGGAAGTGACCGCAGAAAACGCTGTGTCACACCTGCTTGCCAACCTGCCCAACAATCAGAGCATACGTATTGACGCCAAGTCACAGGGGACAAACACCCAGGTGAAGATCGTCCGCGTACAGTAGTTCGACTTGCTTACTTCTGATCGAGGAAGTACCCGCTAGTAGCTTGAACCTTCAACTCTTTGTGGTCGGGCAATTCCAAGCGGACGGCATGGAATCCGACTCTTCCCGTCGCCGGACGAAATGTTATCGCGTACTCGTCTTCCACCGCGCGAGTCATACCAGCAACAGCCTGATCGAGGTCATGCTTCTTCTGCAAACTGAATACACGACCCCCGGTCTTCCCGGTCAAAGTTCGCAGCGTCGAATACCCATCGCTCTGGGTGGATGCCGCTGTTAGCGCGTAAATGGTGGCCTTCGCCCGCAGTGCGGCTTTCCATGCATCGTCCATTCCATGCATGCTCAGCGTGTCCTGCCCGTCGCTGAACAGAAGCATGATCCGCTGTTCGTGGCTCGCGTCTTCTACAGGGAATTCGTTCTCACATGTCTGAAGCAGCGCGTCATAGAGTGAAGTAAGGCCTTGTTTACCAGGATTTTGACGCAATGACTGCTGGATCGACGCGATGTCTCCGGTTGCGCCCTGTATCAATCGAGCTTGATTCGAAAATCCGACCAGGAATGCTTTGTCGCGTTTGGCGTCGAACACGCTCGCAAGCAGGTCCACAGCTTTAATCATTTGAGTCAGTTGTTCGGTGCGTATCGAGTCGCTCAAATCCACCACAAGACCGATTCGAAGAGGCTGTCGGCCCACAAGTTCAAAGCTTCTCAATTCTCCGATGGGTTCCTGGTCATCGAAAACGCGTATGTCCCCGGGATCGATGCCGGTTACCACTGCGCCTTTAGCGTCAGTAGCGACGAAGCGTACGGAGACTTCTTCCACTCGGCTTCGGACCGTGAATGGTTCATTCGGCAATGCTGAATCGCCGGCGCCGCTGGTTGCTATTCGCATCAGCGGAGAAGCAGAGGACGCTCCTGACACTTGTCCTTCTGCGTATAGCATCCCTGCGGCGAGGCAGAAGATGCTCACGCACAGGGGTGCGCTTAGCCGTTCCATGTAGACCATATCGGTGCAAACCGCGACAGTCTTCAGTTACCTCGGAGTGTGTCGATCCGCCGTTCTTCTCCCCACGAGAAAAACAGCTTGATTGAGGCTTCAGACGTTCCGTAACGTCGCAGAGTAGGAGTGGAATTGTCCGCGGAGCGTTGGCCTCACTGTGACAAAGTTTGAAGTTTCACGGTTACGAAGGGGGACTGGAAGCGGCCAGATTTATTAAAGGCACGTTAAATCTTGAACTTAGCGATCTTGCTGGGCTGCCTTTGCCCTACAATATTCCCGTGAAGCCAACCATCTTCGTTGTAGAAGATGAAGCTGACATCGCCCGCCTCGTCCGTCATCACCTGGAGGCTGCGGGGTTCTTCGTACGTCACTTCATAGGATCTGCTGGCGTTATTGCTGACGCCGAGAGAGAAAAGCCTGCCCTTTTCCTTCTCGACATTATGATCCCCGGCAGCGATGGCTTTGAGCTTTGCCGTCGCATCCGTCAATCGCCGATCGTGGCGATGACCCCTGTAATATTCCTGACGGCCAAGACCGCTGAATCCGATCGCGTTCTCGGCTTCGAACTCGGTGCCGACGACTACATCACCAAGCCATTCAGTCCACGCGAACTGATTGCCCGGGTGAAGGCGGTTCTACGACGCTTTGAGCGTCCCCTCGCGCCTTCCGTGCTGCACGCCGGGGAAATTGAAATCGATAGTGGCGCCATGATACTCACGGTTCGTGGCCAGCAGGTCGCTACGACCGCCACTGAATTTCGTCTCCTCGAATATCTCGCCAGGCACCCGGGCCGTGTCTTTACCCGCGACCAGTTGCTCGATGCCGTCTGGCGCGATACCGCGTTTGTTACGCCACGTTCCGTCGATGTCTATGTGCGGCGTATCCGCGAGAAAATCGAACCAAATGCCGACGAACCGCGTTATCTTCGTACCGTCCGCGGTGCCGGATACCGGTTCGAGGCAATGAAGTGAGAAGTCGGATATTCTTCAAGCTCGTTGCGGCCTTTGTCCTGGTCATCGCCGCCGCTACTGCGACCATTGACATTGCCGTACGGCGTTCCTGGGAAGCCTCTCTTCGCGACGAAATCGACATTTCTCTCCGTCAGAAGACGTTGATGTTTGCTGAGCGTATTCGCGATGAGCCGAATGCTTCCATGCCCAGGGTCGCGAAGGAAGCCTCGGAAGCCTCTGGCGCTCGCGTCACCATCATTCGCAGCGATGGCCTGGTGCTTGCCGATTCGGAAGCCAATCCGGACCGAATGGAAAACCATGCGACTCGCCCTGAGTTCCGAGAGGCGCTGCAGGGACGCGTCGGCAGCAACTCGCGCACCAGTCATACCATCGGTGTCGATTTCCTTTATGTCGCGGCACCTGTGCCCGGTGGTGCTGTGCGTCTTGCGTACCCCCTCACTGTGATCTCACAGGTGAATCACAAGGTTCGCATGACCTTGCTGGTTACCTCCGCACTGGCATTCCTGGTGGCGCTCTTCATCGCTGGCGTAGCCGCTCAGAGCATCACCCGCCGTCTCCAAAGAATCGTGGAGTTCTCCGGTCGTGTCGCGGAAGGCGATCTCAGTGCACGTATCGCCGAGATATCGAATGATGAAATCGGCCAGGTCGCGCGTTCGCTCGACCGTACGGCGCGCCGCCTCGAGGATAGTTTTCAAGCCGTAGATCGTAGTCGCCGCGAACTTGTGACGCTGCTCAACAGCATGCAGGAACCCGTCATTGCAGTTGGTCCCGATGGCCGCGTGATTTGGGCAAACCAGCGAATGGAGCGCCTGCTACCCAGTGGTCTTCACCAGAATGCAGCCCTGGTCGAAAACCTCCGCGATCCCGAACTGCTCGCCGCCTTCCAGCACGCTATTGAACGACGGGAGGTCGCAACTACTCGTGCTCATGCGATTTTTCCTGGCCGGGTGTTCAACGTTACCGCGGCTCCCATGCCCAGCGGAGGTGCCGTCGGAGTTCTGACCGACCTCACGGAATTAGAGCGTGTCGAGCGAACCCGCCGCGACTTCATCGCCAATGTGTCGCATGAGCTGCGAACCCCCCTCACCTCCATCCAGGGATACGCGGAAACCCTCCAGGAAACGGCGTCCGGCGACGACCAGAAAGAGTTCCTGGAGATTATCCGGAAGAACGCCTCCCGCATGGCCCGTCTCACCGAGGATCTCCTGGCTCTTGCCCGAGTTGAATCCGGCGAGAAGGAAATGAAACTAGTTCCTGTTGTACCGGCTGAACTTCTTCGGGAGGCCGAGCAGAATTTCCACGAAACCGAGAACACGAATGGCTTCAAACTCGAGGTTCGAAACGAGGCTCTCAAACTCGTACAGGCTGACCGGGACGCTATTTTCCAGGTATTCACCAACTTCATCGACAATGCTTTGAAGTACGCACGTGAAGGCGGCAGTCTAATCATCGGTGCCCGCGACGTTGAATCTGGGGTTGAATTTTACGTCGAGGACTTCGGTCCGGGTATCAGCTCCGAACATCTCCCCCGACTCTTCGAACGCTTCTACCGCGTCGATAAAGCCCGCTCCCGGGAGAGTGGCGGCACGGGCCTGGGGCTATCCATCGCCAAGCACATCGTTCTGGCGCATGGTGGCACGATACGTGCCGAGAGCGAACTTCATCGCGGCAGCGTCTTTTCCTTCGTGCTCCCTGCCGTTACGTCCACCCCCTAAGGGTTCTATTCATCGTCTCTTAACAATTGCGCAACGATGACGTAACCTCCATGCCCTACTCTCGGAGCAACGCAGGGCTAATGGGAGGCTTGACGGCGACAGGTTCCTCGCCGAATGGGCCAAGCCTCTCGTTTCCAGCGGGAGAGTAAATGAGCACAGCATCCAATGTCGGGCCGTCCGAATCGGCGAGCACTCACATCCTGGAACTCACCTACGATGCCTTGCGCATTGCGAGGAATGCCGCTGCTGCAGCCGCCGAGGGCATAGCCACCAGTTCCGCTCCTACCTTGCGTACCCTGCGAGAGCATGAGAAGGAACTCGATTCGTTGGACCGGGACGTCGACGATCTCGTGACCGCCAACATCACCGGAGTCGCCGAAACCCAAACTCGCGAACTACTTGCCTGCATGAAGTTTGTGATTGCACTCGAGCGCATCGGCGACCTGCTCTTGAGTTTTGGAAATCGGGCAATCGAGGTTGCCGCTCGTATCCAGCTGATTGATGCCAAGGAACTTACCATGATGGCTTCCCGCCTTGAGCGGATGCTTTCTGATGTCGACGTGTCCTTCCGGGAGCGCAATCTCGACCGGGCCGTCACTGTCCTGCGCTCCGACGGCGAACTGGACCGCCTCCGGAATCTGATCCTGATGCGCCACCTTGAGCCGGGGCATGTCGAGCCCCTTCAGGAGAGCTTCCACGTTATCGCTATGGCCCAGGAGCTTGAACGTGCTGGCGACCACACCAAGAACATGGCCGAAGAGGTCTGCCACCTGGTTAGCGGACGAACTGTGCGACATGTACTTCGCACCTATGATCGCCCGATGGTTCAACTCAATCTTGACCACATCCGTACCCACCCGGGCGAATCGCACCTCCCCGAAGAGGGCTGATCCGGGGCTCCGGCTAATTCACAGGGGTTTCACGGTCCTGTCACGGCGGCTTTATATGTCTGTGAGAGAAAAGAGGCAGTAAATCAGTGTGAGGTGAGAATGAGCTCCATAAGTGTAGCTCCGTCAAAGGGTTCCCTAGATCAGAGGTCCCGGCTCTGGGTTCTCTGGACAGGCTTCCTCCGGTGGTCCCGCAACCTGCTGCGTTCGCTCTTCGCCGAAGTCCTCTGCATTACAGCCGGGGATATCGACTAGCCCACCCTGGCCCGCGGTGGTCCCTTACAAACCTTGACCTTTGGGAAGGGCCCTCTTTGGCTGGGAGCCAGGCGCGGCGACTTTCCACTCCTTTAACAGCCCTGTAACACAACTTTGGTAAGTTCTTAGCGTGAACTCATCCGTTCCAAATACCACTGAGGAGCAGCAGCCACCCCGCCGCATGACCACAGTAGGAGGGTCCGGCGCGAACGTTGCTCCAATTGAGCTTCCCAAGCGCGTTCAACGAATAGCGCTGAAGACTTCTTTCATGGCCCGGATGACTGACACCGGTTTCCGCTATGCCATGCTGGCCTGCTCATTTTCGGTAATGGTGATTGTCGGTTTATTGCTCTTCGAGTTGACCAGTCGCTCCCGACTCTCTATTGCGCAGTTCGGTTTTAGATTCTTCACCGGATCTCAATGGGACCCCGTTGCCGGTGAATTCGGCGCTCTGCCATTTATCTATGGCACTTTGGTCTCTGCCCTCGTTGCTCTTGTCATCGCAGTTCCTCTGGCAATAGGCGTTGCGGTCTACGTGACGGAGATGTGCCCCCGTTCCATTCGCGGAATCATCAGCTTCTTGACCGAACTGCTGGCAGCGATCCCAAGCGTGGTCTACGGCCTATGGGCGGTTTTCGTCCTGGCACCAATTCTGCGCGACTATATTGAGCCGTTCCTGGAAAGGACGCTTGGCTGGACGGGGCTGTTCACGGGACCCAAGCTCGGACTGGGTATGCTCGCCGCCGGAATCATCCTGGCCATCATGATCGTTCCCATTATTTCTTCGATTACCCGCGAAGTGCTGGTTGCTGTCCCGCAGCACCAGCGCGAAGCCACTCTGGCTCTTGGCGCTACCCGCTGGGAAATGATTCGCATGGGAGTTCTTCGCAACGCGCGTGCCGGAATTCTGGGCGCTGTGATTCTCGGTTTGGGAAGGGCGATCGGCGAAACCATGGCAGTGACAATGGTCATCGGTAACCGTCCCGAAATCGCTAAGTCGCTCTTTGCTCCGGGATACACAATGGCAAGCGTGATTGCCAACGAGTTCAGCGAGGCCACCGACGATCTTTATCTTAGCGCCCTGGTTGAGATTGGGCTCGCGCTCCTGATCGTGACTCTCATCGTCAACACCGCAGCACGCTTACTTGTCTGGTCTATCACACGCGGGACTCCGCAAAGAGCGAACGGCTAATGGCACAACAAAAGCATGTCAGCCTGTTCCGCCAAGCTGCCAACCACGCAGCATCGTTTGGCGCAGCCGCCTCTGCGTTCCTGGTATTGGCCCCGCTAATGGCCATCTTTGGCTACCTGGTTTTCAAGGGCATTGGCTCGATCAATCTTGCGTTCCTGACGCACACGCCGAAGCCGGTTGGCGAAGTTGGCGGCGGAATGGCCAATGCCATTGTCGGCTCCATGTTCATACTCTTCATTGCCAGCTTTATTGGTGTTCCGCTCGGAATCGGTGCCGGAATCTACCTGAGCGAATACGGTAAGAGCCGTTATTCGACGCTGGTGCGCTTCACGGCCGATGTCCTCAACGGCGTTCCATCCATCGTGATCGGAATTGCTGCTTACGCACTGGTCGTTTTGAAGCAGGGGCACTTTTCCGCCATGGCCGGTGGTGTCGCGCTCGGCATCATGATGATTCCCACCATAGCCCGCACGACGGAAGAAATGCTCCTGATGGTCCCGTACGCTGTGCGCGAAGCTGCGCTTGGACTGGGAATTCCGCAGTGGCGCAGCACGCTGTCGATTGCTCTGCGAACTGCGCGCTCCGGCGTTATAACCGGCGTGATGCTTGCTTTCGCGCGTGTGGCTGGTGAAACGGCGCCTTTGATCTTTACCGCGTTTGGTAACCAATTCTGGAATCTGAATCCCAATCAGCCCACCGCGGCGCTGCCTCTCCAGTTATATGTCTATGCCATCTCGCCATTCGATGAATGGCATCGGCAAGCTTGGGCTGGCGCGCTTATCCTCATCGTGCTGATCGTCGTTGCCGTAAGCGTGGTCCGTCTTGCTACGCGACGTGGATCGTTTGCAGGTTCCCATTGATATCAGTCGATCAGCGGCAGAGTGCCGCATACCAAGGAGCCCATAACAAGATGGGTGTAACTATCGAAGTCAACAACCTGAATGCCTGGTTCGGTAAGTTCCAAGCATTACAGGACATCAAGATGACCGTCGAGCCAAGTAAAGCCACGGCCATCATTGGTCCTTCGGGTTGCGGAAAATCAACTTACGTCCGATGTCTCAACCGCATGCACGAGACCGTCGCGGATGCCCGGGTGAAAGGCGACGTCAAAGTCGGCGATCTTGAAGTTTATGGCAATGGAACCGCTGCAGTAGATGTTCGCCGCCGTATTGGCATGGTCTTCCAGAAACCGAATCCTTTCCCGACCATGACGATTTTCGACAACGTGGCTGCCGGCTTAAAGCTCAACGGGTATCGCAATCGCGTCGAGTTGGAAGAAGTAGTTGAGCGTTCGCTACGACTGGCCGCGCTGTGGGACGAAGTGAAAGATGTTTTGAGGAAGAAGTCCGGGGCCAGTCTCTCCGGAGGGCAGCAGCAGCGCCTCTGCATCGCTCGCGCACTGGCGGTTGAACCGGAAGTACTTTTGATGGACGAGCCGGCTTCGGCGCTCGATCCAATCTCGACCGGAAAAATCGAAGAACTCATTTTCCAGTTAAAAGAGCACTACACGGTCGTAATAGTAACGCACAATATGCAGCAGGCAGCCCGCGTCGCCGATTTCACCGGATTCTTCCTCATGGGAAAACTGATCGAGTTCGATAAGACGGAGAAGATCTTCACCAATCCCTCCGATAAACGGACCGAAGACTACGTGACAGGCAGGTTTGGATGAGAACTAAATTCCAGCAGGGGCTCGACGAACTTAAACAGAAGCTGCTCGAAATGGGCGGCATGGCGGAGAGCGCAGTGGAGATGGCTACAGGCGCTTATCTCCGCCGCGATTCTTCGCTCTGCGAGAAAGTGTTTGCTCGCGAGAAAGAGATCAATGCATTCGAGCGCCGGATCGATGAACTCGCGCTCGATCTGCTCGCCATGCAGCAGCCGATGGCCATCGATTTACGTTTCGTTGTCGCGGTCCTCAAGATCAATGCAGACCTGGAGCGCGTGGGCGACCAAGCGGTCAACATCGCGCAGCGCACCCTCGATTTACTCAAGGTCAGCCCGCTCGATGCGCCTGTCGATATCGGGAGAATGGCATCAACGGTTTCGACGATGGTGCGCCGGGCGCTGGAGTCGTTCCTGTCGGCTCATGCGGAGGTTGCGGAAGCTGTTCTCGAGATGGACAACATCGTCGATCGGATGAAGGACGACGCTTTCGTCATCCTGGTGCAGAAAATGAAATCGGATCCGGCGCAGGCACAGCAATACCTGGACGTGTTGCTCATCACGCGGCAATTGGAGCGCGTTGCCGATCATGCCACCAACATCGCTGAAGATGT
>Ga0163163_10002698_pt1 | contig 15003 bp, 13 predicted proteins | sample S65metaG_FD_119766 | JGI IMG/M metagenome (GOLD analysis project Ga0163163, IMG submission 119766) | Switchgrass rhizosphere microbial communities from Kellogg Biological Station, Michigan, USA - S6-5 metaG | ecosystem: Host-associated > Plants > Roots > Rhizosphere > Soil | place: USA... | reverse complement strand
GAGGTCTTCGGCGGCATCTCGCTCGACCTCACCAATGGCGGCGTCAATCCGGCGGCGGTCGAATGGATGACTAAGGTGAAGGGCGGCTACGGGCGCGTAGTGTGGATGCCGACTTTCGACTCTGAGCACAACGCCGCTCCCCAGCACCGCCCGTTCGCCCCCGTGGCCAAGGACGGAAAGCTCTTGCCGGAAGTGGTGAAAGTGATCGGCATCATCGCGCAGCACAACTTGGTATTGGAGTGCGGCCATTCCTCACCGGCCGAATGCTTAATGCTGCTCCGGGAGGGCAAGCGTCAGGGCGTGAAGAGCATGGTGGTCACCCACGCGAACAGCAAACTGGTCGACATGTCCATTCCGCAAATGCAGGAGGCCGCGCAGTTGGGCGCCTATCTCGAATTCGTTTACGTGAAGCCCGGATCACCGGAAGCCCAAGCGCACTTGAAGGACATTCGCGCAGTGGGTCCCGAACACTGCATCCTGTCGAGCGATTTAGGACAAGCCAACAATCCGCTGCATCCCGATGGCCTGCTCGCGTTCTACCAATATTTGGTGCAGCAGGGCCTCACCGTAGCGCAGATCGACCAGATGGCGAAAGTGAATCCCGCGAAGATTCTGGGGCTAACGCCCTGATCCATGCGCCTTCTGGTCATCCTCGCAGCGGCCTTTCTCGCGAGTTGCGAACAGAAGCCCGCGCCGCCGCGCGATGCGACCAAGGAACCCTGGTATCGCGAAACCGTCGAGCAGTTGACCGCCATGAACCGTGAAGCCGATAGCGCGTTCGCCGGCGGCAAATCCGATCAGGCAGCGAAGCTCATCGAAAAAGGACAACCTCTCGTGGCCCGCCTACTCGATGTCCCCAACCCGACATTGAAAGCGGCCATCGCAGCCTCCGATCTGGACGATCTATACGGCCGCATGCTTCTCTCCAATCGCCACTACGGCTGGGCCCGTCTTCTCTTCCAGAAAAATCTGTCTCGCTGGAAGCACTGGCAGCCGCAAACTCCCGAGACCGCCAGCCTCCTGAAACAGGCTGAGTCCGCGATTGCGGAATGCGATCGGCACATCCTGGAGTAAGCGCGCAAGCGTACTCGCCTCGTCTGATACAATTCGCACTGGTGTTCGCAGTAGTAGGAGGAAACGTGTCACAAAGTCGATTGTCCGTCGCCGCTCTCGCGTACCTGCTCATTCTAGGTCAGGCTTCAGCCAAAGCCGCCCCCGCCCTCCAGATTTATTTCATCGACGTGGAAGGCGGCGGCGCCACGCTGGTCATCTCACCAACCGGTGAGTCGATGCTGATCGATAGCGGCAACGCCCCGCCCAACGCCGAACGCGACACCAAGCGGATCTACGCCGCCATGCAACTCGCCGGCCTAAAGAAACTCGACTACCTGTTTATCACCCACTACGACACCGATCACGCCGGCGGCGTGGCCACCTTGGCCAAGCTAACCACCATCGACAAATTCGTCGATCACGGCGACATGGATAACACTTGGTTTCAGAACCCTAACTATGAAGAGCGCTGGAAGAATTATCTCGCCGCCTCGTCGGGAAAGCGCATGATCGTGAAGCCGGGAGACGTGGTTCCATTGAAGGGCGTGCGCGTCCAAGTGGTTTCCGCAAACGGCGAGGTTCTGGCGAAACCTATCAATGGGGGCGGATCCAATCCGTACTGCGACAACTCCGAGCAGAAGGAACCTGATAAGAGTGAGAACTCACGCTCCGCCGGCCTCCTGCTCACCTATGGAAAGTTCAAATTCCTCGACGTCGGCGATCTCACTTGGGATAAAGAAATGGCGCTGGCCTGCCCCGTGAACAAACTCGGCGCAGTGAGCCTCTACCAGGCCACTCATCATGGCTTCTGGCACAACGTGTCGGGAGCAAGGCCCCACGTGATGGCGATCCAGCCTCAGGTTGTCGTCGTCAACAACGGTCCGCGCAAGGGCTTCGACGGCCCGGACAAATTTGAAAAAGTCGCCAAGATTACCGGGATCGAGGGGATCTGGCAGGGCCACCTGTCGTTATTCAACGACCACGACCACAACACCATGGAAGACATGATCGCTAACCTGGAGCCTTCCGAGCAGTGCCAGGGGCATTGGATCAAAGTCGCGATTGAATCCAACGGCAAGTTCACCGTCACCAACGGTCGCAACGGATTCAGCCAAAGTTATCAAGCCCGCTAGCGGCCAAATGGTTTAGAGGAGCCAGGGTGAAGCTCTATCCAAATCTGACGTTCGACGGCCGTTGCGAACCAGCTTTTAAGCTCTATGAGCAACTTCTCCACGGTAAGACAGTCTTCATGATGACGTACGAGGATACGCCCATGGATCTAAACACGCCGCCTGATTGGCGAAAGAAGATCAGCCATGCCACGTTCGCTCATCCCGACTTCACGCTTCACGGCTCAGATGCGCCGCCTGAACGTTATCAGAAACCGCAGGGCTTCGCCCTACAGCTCAATCTCAGCGACCCAGTGGAAGCCGAGCGCATCTTCCAAGCCCTGGCAGAAAACGGAACTGTTCAAACGCCGCTGCAGCAAACATTTTGGGCGCTTCGCTTCGGCGTTCTCGTTGATCAGTTTGGCATTCCATGGCTCATCAACTGCGAGAAGCCATCCTGACATCGCGCCCCGCGAGGAATACAGCCCCCTGCGGGAATAGAGCTGCACTAGGGGAACATCATCGTGGTATTCCGCTTCGGCACCTCGCCCACCGGAATGCGCATGGTCTCTTTCATGGTCTTGATATCTACCACTGAGACCGAGTTCGACGCCGCGTTCGCCACGTAGGCTGTCTTGCCATCCGGCGTGAGCGTCACCCAGTCCGGAGCTTTCCCTACATCGGCCCCGCCCAGAACTTTCAGGTCCGGCAGCGAGTACGCATAGAGCGCGCTGTTTACTCCGCTATTCACCACCAGCGTCTTGCCGTCGGCCGTAACCGCCATGCCGTGCGAAGCATTCCCGCCGTAGTGGACCTCCGTCTTGCCCGGCGCAAGATCCGGATTCTTGATCCGCTGAAGCTCCTTGTGCGTCGCGAAATCCACGACTGCAAACCCGTTAAAGTCGGAAAGCTGCACGAAGATCCACTTGGTGCTTCCATCGGGATTAGTTGAGAACGCCATCGGTCGAATTCCCAAGTCCAGCGTCAGCGACCACACCGGCGTCTCGGTCTTCTGATCGATCACGGTGATGGTCTTGCCCGGTATGGATCCGCTCACCACGAACTTACCGTCCGGCGTGACATAAGTATTGTGCACAGCGCCCTTCACCGGAATGCTCTTCACGTTCTCGAGCGAAACCGTATCGATGACATCCACCGCGCCCGGCGCCCTGGCAATGCCGACATACACCCGCCGCCCGTCCTTACTAATAGAGATGTTGTTCGGATGGCCGGTGAGCGGAATGCTCTTGGTGACCTTTAAGGTCTTGGTGTCCACAACATCGAGAGTGCTCTCGCCCTCATTGCTGACATAGAGGTGGCGTCCGTCGGGCGCGCCCGCGGCTCCATGGTTCACTTCAATGCCGTGGATGACGCCAACAACCTTATTGGTCGCAGGATCAATCACGTGGACATCGTCGCCGGCGCTATTAGTCTGGATGATGCGAACCGAGCTCGCCGCCAACGGCACGGCAAGCAGAAGCAACAGATGCGTAAAACGGGGCTGTATGGTCAATTTCATGGAAGTCACACGCTCCTAAGGACTGAACGAAGTTTAATAAGGTCCAGACGCCGGAGTCAAGCGGGGTAGCGGTTTCGTGCGGTGGTTAGGAACCTGGCTGGAGTAATTCTGGATGGCTGCGCATGTAAGCCGCAATAAACGGACATCGGGCCACAACCTTCAGTCCGTTATCCCGGGAAAATTCCAAGGCAGCCCGCGACAACCTGCCGGCGATGCCACGCCCTTGTTCACTCGCAGGAACTTCGACGTGCAACAAGAAAATCGTGTGCCCCTCAATCTGGTAGTCGAGCACAGCGAGCCCGCCGTTAACCACCGCCTCGAACCGGCTCGCGAGAGAGTTGTTGTCTATCTTGAGATCGGCCATCATGCCCCGAAATACATTATGCGGCAATCTAAATCCGGGCGATGGCTCGGATCACACCGCTGGAGGTAGAAGCCCAATGGCGCTGCCCGACTCCGAAGTGTGTCTTGTTTCGAGCGGCACGCATAGCGACAGCTCGCGCTCGAGTTCCTCCAGGTGTTTGGTCGCTTCCGCAACCTCGCTGGCGTCCGCATTGTAGAGCGCCCGCGTCTCGCTCCAGAGGCTCAATGCCATCCGATAATCGTCCAAAAGCCCCAAGTGTTTTTCGCTGATCCCCGCGATGGCCTTCATATTAGCCCCCTTTACCTTCTTAGATGCGAGGGCCGCGAAAGCGGTTCCAAAGCCCATTCTTAAGCGACTTTCATGCGGCAGCCGAGCCTGGACCTAGCCGCCCCTCTCGGGCGAATCATCTTCGGAATCATTGCTTTGGCAGTTCATTTATGGTTCTAGCTCTTTACAAACCCATGCACTCGCAGCCAGTTGACCAGCAACTTTGGCCACTCGCTTAGCGCCGGATCGTACATCGCCAATCCAACCCCGTGTGGACCATTCTCAAATACGTGCATCTCCGCTGACACTCCCGCCTTCCGCAGCGCCAGATAGTAATACACGCTATTTTCGGCGGGAACAGTGGTATCGGCGTTGGTCTGAAAGATAAACGTGGGCGGAGTCTGTGCCGTCACCGCATTTTCCATCGACATCGTTTTGGCCAGCCCCGGTGCCGGATTCTCGCCCAGCAAGTTCAGCCTCGAACCCTGGTGAGTCCACGCCTCCGTCAATGAAATTACCGGGTAGCAGAGGATGGAAAAGTCCGGACGGCTGCTGACACGGTCCACGGCGTCGCTAGGATTGAGCTTGCCGGAATCGAAGCGCGTCGAAGCCGTCGCAGCCAGGTGTCCGCCGGCTGAGAAGCCCATGATGCCGACGCGATTCTGCGCGATGTGCCATTCGCTCGCGTGCGATCGCACCATGCGAATAGCGCGCTGCGCGTCTTCGATTTCGACCGGGTGGTGATAGCGCGGCCCCAGGCGGTATTGCAACACGAATGCGGCGATTCCTATGGAGTTTAAATAATTTGCCACTTGCCGGCCTTCGCTATTCATGGAGAGCGCGCGGTATCCTCCACCAGGGAGCACGATGACGGCAGTCATGTCCCCGGCGGTAGACCGCGGAAGATATGCCGTCATTTGCGGGATATCGCCCTCGCCAGTGCCTTGCGCTCCAGGAGCGGCGCCAGACCACAACCGGAGTATCTGCAAATCTTGAATCGGCAATGGCGCCTGTTGAGCCGACGCGACGCATACCGTGAAAACCCCAACCAGCCAAACGTGTTTCATGTTATTTCCTCTTGACTACGGCAACGCGAAAGCGATGATGTTCGCTCCCGACGCGATCGCAACATATTGCCGCCCCGCAACCATGTATGTCATCGGCGACGCCTTGAAGATGCTGCCCGCGCCGAAATGCCACAACGTCTTCCCGTTCTTCGCATCCACTGCGGCGAACGCCCCGCTGCTCTCACCGTAAAATACCAGGCCCGTCGACGTCGCGAGAACACCGGAGTAATTGTGCTCCACCGGCCCAATCTGCGGAATCTCCCACGCGATGTTGCCCGTCTGAATATCCAGCGCGCGTAAATACTTCATGGCCGGGTCGCGCGGGTCGTCGAGAAAACCAAATCCACCCTGCTTGGCTTGCCGGTAGGTGCTGCAATCTTCCACCACCATCACATAGTAAAGTTTGGTCTGCGGGCTGAACGCTGTCGAATACCAATTCGTGGCGCCGCGCACGGCCGGGCACGTCTTCACTCCGCCCGGTGTCGTCTCATTATTAGACGTGATCTGCGGCCGCCCTACCGCATCGATCGCATCCGACCACGTTAGCTTCTTCACGAACGGCTTGGATAACAACAGCTCACCATTCGTCCGATCCAGCACATAGAAATAACCGTTGCGATTCGCGTGCAGCAGCAGCTTACGCGCGCGCCCGTTGAATGCCGCGTCCACCAGCACCGGCGGCTGTACCGCATCCCAATCATGCAGATCGTGCGGCGTGAATTGAAAATACCAGCGCAGTTCCCCGGTCTTCGGATCCAGCGCCAGATCGGAGTTCGTGTACAGATTGTCGCCCACTCGATCGGTTCCATCGGTATCCGGAAACGGATTGCCCGTCGGCCAGTACAGCAGTCCGGTCTCTCCGTCGTAAGTGCCCGTCAACCACGTGGACCCGCCGCCCACACCGATGGCATCGCCTTTCCACGTCTCAGAACCTTTTTCGCCCGGCTTCGGCACAGTCCAGAATCGCCACGCGAGTTTCCCGGTCGCGACATTCCAGGCTCCGATGAATGCGCGAATCCCCTCGTCCCCTCCACCGACGCCCGAGATCACCAGATCGTTCACCACCAGAGGCGCTGAAGTGGTTCCGTAATGTTGCGGCGTCTCCGGCATATAAACGTCCCACAGCAGCGCGCCGGTTAAGCGGTTCAAGGCCAGCATATGCGCGTCATCGGTCGTGAAGAACACGCGATCCCCGCTCAACGCCACTCCACGATTCGCGCCCAACACCGCATCCGCGGAAACGATCCCCGCGGGAGTGCGCGGCCGCGAATAGCGCCACATCTCGTCGCCGGTTCGGCCGTCAATGGCAAACATTTGGTTGGGACCGGTCACATACATCACCCCATCCACCACCAGCGGCGTCGTTTCCAGCGGCGAATATTGAATCGGATAGATCCACTGCATTTGCAGCTTGGCAACGTTGGCCGGCGTGATTTGATCCACCGTCGTGTAGCGATTCCCGCTGAGGTCGCCATAATACGTGGGCCAGTCTCCACGTTTTGGATGCAGGATGGAAGTGAAATCCGCTACTGCTACCGCGCCCCCGGTATCAGCTCCCTTCGCCTCTCCACCCAGGCGGCTCAACCATGCGACTAAATCGCGCTTTTCATTGGCGCTGGCCTGCAGCGCAGGCATCATGGAACCGGGTTCGAGTTTCAACTGCCGGTATTCGGCTTCGCTCAACGAATGCAACTTCCCATCCGACGTCTGGAGCAGCACATCATGGATGCTGCGGCTTCGTGCGAAGCCCTTCAGGATGCTGCCGTTGTTCAGAGTCACACTCGCGAGCCCATAACCGTCGGCGATGCGCGCCGAAGGATCGGCAAGCGCTGTCTCCATCTCAGCCAGCGTCATTCGCCGCGCGACATTCGAAAGATCGGGACCATTAAAGTTGTTTCCCCTCCCGTTCGCCGAGTGGCACGAGCCGCACTTGCCCTGGCCGAAGAAAAACCTCTCGCCCGCCGCCACATCGCCGTCGGGTTTCAGTTCGAAAGCAGTCGCATTCAGCGAGTGCACGAAACCCGCGAGCTGCCTGATCTGATTCTCGGGCAGCGGAAACGCCGGCATGCCCCCGGGAGTTCCATTCTTGATGACGGCCATCAGGTCCTCAACCGAGCGTGTGCCGAGCCGCCGGTTATTCGCGAGCGCCGGACCGCGGTCGCCGCCCTTCGCCTCCGCTCCGTGACAGACCCCGCACTTTTCGCTGAATAGCGGATCCTGCGCCATAACCAACCCGGCGCCCAAAACCGCGAATACGATCACCAGCTTGATGGGCCAGTGCCAGTGTGTGCGTGACATCCATACGAACATATCAGACCGCCAGTCGTCGTACCCGCTCGGCAATAATAGGGTAACCACTATGAATTGGCTAAACGATCAATCCGAGGTGATCGGCTACTTCGCGGGCACTCTGACGACTATCGCCTTTCTGCCGCAAGTAATCCGCACCTGGCGTACCGGAGGTCAGGCCCTATCCGGGCTGATGCTCGCGCTTTTTGGCACCGGCGTGAGCCTCTGGTTCGTCTACGGATATCTGCGCAACTCCCGGCCCATCATGCTCGCCAATGGCGTGACCGATATCCAGGTCCTGGTGATCCTGGTATTAAAGCTGCGTCGCGCTCACCTATTTAGAGCGACGTAAGCCTATCGGCCACTGACGGACTCCATTTGCGGAGCACCTGGCGACCGCAGAGTCCGAATATCCCGCATCGGTGGTTGCCCGAAGAGCCGGCTGTATTCGCGATTGAATTGGCTGGCGCTTTCATATCCAACCTCAAAGGCTGCGCTTGCGGCGTCCAGTCCATCGACGAGCATGCGCCCCCGCGCCGCCTGCAACCGGATCTGCTTCTGATACTGAAGAGGACTCATCGCCGTCAGCGCGCGGAAATGATGGTGCAGCGTGGACAGGCCCATCCCAGCAATACGCGCGAGATCTTCCACCAGTAGCGGCTTTGCGTAGTTCACCTTGATCCACCCGATCGCCTTCGCCGTTCGGTGGCTCTGACCTCCACGTGTCGCAATCGCCCGCAGCCGTGCTCCCTCCGGCCCCTGAAGGATTCGGTAAATGATCTCGCGTTGAATCAGTCCACTGAGAATGGGAATATCCCGCGGGGTGTCCAGCAGGTCCATGAGCCGGCAGCATGCACCCAGGAATTCTACAGTAACTTTACCAGTCGCCATGGCAGGACTGTCGGAGGGCGCCTCTGCCACCTGAATCTCTTCCCGGCTGAGGAGTTCCCGTATCAAGGACATTTCAAGTTTCAGCGACATCGCGATATAGGGCACTTCTTCACTCGCTTCGGTGACCTGGCTGACCACTGGCAAATCGAGCGACGTCAGTAGGTATCGTGATTCGCCATAGGTGAAAGTGGTTCGTCCCAGATCTACCCGCTTTTTCCCCTGCGCGATCACGGTCACGGCCGGCTCATAGGTTGCTGAACAGGGAGCAGTCGGCGCGGTCCGCCGGTAAAGCGTCAGGCCAGGAATTGTCGTTGCCTGATTCTCTACCAAGCCCATGTGTCCGGCAATCTTACGTGCCAGCTCAGACCGCAATTCGCGTATCCGGTCCCTCAACGGAGAGGAAGTTTTTGTCCGGTTTGTCATCGTGAAGCTCAACTTTCTTGCACCTCCAGGATAGCCTCTCCGCCTGAGGATGCCGCGCTATTTTCCACGTTCAAGAGGAATAGGCAATGAATCGGAAGGATCGGGCTACCGCGTTTAAGGCACTCGACCCTAACCTGGAATTGCGAGAAACACATGAGCAAAGTTTGGTTTATCACCGGCACAAGCAGTGGCATCGGAGCTGGTATTGCCAGGGCTGCATTGGACGCTGGCGATCGCGTGGTTGCGACTGCCAGAGACCTTGACAAGGCGCGCAATTCTCTTCGCGACGTGACTGGCGGGAATCTCGCATTCGTCCAACTCGACGTTACCGACGAGTCTCAGGCGAAAGCGGCCGTCCAGCGTGCCGTCGACCAGCTCGGACGCATCGACGTTGCGGTCAACAATGCGGGCTACGCCGTGATGGGAAATTTCGAAGAGCTGTCTTTAGCCGACATCGAGCAGCAGTTCGCAACGAACTTCTGGGGTGTGGCGTACGTCATGCGTGCCGTGCTGCCAGTTATGCGCAAGCAGCGGTCAGGCCACATTTTCAACATTAGCTCTGTCGCCGGCGCAGTCGGGTTCAAGCACTGCGGTGCCTATGGGGCGGCGAAGTTCGCGCTGGAGGGCCTTTCGTTGGCGGTTGCGAACGAAGTCGAGCAGTTCGGCATCAAGATCACGGTGGTCGAACCGGGCTTCTTTCGCACAGACCTGCTCGCCCCCCAAAGCGTCAAATGGGGGAAGAATACCATTGAAGACTACGCGGCAGAAGGCAGTACCGAAGCGATGTGGTCGCCTTACCACGGCAAGCAACAGGGAGACCCGGTAAAGCTGGGCGCGGCTCTCGTGAAAATTGCTAGCATGAATAACCCGCCGAGGCTGTTTGCCGCCGGAAGCGACGCTCTCGCAGCGATCACACCGGCGATCGAGGAGCGGCTCAACGTGACACGAGCCCATGCAGAGCTGTCCAAATCAACGGACGGTTCGTTCTAGAACAAGGAGACACAATGCAGAAACGCAAACTTGGAAAGAGCAGCCTGGAAGTTTCAGCCCTCGGCCTGGGCTGCATGGGAATGAGCTTTGGGTACGGCCCGGCTGGAGATAAGAAAGAGATGATCTCGGTCATCCGGGCAGCCGTCGAACTCGGCGTCACGTTCTTCGACACCGCCGAAGTCTATGGTCCGTTCACCAACGAAGACCTTGTGGGTGAAGCCCTCGCTCCCGTGCGTGAGCAAGTTGTGATCGCAACCAAGTTCGGTTTCCAGTTCGATGAGGCGGGCAAACAGGCCGGACTGAACAGTCGCCCCGAGCATATCAAGCAAGTCGCCGACGCCGCGCTCAAGCGACTGAGAACCGATGTCATCGATCTTTTCTATCAACACCGTGTTGACCCGAACGTGCCCATCGAAGACGTTGCGGGAGCCGTGAAGGACCTGATTCAGAGCGGCAAAGTGAAGCATTTTGGCCTTTCTGAAGCAGGAGTGCAAACAATTCGCCGCGCGCACGCCGTCCAGCCAGTGACTGCGCTTCAGAGCGAGTACTCCCTTTGGTGGAGAGAGCCCGAAGCAGAGATCATGCCGGTTCTCGAAGAGCTCGGAATCGGCTTCGTCCCCTTCAGCCCTCTGGGAAAAGGCTTCCTCACGGGCAAGATCGACGAGAACACCGATTTTGACAGTACCGACTTCCGCAAGACCGTACCGCGTTTCGCGCCGGAGAATCGCAAGGCAAACCGCGCGTTCGTGGCTTTGCTCGAGACCATCGCTCAGCAAAAGAAAGTTACATCGGCGCAGATCGCGCTCGCCTGGGTTCTAGCCCAGAGGCCTTGGATCGTACCAATTCCCGGGACGACGAAACTACATCGCCTGCAGGAGAACCTCGCCGCAGCATCCATCCTCCTCAGCGAAGAAGACCTGCGCGAAATTGAGAGCCTCACATCCGAGATCACGGTGCAAGGAGCCCGTTACAACGAAGCCACGCAGCGAATGATCAATCGCTAAACGGGCTGCAAATTATTGCGCGCCACCGTGGATTTCGATTTCGTCCAGCTTCGTGCCATCGACGGCAATGGCCTCTACGTGCGCTGATTTTCCGTCCACTTTCACCGTGACGAAGTTCTCCGTCTTGACCACCTTCACCGTGATTCCGTCTGCCGGCTTATCCACGTCGTAAAGCGGAGCTCCGCCCCCGCCGGTAACCACATAGTGAATACCATTCTTCACGTAATGCTGGTAGTTGTGATCGTGGCCGAAGAACGCCGCGTTCACATGATACTTTTCAAACATCGGCAGCAACGCCGTCATGTGCGGGTTGTCGCCTTGCCGCCGCGTGACCGCCGTGAAAGGCGGATGGTGTGCGAACACGAAGCGGTAATCCGCTTTTTGATGCGATTGCAGATCATCCTCCAGCCACTTCACCTGCTCATTCCAATAGGCGTCCCTCTCGCGCTGGCTAGCCGCAAAATTGGTGATATCGCTGTTCATTACGATAAAGTGTCCGTTGCCCCAATTGAACGAGTAATACGGTTTGTCTTCCTGAAAAATCTCGCGAAAATAATCCGCGTTTCGTTCGTGATTCCCCAAGCTGGGAAAGAACGCCGTGTGCCGGAGCACATCCCGCTCGATGTCGAAAAATATCGGCCATAGGGCGCTGTCGTAGCCGTCAGCCACCAGATCTCCGGTATGCATCACGAAATCGGGTGTTTCCAGCTTGCCGATCGCTTCCATCACCTTGCGATGGACGTCATGCCGCGTCCTGGTATCGCCATACACCAGGAATTGGTAAGGGGCCGGATCGTTATTCGCGGGCGCCGTCTTGAAAGACCCCTTGCCCGCCTCCTGCCCCGCCACCGCGTAATCATAGTGCGTATTCGGTTTCAGGCCCGTGAGGGTCGTCTTTTCGACATGCAGGGAGGGCGACGTGCGCTGCTTGGCGCCGGCCGGTCCCTGAAGCGTCAGCTCGTCCGTCTGTACGATCCAAACCACTGTGGCGGTCCTCGAAGTCGCATTCACCACGAAAGGTCCGCCAGTAATTTTGCCCGCAGGTTTATCCGCCGTCAGATCCGCAGCGAAGAGCGCTGCGCCTCCCGCCAACAACAGCAGAACAAGTTTCTTCATCTGACTAGAACTCCGCTCTGAACATGAATTCGATGCGGCGCGGCGCGCCCGTTCCAACCGCACCTTCATTAATGATAGTGGTGATGCGGCCGAAACCGGCGTTGACGGGCGAACTGCCGGCGAGAGATCCAATGCTGCCCGAAGGCGTCGAAAACACTGGGTGATTAAACAGGTTGTACGCAGCCGCCCGGAAGTTCAGAGCCAGGCGCTCAGTGATTCTGAAACGTTTTTGCAGCGAGCTATCGATCTCAAACATCCCCGGTCCGTTGGCGATATATCGTCCGAGATTGCCCCAGGTCCCGTTTGCCGGAGCCGCGAAGGCCGCGGGATTGAACCAGTTGTTAATACTCTGATTGGCCGCATAGATGTCCACGCCGGGGACCAGATTCGGACGCTGAGAAGAGGTGTTCCCGTCCAGAAGCTGGTTTGCCTTCCGTGTCATGGTGATGTTCACCGGCAACCCGGTGCGGGCGTAACCGATGCCGGCTAGCTCCCACCCTCCGAAAATCTTTGCGGGAACGCCGTTGGTCAAAAACTGTTTGCCCTGCCCGAAGGGCAGTTCGTAAATCGCGTTCACGGTCAAGTTGTGGCGCACGTCGATGCTGGTGCTGCTGCGATCGCAAGCGCGGCAAGACATGTTCTGGAAGGTCTGGGCTTCGCCGGAGCCGATCGACGCATCCGCGATGCCGTGCGACCACATATAGTTGGTCTGGAACAGCAGTCCGTGCACCAGGCGGCGATGCAGGGAAACTGGCAATGCATTGAAGTTGTCGTTTCCATCATTCGCCTTCAGACCAAACGAGGAGAATCCCGCCAAAGGACGCTTGCCCGTGAGCGGGTTGATCGTATTGACGGTATATTTATCGAACAAGTGATGCCCTTGGCCGCCGGTGTAGCCGACTTGTAGCAGCCAGTTGTCGGGCAACTGTTGTTGCACCAGGAAATCCCAGTTGTTATACGACAGATCCTTGCGATTGCGGGCGATCGCCTTAGGACTGAACAGCTGATTCTTGGGATCCAGAAACACCACCAGCGGAAATCGCAGCGCCGAAGAATCCGACGACGTGAGCGAGTACCGCGGCACCGCGCTCTCCGCCGGATCGCTGAAATCGTCGTTCTGGTTCCCGCCGTAATAGATACCGAAGCCCGACCGAATTGTCGTCTTCCCGTGTAGTGCGGCCGGCGCCCATGCGATCCCGATGCGCGGCGCAAAGTCCTTGGTGTTCGGAGAGTAATATGGTGTGCCCTTCGGACAGAAACCTCCGCAGCCCGCGATATCCACCACGGCCGAGCGGTTTAGAATTTCGTGCGCCACCGAGTAGTATTCGTAGCGCAACCCGAGATTGAGCGTGATATTCGGAGTCAGGCGGAACTCATCCTGCGCATAACCCATCGAAAATGTGCGCCGCGTTCCTACCACGCCTTCGCCTTGGTTATAGGTCGCGGAAGCCGCAACGTTATTGATGAAGTCCTCGTTATTGTCGTAGCTGAGCGATGAAGTGGTCAGCGTGTTGCCTGAATTGTTCAGGCGAATTCGGCGGATCTCGACCCCGAATTTCAGCGTGTGCTTGCCAAAGACCTTAGTCAGGTTATCGATCCCCGATATCGTCGTGCCCACCTCGGTATCCAGCGCCGTATCGCTAAGGCCGTCAAAATTTCCAGGATTGACCGCCACCGGAACGGTTCCGTAGGTCCAGTTGTGGTAGTTTGCGCGATTCATGCCGACCTTGACTTCGTTGATCATTGACGGAGAGATGATTCGCTGGAACTGAAGAACAATGTTTGTAGGGACGTGCGGAATTACGTTGTGATCGCCCAGCGCATCCGTGGGATTGTCGATATAAGCGTTGTCGATGTTGTAACGGAAGTACGCGGAATTGGCATCGTTAAAGCGATAATCGAAACGCAACATTCCGGCATCCTCGCGGATCGTGTCGCTGACCACCTTGGTGAGCTGATCAGTGACGTCGTCGATGTGAACCTGTCCCACCGGATAAGCATCTATGATCGGCTTTAGCGCAGGTGACTTCGCCAGCACCATCGAGCGGAAAGCGGCGTTCGGCACGAAGTTGATGAAGGTTTGCCCCAGGCTCTGGCGCAAGCCCTCATAGTTGGCATAATAGAACGCTTTGTCCTTCACGATCGCCCCGCCCAAGCTAGCCCCAAATTGATTCAAAGTAAACGGTGGGAGCGTATCGCCGTCGAACGGCGAGCGCGAGTCTAGCGCATCGTTGCGTACCGCATAGAATCCGCTGCCATGAAGCTCATTGGTGCCGGATTTCGAAACCACGTTGATCTGCGCCCCGCCGGCCGACCCTGTCTCCGCAGTGTAATTCGCAGTGCTCACGCGGAATTCGGCAATGGAGTCGAGCGCAATATTCAAGCGCGTATCCGCCTTCTGCGTCTGCTCCTGCACCCCACTCGTGTCCACGCCGTCAAACGTGAAGTTGTTGTCGTCGAGCGAATGTCCCGAAAACCGGATGCTGCGCTGCGCCCCGTCGCCGTAGTTGATGGCGCCCGGAGCCAGCAGCGTCAAACTCGCCCAATTGCGGCCGCTCACCGGAATTTCCTTGATCTGCGACGAATCGATCACGCCCCCGACCTCCGCGTTGGTGCGGTTCAGCGCCTCGACCGTAGCCTCGACTTGGACCGTATCCGCCAGCGTGCCCACTTCGAGCTTCGTGTCAATCGTCCGCGTTTCAGCGTACTGCAGCTCGATGTTTTCCACGGTCACGGACTTGAACCCCGTCTTCGTGACAGCGACGGTGTAGGTTCCCACCCCCAACGGAGCAATCTCGAAGAGCCCCTGCGAGTTAGTCTGCACCGCGCGGTGAAATCCCGTGGCAGCGGACTTCAACTCCACATGTGCGTCGGGAACCACCGCTCCCGAAGGATCTTTCACGGAGCCGTT
>Ga0163163_10002696_pt1 | contig 15011 bp, 24 predicted proteins | sample S65metaG_FD_119766 | JGI IMG/M metagenome (GOLD analysis project Ga0163163, IMG submission 119766) | Switchgrass rhizosphere microbial communities from Kellogg Biological Station, Michigan, USA - S6-5 metaG | ecosystem: Host-associated > Plants > Roots > Rhizosphere > Soil | place: USA... | reverse complement strand
GCGAGAATATTCAAAACAGAACTCTTACCAGGGAGGTGTGTTTTTATTTCCAAGAAATTTAAGGAGTTAATATGAAAGATCAGCAGGATAATTTGCACGCGATGCGCCACAGCTTGGCGCATATTATGGCTACGGCTATTCAGGGCTTATGGCCAGAGGCTAAATTTGGCGTCGGCCCAGTGGTCCAAGACGGCTTTTATTACGATGTCGACCTCGGTAAAACCAAGCTGAGCGAGAGCGACTTTAAGAAGATAGAAGAAGCCATGCGCCAGGTCGTTAATAAAGACTACCCGTTTGAGCGCTCTACTATGCCGGTAGACAAGGCCATCGCCTGGGCCAAGGAAAATAAGCAGCCGTATAAAGAAGAGCTGTTAAACGACCTTAAACGGGCTGGTACCACTGTTGCCAAGGACCTGAGCGCCGATGAACTGGGTACTATTGCCAGTGGTGATAGCAAAGTCGACGAAGTTAGCTTTTATAAAGACGGCGACTTCACTGACCTCTGCCGCGGACCACACGTCGCCAGTACCAAGAAGGTTGGGGCATTTAAACTGATGCGTGTTGCCGGTGCCTACTGGCGTGGTAACGAAAAGAACGCCCAGATGCAGCGCATCTACGGCGTGGCCTTTGAAACCAAAGAAGAGCTGGCTAAGCACCTTGAAATGCTAGAAGAGGCCAAAAAGCGCGACCACCGTAAGCTTGGCCAAGAACTCGATCTGTTCGTCTTCTCTGATCTTGTTGGTTCCGGTTTGCCGCTATTTACTCCTCGGGGCACAATTCTCCGCGAGAAACTAGCCGAATTTAGTAACGAACTACGCTTAAATCAGGGCTTTCAAAAGGTTTTTATTCCACACATGACCAAAAACGACCTCTATAAAATGAGCGGTCACTGGGCCAAGTTTGGCGATGAGCTTTTCCTAGTGAAAAGCCAGGAAACCTCTGATGAACTGGTCTTAAAGCCTATGAACTGCCCACATCACACCCGTATTTACGCCAGCCGTCAGCGTAGCTACCGCGACATGCCAATCCGCTATCTTGAAACCACCACTGTTTACCGTGACGAAAAGAGCGGCGAGCTCGGTGGTCTTAACAGAGTGCGCGCCATCACCCAAGATGATAGCCATGTTTTCTGTCGCCCAGATCAGATAGAGAATGAAATTACCTTGTTATTAGATGACGCCAAGCAGCTTTATGAGACAGTTGGTATGAAGCTGCGCGTCCGCCTATCCTACAGAGACGAAACAGATGCCTACTTAGGCGACAAAAAGCTCTGGAAACAGGCCCAGGAGCAGCTTAAAGCCGCCGTCGTTAGCAATAAGCTAGATTACTTCGAACAAGAGGGCGAAGCCGCCTTTTACGGCCCTAAAATCGACTTTATGGCCACCGACGCCATCGGCCGGGAGCACCAGGTTGCTACCGTGCAGCTAGACTTTGTCCAGCCAGAGCGTTTCTCTCTAAAGTACGTCAATAACGAAGGTAATGAAGAACAGCCGGTCATGATCCACTGCGCGCTACTGGGGTCAATCGAGCGTTTCCTAGCCGTTTACATCGAACATACTGCTGGCCGCTTCCCAATTTGGCTAGCGCCAGAACAGATCAGAGTCGCGAGTGTTAACCAAGAACCAGCAACACTGAAGTTCGTAGAAGAATTCGCCGAAAAGGCCAAAGCCTTAGGCATAAGGGTGGCCGTAGACAACGACAACGAATCTGTTGGCAAAAAGATCCGTTCGGCCGAAATGATGAAGGTACCATATATGATCATCGCCGGCGAAAAAGAGATTGAATCTGGCAAGGTCATACCGCGCACCCGCGCCGATATGGTCGTTCACGAACAAAAAGATGCCATTAAAGTAGATAACTTCTTACAATCGGTTGCCAACGAATCTAAAAGTAGGGTCTCTAAGTCCTCATTTTAACCATGGCAGAGCTACTACTGGCTACCGATGTTGATGATTTTCTGTTTGAGCATGCCGGCCTATTTTGCGAGTGGAGCAATGCCGAATGCGGAACCAATCTTCAAGTACATGAGTACCACGAAGATTGGCCGCTACTGTGGGGGCTAGACATAACAAAGCCTGAAGATATGGCTGAGGCCACACGGCGCCGAAACCTCTTTATAACCCCTGAGATTTTCAGGGAGTTCCCACCTATAGAAGGAATGCCTGAGGCCATGCAACAGCTTAAAGGTAGGCGCAAGTTTGGGGCGGCTGGTGTAACGAAAAGGCGTACCACCTTAGAGTCGGTTACTTGGGCCGCAATTAACCAGCACTACCCGAATATTTACGAGCATCTCGTCTGCTTAACTGAGGTAAACGACCAAGGTGTGCGGGTGGGTTCAAGAGATAAGGTTGAAGTTTGTATAGAAATGGGTGCCTTTGCTTTGGCGGATGATCAGTGGGAGGCACCAATCGGTATGGCCCTCGCAGGGCTTGAGGGAGTAGTTTTTAACAGATATCCCATGAACTTTCCCGACCATTTGTTTCCCGCCGTGTCTGTGAACGGCTCCGTAAAAAACAGAATGCCGCTAGGTTTGTACGAAGTCCGTGATCCAGATCAACTATTAAGGCACTTCAATGCAGACTATCTTCGAGCCTAAAGGGGAGTTCGCTCAAAGGGTTTACACCCTGGTGGCCCAGATCCCGAAAGGGAAAGTTATGACCTACGGCCAGATTGCGGCGATATGTGGTAGCGCCCGTGCGGCGCGGATTGTCGGTGGGATCGCTCACTATGGCCCGCCAGATCTGCCTTGGCAGAGGGTGGTTAATAAAAAAGGCGGCCTTGCCGCCGGCTATCACGGTGGACGCCTGGCCCAAAAAGAACACTTAGAATCCGAAGGTGTTAAAGTTCAAGGCGAAGAAGGCAATTATTACGTAGACATTGAAGAATTACTGTGGTCGCCAGCAGAAGGTAAGGTATGATATAGGCATGTCAAACACCGGAAGAACAGTATTAGTAACAGGTGGTGGTAGTGGAATGGGTAAGGCCATCGCCGAACTATTCGCAAAAAACGGTGACCACGTCTATATACTTGGCCGCCGCGAAGATCAGTTAAAATCGGTGGTCGCAGCTAGTGCCGGTAAAATCAGCTCTTTTACAGCCGATCTTTCTAAACCTCAAGAAGTTGAAGCTGCCAGGAAGCAGATACTTTCAAAGCACAAAGAAATTGACGTGCTAGTCAACTGCGCAGGAGCATCCGGCGGAGTAGAGCACGGGCTCAGCCTGGAAGCCGCCCTTGAGGCATGGCAGGGTGTGATGGCCAACAACCTAACCACAGCTTTTTTAATGACGTATGCATTCCGGCCTCACTTAAAGCGCCCAGGCGGCAGAATTATTAATGTAACTTCTATGGCTGCCTTTGCCGGTAGCAGTAGAGTCGGTGGTGAAGCTTATGCTGCCGCCAAGTCTGCTATACATGGCATGATGCGCACACTTGTGCGTCAACTGGCACCAGAAGGTGTAACCATAAACTGTGTTTCCCCCGGCTATATTGATAATACCGACTTCTTTGGGGGTAAAACCCTGCACGAGGCCAGGATAGTAGCCGAATCCCAGATACCAGCCGGGCGGACGGGTCAGCCCGAAGATATTGCACCCGGAGTGTTTTATTTGGCCTCCGACGAAGCCTCGTTTGTAAACGGCGAAATCCTCAATATTAACGGTGGCCAACAGTTCTCTAGATAAAATGCAGTCACCACTCGTAGTTATAGTCGGGGAAACAGCCAGCGGAAAGAGCAAATTAGCACTCGAGCTGGCCGAGCGCTACAACGGCGAAATAATCGCCGCGGATTCACGCACCGTTTACAGGGGTATGGACATCGGTACCGCCAAGCCTAGCCCAGAGGAACAGGCCAAAATCCCGCATCATCTGTTAGACATCGTAAATCCAGATCAATCATTCAATGTCGGCGACTTCAAACGGCTTGCTAACCAGGCAATTACAGACATAACCAGCAGGGGTAAATTACCAATCTTGGTCGGTGGCACAGGCCTCTATATAGATAGTGTCATCTTTGATTACCAATTTAGCGAAGGCTCAAAAGAGAAAGACGAGCAAAACCCCAGACACCTTAAAGCTAATGACCAGCCTGGCCCAAATGCTGCTATTCGCCCCAATACCTTAGTCTTAGGCACAGATATAAACAAGGAAGAATTGCTAAAACGCATCAGCCAGCGCGTCAATAATATGCTGGATCAAGGCCTAGAAACAGAGGCCAAAGATTTAAGTCAAAAGTACGGCTGGAGCGCCGCCATGACGGGGGTGAGCTATCAGGAATGGCAAGCCTACTTTGCTGGCACGCAGACTTTAGAAGAGACAAAAGAGCTTATAAACATTCATACCCGCCAGTACGCCAAACGCCAACGCACTTGGTTTAAACGGAACAAACACATAAATTGGGTACAGTCATATGGTGATGCACAACAAAAAGTAATGACTTTCTTACAACGTTTGTAGTAATATAACACCTTAAACCTTCTATTTTGAATACATATGAGTTAAGCTGTAACTATGATCGAACAACTCTTTGGGAGCAAAACGAGGGTCAAGCTGCTTAGGCTATTTTATTCTAATCCAAACCGTCCGTTCTACGTGCGCGAAATTACCCGCAAGATAGACGAGCAAATCAACTCGGTCCGCCGCGAACTTGGCAACTTGCTAAGCATTGGAATTATTTCTAGTGACACCAGCAACAACCGTCTTTATTACGAAGTTAACCAATTGTACGAGTACTTTCGTCCGCTTAAAGCTATTTTTGGTGGCGAACCTTTGGCTACAGCTGCCGAAGAAGAAGCCGCTAAAGAATCAGGCGAAGAACCAGCCGTCGCTCCAAAAGTTAAAAAAGCCGCCGATCCAGTGGTAGACGAGCTATTAACAGTTGGAAACGTCGTCTTTGCGCTTTATACCGGCCAGTTTACCCGTGACGAAGCTAGCGGCATAGACATGCTAATTGTCGGCGATGTTAACCAAACCAAAGTTCAGAAGTTCATCGCTGCCCTCGAAGAAAAAGAGAAAAAGGAAATTCGTTATGTGGTCTTCACGCCTCAAGAGTTTGAATACCGTATAGATGTTAAAGATCGGTTTATATCGAGTGTGATGGCCAGCAAGAATCAAATCTTGGTTGATAAGCGCGCAGTAGAAAGTTAACAGAAGGGGTAGGCATGTTACAGATTGGCAATAAGGGCAGAGGGCAGAGCGTAGAGGGCGGAGTAAACCAGAACGACATGAGCCCTGAGCCCTGGAACCTGAGCCCTAAAAGCTCCAAAGGAGCTTTCTAGTGGAATTTCAATACTTTGGCGGTAACTGCGTCCGCATAACTACCAAGAACGCTACTTTTGTAGTCGACGATAATCTTAAGGACTTAGGCTTGAAAAGTGTTACAAAGCCAGATAGTGTTGCTATTTTTACAACATTACCGGCCAAGATGCCAGAAGCTAAACTAGTCATCGCCGATCCAGGCGAGTACGAAGTATCAGAGGTATCTATCTTTGGCGTGGCTGCTAGATCCCATATGGAAGAGGCCGGCAAGAAGTCTTCTACTATCTATAAACTGCAGTTTGAAGACACCAAAGTCTGTATCCTTGGGCATGTCTACCCAGACCTAACCGAAGATCAGCTAGAAGAGATTGGTGTGGTAGATATTCTAATTACCCCTGTTGGTGGCAGTGGCTACACCCTCGATTCCATCGGCGCTCTTCAGATGATTAAAAAGATTGAACCGAAACTTGTTATCCCAACTCACTATGCCGACAAGGAAGTTAAGTACGAAGTGCCGCAAAGCTCCCTAGAAGAAGCTTTGAAGGGTCTTGGTATGGAACCGAAAGAAATGCTAAGTAAATTTAAACCAAAACCTGCCGACTTTATCGAGACTACTCAGCTTATTATACTTGAGAGACAGTAAGTAAGGACCAAGCGCTTAAGCTGCTTTTAGCGCTTCTTTAGAACAGTATTTAGCAGATATGGGGATGTTGTAGCTTGGGTCGTCTAGCTCCGACTCTGTAAACCAACGCATGTCGGTGTGCTCGGCCGATTTGGTAAACTTATCATTTTTAGATCTGGCAAAGTAAACCAAACCTATGTGTTTGTGGGGTGGGTTAGCTTCATGGACATCTATAAAGTTTGGCCCAGCCAGTAGTTTGCCGCTTGGCAGGCCCACAGCCGGGTTCTTAGTTATAAGCTCAATTTCCAGGCCCGTTTCTTCCTTAACTTCTCTATAAAGTGCCTCTTCTGGCTCTTCGTCTAGCTCAATGTGCCCACCAGGAGCCACCCAAACCCCGTAACGTGGGTGGTTTACCAATAGAATCTTGTTGTTATGAACGATATAGATAACGATAACAAAGTCGTAGAGCTCATGAATATGCGCCATAGGCTAATAATAACAGAGTAAAGTCCTTGTGCTTGCAAAAACTGCTCTAAGATAGGATACTCGTGACTTATATGGCAGGAGAATCACGTATAGTCAGACCCCAATTCTTGATGGCCCAGTTTTCACTTGAGGGGCAGGTGCCCGTTCATTTTGATGAACCTGCAGACCAATCTAAAGATAATCCAGGCTACTCTATTGGGGTACACCGTTCGGGTTTTGAATCGGTATTTAGGATTGCTTCCGGTATTCTGGAGCAACATGTAGCAATGCAGCTTGCGGAGGCTAGGATTCTGCACAATGAATTCTGGATCAGAGCCTGTGGGATAGCAGATGATGTATATCTTATTACTCCTTTCAGCGAAGCCTATTTTCGAGTCTACGATGGGTGGTGGTGTGGCGGGGAGCCTCCCATCCATACCCCTTTACAGAATATTCCTCCGGAATGAAAAAACGACCCCTTTAGGGTCGCTTAAGTCGAGCGGTGAGTGTTTTTGGGTTAGACCAAAAGGCCTTTTTTCTTGAGAGTGCGTATAGCCTGGGTAGAAACCTTCATGGTGACTTTTTTGCCATCAATAATAAGAGTCTTCTTCTGAAGATTTGGTTTCCAGATTTTTTGGGTATGGCGCTGAGAAAAGCTCACGTTGTGGCCGTACTGTTTGCCTTTACCGGTAATATCGCAACGATTCATAGAGGGGTAGTATAGCTTTTTTTAATCTGTTAGTCAACAGTTAAAACGTCTAGGGCCCAGAGATCAGGGCCCAGGCCCCGGTAGGTTTTTTCGGCTGAGCCCAGAGCCCTGAAACCTGAGCCCTCATCCTCTGATATAATCAGAGGCATATGTTTCAGAACCTAACCGGCCTCCAAATCATCTTTTTTGTCGCCTCATTGCTTATCGCTATGACCACGCACGAGGCCATGCACGCCTTTACCAGCCACTGGCTGGGCGATACAACAGCCCAAGAACAGGGGCGGCTAACCCTAAATCCGCTGCGCCATATTGATCTGTTAACCACCATAGCTCTGCCGCTTGTGATGGTTTTAATGGGCTTGCCGCCAATCTTTGCCGCCAAACCGGTGCCGTTTAACCCCAACCGCGTTAGGCATGATGAGTTCGGCGTGGCTTTGGTAGGGCTAGCTGGGCCGCTCACCAACCTGGGTTTGGCCATCATCGGTGCTTTACTCTTCCGTTTTATCCCTGGCTACAGCAACAATGTCTCTGATTTTCTGGTAGTTTTTACGCTGGTAAACGTTAGCCTCTGTATCTTTAACCTCATCCCATTCCCACCGCTCGATGGCTCCCGCGTGCTTTACGCCTTCGCCCCAGAACCTCTGCAAAAGGTGATGCTGAGCATTGAGCGCTTTGGCTTTATGTCTATCTTGTTTTTCTTCTTCGTTATCTTCCAGTTTATCGGTAACGGCATAGTTACTATAGATTACAAGCTGCTGCATCTCTTGCTTGGAGTGTCGTAAGGGGCGTATATCGCACGGGCGTATGAAGTAGTACGTATAAAGCCAGAAAAAGTCGGTTTTATACGCTATACGTAATACGAAATACGATATACTAAATATAGGTCGGGACAGTTTTTCGGCTCATATGATAATCTGAATATCTATCATATGGGAGTTCAATATTTGTGGCTACCGTGGTAGCTACGTGAGAGCACCCACCTGGGCAATAAATCCAGGTTGTCATGCCGAGTTCCGGCCTTATCCAAGCAATGCTAGCTCAGGTGCGGGCTGTTCAGCTGGAAGTTCCTGAGGTGAAAAACTGACTACTGGCAATAAATCTTTTTTTGTAGCGAATGCTTCCCGCTCAATTTTTGAGTATCGATAATCTAGTAAAGCTCCAATGGTTTGTACGGCTCCTAGGGCGGCTAAACCAAGATTTTCATTCGGCTTAAAAAAAGCAGAATCAGGGTTATGCAAAATTGATAGACTGTTGGCTGTACTGGCAGCCAACAGCAGGCCGCCAGCCTGCTTCACGCCTTGTCGGACGCGAAGCCTCAATCTATGAGGCCTGCCTAGCCTATCATCATTATCCTGAACACGATGCTCTGTTTCGTGGGTTACCATTTCATTAATTTGCTCGGGAGTACTTTTATCTCCCACCTTAACTACTAATTGTGGTCCACGACCCTTGGATTTTGATTTGTAGTAGCCCCCATAGGTCGAACCATAGTTAAAAAGTATAGATGTTTCATGTATCGCTTGTGGCTATAGGCCTCGGTTGGCAAGACTGCCTATGTATGCAGATGTGTCAAAATCTATTACTTTATTACTTTTATTTAAAGCCTTGCCTAATTTTATGTCAAAGCTAACCTGAGGCCATGGTTCACTAGTTATATAAGAGAAGCCATTTTCAGGAATCTCGAGCTTTTTTATATCAGGCTTACGTTGGGACATAATGCATATTATAGCACAAATATAAATTAATATCAAGCATAAGTGGTTTGTATTTAAATCTGCGCTACTCAACATGTATAATGGGCAAATTATGAGAACATTTCGCTTCGACAAGCTAGTGCGCGATGATATTGTGGCCGAAATGGAGCGCGAAGGCTGTGAGGTTGTCTGGCGCGTGCTTTCTGATGCCGAATACGCCGTAGAACTCATGAAAAAGCTCGAAGAAGAGCTAGACGAGCTGGATGATGGTGCAGGCAAAAACCGCGAAACAGACCTAAAAGAACTGGCTGACGTGGCCGAAATTTACGAAACCGCCTGGGATATCATTGATAGGGAAGAGAATTATGATCTGTTAGAGTCCGCCATGGACGAGCTGGATAACGGCCTGGACATGTGGGAAATCGACCCCGATGAGCTACTAGAGGCCAAAGCCGCCAAAATCAACCGTTTTGGTGCCTTCAAAAAGCGAATATATATAGAAAAAGTCAGCATCAAAGAAGATAACCCCCTGGATCAAGCACTACCAAGAAAGCCCCGAAAAATACCCTGAAGTAATTGGTTAGTACTAGTTTTTGATAATGGCCGATGGATGAACGAGGACGCCGCCCTGAATGATAACAAGTGAGCCTCGCTCAATAGCCATTTGGATACCGGCACTTATTTCTGATTCGGGCAGAGCGCAAGCTTCCACGAGGCCTCGCGTAACATCTCTCCAATTAGCCTGTCGGCTTTCATTAGAGTCATACACTGCCAGCACGGCTAAATTATGGGCATTTCTAAGGCTGGCTACTTCTTCAGTTTCACCTTCTACATCGGGCCTTATTAATATATCTAAACTGTTAGTAATTGCCGGATTCGCAAGTGCATTAAGTAAGTCTACGGCGTTACTATAAGGAGCTAAGTTAGTAGGGTCACGTTTTTCTATTGCAGGCACAGGAATCTCCTTTATTAATTATAAATGGTCAGGGCGAGAAGACTTGAACTTCCGGTCTCTGGACCCCCAGCCCAGCGCTTTACCAACTAAGCTACGCCCTGTAATAGCTAACATTTTAACCTATTTTTAATCATTTACTGATAAGATAGGAATATGTGGCAAAAACAAAACGACCAGTTATACAAAGAATTTGAGTTCCGGGATTTTACCGAGGCTTTTACTTTTATGGAGCAGGTGGCCATGGTGGCCGAACGGCTCAATCATCACCCCCGTTGGACGAATGAATGGAACAAAGTGCAGATCTGGCTTCATACTCATAGTGCCGGTATAACAGATAACGACGAGCGTCTGGCAACCGAAATTGACCTAATCTACAAGCATATGAAAGAGGCCGAAGATGCCAAACCTCTACCAAAGCTAGAAGAGATAAAGCTCTATGCCGACGGTGGTAGCCGCGGCAACCCAGGGCCTAGTGCCGGCGGTTATGTAATTCTGGATATGGCCGACATTGTTGTAAAAAAGAATGGAAAGTACCTCGGTATAACTACTAATAATCAGGCGGAGTACCATGCGCTAAAAGGTGGAATCGAAGCCGCTTTGGCGATGGGCGCCAGGATCGTGCACGTTTATATGGACAGCTTGCTGGTGGTTAACCAGATGAAGGGCATTTATAAGATCAAACACGCCGATTTACTGCCTGTTCACCAGGCTATTCGGTCAATGCTGCCATCGTTTGACCAAGTCCAGTTTACCCATGTGCCTCGTGAATTCAACAAACTGGCCGACGCTGAAGTAAACATCGTCCTCGATGGCATCGGTGACCACGAGTTCCAAAACTAGCTAGTTAAAGGTGTTTATGCTATAATTGTCTCTGTCAGATTTTTGGCTAATCGCGTGCGCTTTACGGCGTACGAGGAAAGTCCGGGCAGCGTAGGGTAGTACTGTCGCTAACGGCGACCGGAGGAAACTCTAGGGAAAGTGCCACAGAAACGAAACCACCCCGCACCTTAAATCGCTATGATAAAATCTCTGTATGCATTATGTATATCTGTTGAGAAGTGAGAAAACTCAAAAATTCTACATTGGCTCAACAGCAAATTTGCGACAGAGATTTTATCAACACAACCACGGCATGAGTATCTCAACAAAAGCTTATGTTCCCTGGGAGCTCGTGTATTACGAGGCTTTCCCAACGAAAACATTAGCTCTGTTGCGTGAACATAAGTTAAAACATCATGGACGTGGTTTGCTGGAACTCAAGAAACGATTAGGTTTTCGTTGAGCGATTTAAGGTGCGGGGTAAGGGTGAAACGAGTGAGGTAAAAGCTCACAGCACTGTATGGTGACATATGGTGGAGGTAAACCCAGTACGTTGCAAGGAGATCATGTCTCATAAAGGTTACCCGCCGAGGCAGATTACAAAAACCGCTTGAGCCTGAGAGCAATTTTAGGCCTAGATAGATGATTAGCCCCAGCACCTTTTCTGACGATAATCTTTCAAATATTGATACTTTAAAGCAAAGCGCCTTGCCGGCGCAGCTTACAGATAGCAAGGGATTATCACTAGAAAAGGTGCTGGGACAGAACCCGGCTTACAGATCATCTGACATACGTAAAACCGCTCCGAGAAGGGGCGGTTTTTCTTTTAAATATCGGTACTTACTCTGCAAAGGGGTCAACCGGAAGCATCTCACCTAACGCATGAGCGACGCGATAAGCTACTTCCTCCAAAACGATATCTGGATTTCCGATCCTAAGTCCCTCGTTGCGAATTGGGCTAGCTAGCCACTCCTTCTCGCCTTTAATGTAATCTTGGCCAGTTGCTTTGCGATTGAACATCTGCCCTAATTGGTCGGCTAGTACCTGGCTGCCATCTTCGAGCCGTCTGCCGGATTTTTCAAAATAATAGCTAACCAGGTCAGCTATAAAAGCTTCGCACTCTTCTGCCCATTCACTGTCGGTAATTCCCTCTGGCCTAAAACTTTCAGGAAGAGGAGGTAAATCAGACATGATAACTAGCTGTAAGACTATTTAGAAGTGGCTTTGACCAGGCCGTCAGTACTGACGGCCTGGTTGACGACAGCGGTAAAGGCCGCAGGTTCGTTAACAGCTAGTTCGCTCAATACTTTGCGGTCTAGGGTGATTCCAGCCTTCTTGAGGCCGTTAATCAGTACAGAATAGGTTGTTCCATTCATACGAGCGCCAGCGTTGATTCTAGCGTTCCATAATTGGCGGAAAGTGCGCTTTTTGTTCTTGCGATCACGGGTAGCGTGCTGCATACCCTTAACAACGGCTTGGCGGCCGCGCTTGATGCTGCTGCGGTTTGGACGGCTAAAGCCTTTGGTGGCCGAACGAATCTTCTGGTGTCTTTGGTGGCTAGTAACGCCGCGTTTAACTCTCATCTTATTCTCCCAATTTCAACTTAAGGTTCTTAGCAGACTTGCCAGTAACTTCTTTCATACCAGCAAAAGTGCGCTTACGGCCGGCAGATTTGTGCTGCAAAAGGTGATTGCCACCGGCATGGCGAACAAGGATCTTACCTTGAGAAGTCCTACGGACACGCTTCGCTGTACCTTTATGAGTCTTGAGCTTTGGCATAAAATCTTCCTTTTCGAACTTGGCCGGATAACCGAAACCGTTAATTAATATCTGATTTAGGCTCTATTGTAACACCTTAGAGGGCATCCTGTCTAGTAAGACAGGGTAATTAACATTTATCATTTTTCGTGTAGCAATGAATTATCGTTTATCAATTAGCAATCAAGCCACTAATTCCTTAATTGATAAAGGCTACATGATAATTCAACGCTACACGCTAATCGCTACACGATAATTCTTCTTGTTAGACACTAAAAGTACGAGTGGTGCTCTCTGGTGTCTCGGGCTTTACGACTGGTTTGGCGCCGGTGCCACGGATCATAAATATCAGTTGTTTGCCGTTTAACTGGGGTGCAGAGTCCACGGCGATGGTGCCGTTAAAGCTATCAATGATCTTTTCGGCCAGTTTAAAGCCAAGCTCACGGTGGGCGTTCTCACGACCTCTATAAACTACGGCAATTTTAACTTTGTCGCCGTTATCTAAGAAGCCCTGAACTTTACGCAGCTTAACCGCCATGTCATTATCACCAATCTTGAGGCCAAAACGCATCTGTTTTACTTCTTGAACCTTAACGTTGCGCTTGTTCTTTTGCAGCTGTTTCTCGCGCTGGTAGTTGTACTTGCCGTAATCAACGATTTTGCAGACTGGAGGGTTGGCATCGGGCGACACTTCAACTAGGTCTAAACCAGCATCTTGGGCGGCTCGTAAAGCATCGGCCCGCGACATAACGCCAAGATTGCCACCATTTTCATCAAGAACACGTAGTTCTGACGCTCGGATCTGTTCATTGATCCGTGTAAACTTGCTGATTAGAGGTTCTCCTGCTTAAAATTTCTGAGCATTTGATCGAATTGTAACAGAGGGAATACTAGAGGTCAACATAACCAGTTCATAGTTCTTAGGATTTAGTTCTCAGTTGGCTTCAGCTGATCCTTACTGAGAACTGAGATCTGTGAACCGAGAACTAGCGCAGCTTGGGGGCGTGGGCGGTATTGTAGAGCTTCGGCAACGTGTTTGCTGCCGACTTTATCAGAGTTATCGAGGTCGGCGATGGTGCGGGCGACTTTAACGCTACGCATGTAGGCTCGGGCACTTAGGCCCAAAGATTCGGCGGCTTTATCTAATAAATCCTTAGCTTCAGGGGTTAAATTGGCGGCTTGTTTGATGTCGCGGCTGCCTAATGATCCGTTCAGTTTACCTCTGTTGGTTGGCCGGTTTAGCTGTAGTTTGCGGGCGGCTTGGACTCTTTCGGCCACCGTGGCGCTGGTTTCTTCGGCCGATTTAAGCTTCAGTAGCGCCGTATGATCCACCGATTCAACATCTACATACAGATCAATCCGGTCCAAAATCGGCCCGCTCAACTTCTTTTCATATTGGGCAATGGCATGCGGCGCGCAAACGCAGGGCTTGTCGGTGCCGTAATAGCCGCACGGACAGGGGTTTTTGGTGCCAATCAAAATGAAATCACTGGGGTAGGTCAAGGTGTCTTTGGCGCGCGAAATCGTAATGGTTTTATCTTCTAGCGGCTGGCGCAATGTCTCAATAGTTGATCTGTTAAACTCCGGCAGCTCGTCCAGAAAAAGCACGCCGGAATGGGCCAGGCTAACTTCGCCAGGGCGGGGGTTAGAGCCGCCGCCAATTACCGCCACGTTACTGGCGCTGTGGTGGGGTGATCTAAAGGGCCGGATGGTGATAATATCTTCAAATTGGTTACGGGCCAGCGAGTGCAAATGGGTTACAACCAGCATTTCCGCTCTGGTTAGTTTAGGCAAAATCGACGGCAAAGCCTTGGCTAGCATGCTTTTGCCGGTACCGGGCGCGCCGCTAAGCAGTACGTTGTGCTGGCCGGCAGCGGCGATCTCTAGCGCCCGTTTGGCCTGGAATTGGCCAATTATGTCGCTCATGTCGCTGTCATAGACCTGCTCAGTTACTTCTTCGCTTACCAAGCCTTCTTTAGTGTCTATAACGTAGAAACTATCCGTAGCGCCAGCCTGATATAGCTCACCCAAAGTCGCGGCTGGCATTACTTTAATGCCAGGGATAAGTTTGGCCTGGGCCAGATTACCCAAAGGGATAATAAACTGGCTAATACCTTTATCTTTAGCGGCCAGGATTTTGCCGATAATACCGCGAATAGGCCGGACGCTGCCATCTAGGCCAAGTTCACCGAATATAACCGAGTTAGCGATATTTTCCGACGTGGCAATCTGGCCGCTAGAACATAAGATAGCCATTGCCATCGCCAGATCAAAGCTGCTGCCATCCTTAGGAATGTCTGCTGGGGCTAGGTTTATAGTGATACGCTTGCGCGGCAGGTTGAGTTTGCTGCTGGCAAAAGCGCCGCGGATACGCTCTTTGGCTTCGTCAACCGCTTTGCTGGCAATCCCAACGATAATAATGCCCGGCAGGTTATTGCTAATATGGCATTCGACATCAACCAGCATGCCCCCAAAGCCATGGTCGATTAAGCTCCGTACCTTTACTCCCATAATAAATTCGATTGTAGACCTTGTTTTAACAGATGCAAGCATGAGGATTTTATAAAGTTTATTTCTTGCACCTTCTTTGAGCGGTCAAAGAAGCAAACCCGCCAGCTTTTGAGTGGCAAAAGCTGGACAAAACCACCGGGCCAATCCTTGCTCGGTCAGCTTCTTGTCAAAGGACACAACAGCCTGCGGAACTAGGAGCTAATCGCTCCGTCAAACAGTCCTCG
>Ga0163163_10002693_pt1 | contig 15021 bp, 11 predicted proteins | sample S65metaG_FD_119766 | JGI IMG/M metagenome (GOLD analysis project Ga0163163, IMG submission 119766) | Switchgrass rhizosphere microbial communities from Kellogg Biological Station, Michigan, USA - S6-5 metaG | ecosystem: Host-associated > Plants > Roots > Rhizosphere > Soil | place: USA... | reverse complement strand
GCCGAAGAAGAGGCCGGATGCCTGGGGGCTGCCATGCAGGCGATGTATGCTCATAGTCACGCTTCAGGGAATCGGGAGACGTTTGTGGCGATCTCAAATCGTTGTGTGAGAGTGCAGGAGAATGGTGCGGAGCAGCCACGAACTGAGAGGCAGGATGGATACAGGCAAGCGAGAGAAAACTATCGACAATCCCTTGAAGAACTGTATCTTCAAAGAGATTGACACATTTGATGCTTGCTCCATATTATTTCGCGACTAAGAATAAACCTATACTCCGGCTTTCTAAGGTTTCAACTTGATGCTATCTTTCGCAGCGCTCGGCCTAGCCCTTCCTACACGCCAATTAACGGCTTTAGCGCCGATCGATATCGTGGTGCTGGTGCTGTACTTCGTGCTGGTGCTTTTCATTGGGTTTTATGTGAAGGGCGCTACGAAGACCAGTGAGGAGTTCTTCCTCGCAGGCCGTGAGATGACGGCGTGGATTGCGGGTCTCAGCTTTGTTTCGGCGAACCTGGGATCGTTAGAACTGATGGGATGGGCGGGAGCCGCTTATCAGTACGGGATTCTTGCGACCCACTGGTACTGGATCGGCGCGATTCCGGCAATGCTGTTTCTCGGCATTGTGATGATGCCGTTTTACTACATCTCAAAGACGCATTCAGTTCCGGGATATCTGCAGTTGCGCTTTGGTGAAGGTGCACGCGGTTTGAGCGCGGCATCCTTCGCTTTTATGACCATCCTTATGAGCGGCGTGAACATGTACGCCATGGCGGTTGTAATGCAGACCGTGCTTGGATGGAATATTACGTTTTCTATCTGGGTGGGCGCGGTTACGGTTGCGATCTACGTGATGTTGGGCGGGTTGCGATCCGCCATCATTAACGAAGTGCTGCAGTTCGTGCTGATCTGGGCCGGCGCAGCGTTGATCCCGATTCTTGGATTGATTGAAGCCGGTGGCTGGACGAATCTGAAGGCGCAGATTGCGGTAAATGTGCAGTCGAATACTTATACGCATCTGTGGTCTACGCTGGGCACTTTCAAGGGCAATCCGATGGGAATTCATTGGACGGGCATTGTGTTTGGCCTGGGCATGATCATCAGCTTCGGATATTGGACGACAGACTTCCTCGTGGTGCAGCGTGTGCTCTCAGCCAATAACCTGCGTTCGGCGAAGATGGCTCCCATCATTGGCGCGGCGTTCAAGATGGCCGTGCCTCTGATCGTGATTGTGCCGGGATTGCTGGCTTTGGCGGTGTTGAAGAATCCTGACGGCAGCATCATGCATCTTGTTCCGGCCGAAGTGGCAAAGACGACGGGGCAGCATACCTATGACCAGGTGCTGCCACTGATGTTGATTCGTTACTGCGGACCAGGTCTGCTGGGGCTTGGCATTACGGCGTTGGTCGCGGGATTTATGAGCGGCATGGCCGGCAATGTGAGCGCATTTTCTACCGTGTGGACGTATGATCTCTACGGCGCATATGTAAACAAGAAGGCGTCTGATTCGCATTATGTGTTCATGGGACGCATGTCGACGGTGGTGGGCATGTTGCTTGCGATTGCCACGGCATATCTTGTGGCGAACGCGGCTTCGATTATGGATTACGTGCAGGCGCTGTTCAGCTTCTTTATTGCGCCGCTCTTTGGTACGGTGATTTTGGGGATGCTTTGGAAGCGCGCTACCTCTGCTGGCGGCTTCCTCGGGTTGCTGGCGGGAACGGTGAGTTCGATAGGTATGTGGGTTTATACGACCTTCGGCACGGCGGAGCATAAGGCTGCGGCGCTGGCACGAATTGCACTTTCGCCCGACGCCCAACCAATGGCGGAGAACATGTATCGCGCGCTGTGGAGTTGGCTGATCTGCGTAGGAGTGACGGTGATCGTGAGCTATATGACCAAACCCAAGAGCGATGCGGAGTTGAACGGGCTGGTGTATGGCGCGACGGTAATTCCGGATGATGGCGCGGTCACGGTGTGGCAGAAGCCGATATTTTGGGCCATTTTGGTGAGCGTAGTTTTCTTTATATTGAACATCGTCTTCTGGTAGGAGGGTGAACGATGGCTGAAGGTACCGGACGTGGTGAGAGGCTCTCGATCTGGTTCTTTGTGGGGCTGCTACCGTTGTTGTACGGGCTGGTCCTATTTCCCTACGGAGTATGGGAGGCTATGGGGCATGAAGCTCCGACGGTCTTGAATCAGCTTCATCCCACCATGTGGTGGGGACTACTGTTGCTGTTGTTTGGCGCGTTTTATGTAATTCGTTTTCGACCGGGAAAGGGCTGATTTGGATCAGCAGGGTTTGGAGGAAGTATGGGCAGGCAGATGAAGTTTGGCGTCATTGTTGGCAACCGCGGATTTTTTCCCAGCCACTTGGCCGCCACGGGCCGCACGGAGATGATTGCGGCCGTTGAAAAGCAGGGACACAAGGCAATCGTGACCTCTCCGGAGGAGACTGCATTTGGCGCTGTTGAGACTTACAAGGAGGCAATGACGTGTGCTGAGTTGTTCAAACGGCATGCAGAGGAGATTGACGGCATTATCGTCACGCTGCCCAACTTTGGCGAGGAGCGCGGCATTGCAGATGCCATTCGGCTGGCAAACCTTCAGGTTCCGATCTTGATTCAGGCGACTCCGGACGATGCGAGCAAGATGAGTATTGCGTTTCGCCGTGACAGTTTCTGCGGCAAGATGTCGATCTGCAATAACCTGCGACAGTACGGAATTCCATTCACGCTGACCACGCTGCACACGGAGGCGCCGGATTCACAAGAGTTCGCGAAGGATCTCGAAACTTTCGCTGCGACCTGTCGCATCGTGCGAGGCTTCAGAAATCTTCGGATTGGCGCAATCGGAGCTCGACCCGCGGCATTCAACACGGTGCGCTACTCCGAGAAGCTGCTGGAAAAGAGCGGCATTACCGTTGATACCTTGGATCTCAGCGAAGTCTTTGGCCGCATCCGACGCCTGACCGATAACGACAGCACCGTCCAGGCAAAGCTGCAAGCTATCAAGAGCTACCTTCCGATCAACAATACCCCGGAAGACGCTCTGCTGAAGATGTCGAAGCTTGGGGTGGTAATTGATAACTGGATGCAGTCGAATGCACTGGACATAACTTCTGTCCAGTGCTGGACGTCAATGGAGGAATTCTTCGGCGTCGTACCTTGCACGGTGATGAGTATGATGAGCGAGAGGCTGCTGCCGAGTGCCTGCGAAGTCGACACAATGGGCACTTTGTCGATGCACGCGCTGTCGCTGGCCAGCGAGACACCATCCGCGTTGCTGGACTGGAACAATAACTATGGTGGCAATCCGGATAAGGCCGTTTGTTTCCACTGTTCAAATCTTCCCAAGCACTTTTTCCGCGAGGGCGTGAAGATGGACTTCCAGCAGATTATTGCGGGAACCGTGGGGAAAGAGAACACGTTTGGCACGCTAGATGGACGGGTTAAATCTGGTCCGATGAGCTTTGTGCGGTTTTCCACGGACGAGTTCAGCGGTACGATTCGCGGCTACGTCGGAGAAGGAAGCTTCACTGACGACTCGTTGGTAACGTTTGGCGGCGCAGGCGTGGTCGAGATTGCGAATATGCAGCAGCTTCTTCGTTATATCTGTGAGAACGGATTCGAGCATCACGTTGCTGCCAACTTCTCCCATGTGGCCGAAGCGGTGAGAGAGGCGGGCGAAAAGTATCTTCAGTGGCCGATGCACCTGCATCGTTAGCGTAAAATGACTCTACTTAGTTCGATTCGCTTCAGGCATAAATGCATTAGGCCTGCGTACATTGTTTCCACCGCTGAGCGGCAGGCCGCCTGGAGAGTTTGTTGATTCAGCCGTCTTCAACTGATTCCTGATTTACTCAATCGGGGTAGTGGGAACGCGAATCAGGGCGCGGTAGCGATCGCCACGGTATCGAGAGCAGGCTATCTCGATAGGAATTTGTTCGGTGGTGATGATGACGCGGGATATCGAGAGCACACTGGCTCGTCTCGGAATGGTCAGAAGTTCGGATTCTTCGCGGGTTGCCGGAAGAGCCTCGATTGTCTCATCAGCCCAAGCGACACGGACGCCGTAGTTTTCGCGAAGAATGTAGTAAAGGGACTGTTTGGCGAAGTTGATTCGCTCAAGGCCTGGGAATGGTCTCAACGGAATGTGCGATGCCTCGAGTGCCATCGGTGTCCCATCGGCGAGGCGCAGACGACGAAGCTTCATCACCGCAGTTTCTGGCTCGATCTTCAGGCTTTCCGCGATCTCTTCCGAGGCCTTTACAACCGTCTGTTCGAGCAGTTGCGAACTTGGGACCATGCCGCGCTGTTTCATGTCCTCAGTGAAACCCCGGAGGTGCATGATGTTCTTTTCGAGCTTCGGTCTCGTCACGAATGTGCCACGGCCTTTCTGGCTCAGGGCATAGCCACGCGCCTTGAGACCTTGGAGAGCCTGCCGGGCGGTCATTCTGCTCACCTGATAGACGCGGGCCAGTTCCTCTTCCGAAGCAAGCAAATCTCCCTCGGAGAGGGCGCCAGATTGAATCTTTTCCATCAGCACGCGCTGAATCTGATAGTAGAGCGGGATAAAGCCATTCTTATCGAGCGCATGTGTGGCTGTGGGTGGATGAACCCGGACTTTCGGCACTTATTTTCAACTCCTAACCGTTACCAGCACCTTACTTCGCCCCCATTCAAATCGTGCATGTTACTCGGAGAAAGAGGCATCGTTCATGTCAATATTTGCAGACACCGGCCGGCAGCTTGCTTACCTCAAACACTGTTTCTAACTGCAATGTCCGATGCTTGTCTATACATCTTTTGAAAATATTCTACGGAAGGGAGGGTCTACTTCGCTCAATGGGACCGAACCGCATCGTTGTGGGGACAACGGCGTCGATTATGGGTCGAGTTCGGGAGATTCGATATCTCGAGTCGAAGGTGCATTGAGCGAAATATGCCAGACACCTCCGCCAAAGGTGGCGATGTAAACCTTGCCCGAGTCTTCGGGATCGGGTGCAACGCGGTGACCCCATTTGAAGTTGTAGCCGGGGATGCGTGTCCAATGTTCGCCTCGGTCATGGGAGATCCAGGCAGACGACTCGAAACCGGCTGCGTAAAGCACATTGGGATTCTGAGAATCGATAGTGACGTCGTAGATGTGACGATCGCGGTCGAGAACCCAACGCCACGTGCGCCCTCCATCAATCGATAGTGCAATGCCTCCAGCGTTGCCGTTCAGGACAGCCGGGTGATGCGGTGTGAATTTCTTTCTGTCGTAGAGAAGAGAATTTGGCGAAGATGGCAGAGGAGTGGCGCGGGCCCACAACGCGAGATAAAGACGCTGTGGATCAGCAGGGTCGATTGCAATCCCGTTTGGAGCGTTAGCTCCGGTCGGGAGCATGATGCGTGACCAGGAGTCGCCGCGATCTGTTGACCGATACAGCGCTCCATCTCCGGTGTTGCCAATGCTTCCGTCTTCACTCCTACGCGCAATAAGTGCGTAGAGTGTGCCATCTGAGGCAAGAGCCACACGCCACGCAAGAGGATTCGTTCCACTGATGCCCTGGTTGATGGCCGTCCACGAGTGACCGTCGTCGACGGAGCGAAAGATGCCGTACCCCATCGTCGCGATCCAAAGGGTGCGGTGACCGGGTAGGCTTGTTGGGTCAAGGATGATATGTGTGGGCGCGGTAGGAGGCAGGCCTTCACTGGAGGGCTGCCACGTGCGGCCTCCGTCGGTGCTTATACAGATGCCACCGATGTAGGAGGAGGTGGGCATTCGCCGCCACATCTTCGGCCTGGGCAGGTCATGAATGTCGCTCATCGCAGCCCACATCTTTCCATGTACCGAGGGATCAAATGCGAGCGAGTACGTAGTGTTTCGCCAGCGGTCTGGAACGCCAGTGACGGAGCGGCTCCATGAGCGCCCGGAGTCTTCGCTGCGGAAGAGACCGATATCGGTCGTGAGGATAAAACGGTGTCGTGTGTCGAAAGGGTCGAAGAGATATCCATATGTCGTGGTGACATCGAGTCCTGACGTCGTCCACGTGGAGGTTTCTTCGGACCTTGATGAGATACGCTCCGAGTAACGAGCAGTCCATTTGGTACCGCCGTCAGTCGTGGCGATTGTGCGTCCGAGATCGGTGGCGTAGGCGAGATTGGGATCGTTGTTATCGACAGTAAGGCTGAGCGGTTCCTCGGCCCATTCCGGCGTCATTTCGCTAGCGATCCATGCGTCGTGGACATTAGCGGCCTCGGTGCTGGAGGTGGAACGCCATACAAGAGTCCAGTGCAGACCGCTGTCGGTGGTGCGGGCAATGCCTTGCAGGGTCCGACCTTCAAGTTGGAGGCGCGAGTACGAGGCGTAGGCGATCTCCGGGTGGTGAGCGCTGGTGGCAACAGCGCGAACCTGCGCCCCAGTCCCGGGAAGCGCCGAGGCAGTCCATGCCTGGCCACCATCTGTCGAGACGACTAATCCAGAGTTTGACTGGCCTAGCTGTGAGACCGCGTAGAACGTTGGCGCGGCCTTTGGATTAAAGCCGATCGAGACATCAGTTAAGGTAGCCCCAGGAGGCACACTGCGACGCTGCCATGCGCCATGCTGACGGACATGTATTGTGCGGGAGTCGGCAATGTAGAGATCACGCGAGGTTTGCGGAGAGTTGGGATCGATCCAGATGTGTAGGGGAGCCTCAGGTAATGGACCAAGGCGACGCCAGGTCAGGCCGCCATCGCGAGAGAGGACCAGGGCAGTACTGGCGTCTTTGGTGGTGGCGGCATAGAGAACGCGCGAGTTGGCGGGATCAATGGCAAGCGCGACGATCTGGCCGATTCGGTTGGGTTTGGCGATGACCGTTTCGTCTGCGTGATCGGAGTCCATATCGATCGCTTTGACGGTGGATGGACGCGGCCAGAGGAGGCGCCAGGTGGCGCCATCATTGGTGCTGCGCCATAGAACGTTGGTGGCGGCGTAGACGGTGTGCGGAGTGACGGGGTCGAATGCGAAGAAGCGCACGGTGCCGCGAAGACTGAACATCCGCCAGTGGTGGCCGGCGTCGTGGCTGATGTAGGCGCCTGTCATATCGCAGGAGAGCAGTACTTCGTTGGGGTCACGCGGGTTGATGGTGACGTGAAACATTGCTCCGCCGCCGCCGGGCCCGACGATTCTCGAAGTCTGTGCAAAGGAGAGCACGCAGCTCAGAACTACTGCCGCGCCGAAACAAAAGCCAATTTTGCTTCTTGAGACTCGCAGACCCGAATTCGCAATCAAAATTGCCACCGTTTCCTATCGTTCATTATCATCCCCTGAAGGTTATTTCTCGTGTGTCCCTGTTCATGAAACATTGCGGGATCAAATTTCTTATCAAAGCCAAGTCTTTTTAGGGGGAGTGCAGGGATGCGGAAGATCGGCATCATCATGAACGGCGTCACGGGACGCATGGGAACAAATCAGCACCTTGGGCGGTCGATTGCGGCGATTCGAAAGCATGGCGGACTAGAACTACGGGACAAGACGATGGTGATGCCAGAGCCGGTTCTGGTGGGACGAAATGCGGCCAAGCTCGAGAGATTGGCGAGGGAGTGGGGTGTCGAGCGGTGGTCCACCGATCTCGTCGCGTGCCTGACCAATGAAGAGAACGTCATCTACTTTGACGCTCAGTCGACACTGCTTCGCGCCGAAAGCGTGAAGCAGGCTCTCAAGGCAGGCAAACATGTCTATTGCGAAAAACCTATAGCGGGGACGCTTGAGGAGAGTCTGGAACTGGCTCGGGCAGCCGAATCTGCAGGAGTGAAGAATGGAGTGGTGCAAGACAAGTTGTTTCTGCCTGGACTTCTGAAGCTGAAACATGTGATCGCCAGCGGTTTTTTGGGAAAGGTGCTTTCCATCCGCGGAGAGTTTGGCTATTGGGTCTTCGAAGGACCCATGCCGCCCGCGCAACGGCCGTCGTGGAACTACAGAAAAGATGAGGGTGGCGGCATCATTCTCGACATGTTCCCGCACTGGCAGTATGTGCTGGAAAATCTGTTTGGCCGCGTTACGGCTGTCAGCTGCATCGCCAGGATTACGATTCCTGAACGCGTGGATGAAGCAGGCAAGACCTATGCGTGTACTGCAGACGATGCCGCATATGCGACCTTCGAGCTTGAGAGCGGTGCGATTGCGCACATCAATTCGTCCTGGGTAACACGCGTAAATCGCGCCGAACTTTTGGAGTTGCACGTCGATGGTACGGAGGGCAGTGCAGTCGCAGGGTTGCGTGAGTGCAAGGTGCAGCCGCGCGTAGGGACGCCGAAGGCCGTGTGGAATCCGGATATTCCGAATCCAATTAATTTTGCTGCTGGCTGGCAAACAGTGCCGACCACGGTAGCCGAGGAGAACGCCTTCAAGATCCAGTGGGAGATGTTCTTGCGCCATGTGCTTGAGGACGCTCCATTCCCGCATGGGTTCCTTGAGGCGGCGAAAGGCGTGCAACTCGCGGAGGCTGGTCTAGAGTCCTGGGCTGAGCGACGGTGGGTCGAAATACCGGAACTGAAGCTCGGCTAATCTAAGGCCAATTTGTAACTCTCGAGGACCGAAAAACGAATGACAGCGATCAGACTTCCACTTGCAGGTGGGTCGACACCGTACAGACTCAACGAAGCTGGACCATTGTCAATGGTTGTTGGACCACCGCCGGTTTTTCGCATCGCGTACGCTGCGGCGCACGTTGTTGTTGATCCACTGCTGCCTCACGTGCTGGACATGGAAGCTACGATGGCCTTCCGGCGACACCTGTGGTCGCTCGGCTTCGGTGTTGCCGAGGCGATGGATACCGCTCAGCGAGGGATGGGACTGGACTGGTCTACCGCTCGTGAGCTGATTAGGGTGTCCTCAGCTGAACGCAATGGCGCAATAGCCTGCGGGGCGAATACGGATCAGTTGGAGGCAGGGAAGCCAGCGACCATCGATGAGGTTGTTAGGGCTTACGAGGAACAGTGCGAAGTGATCGAAGCAGCCGGCGGCAGAGTCATCCTGATGGCAAGCCGGGCACTCGTTCGGTGTGCCAAAGGACCGGAAGACTACGCACGCGTATATAACAGGCTGCTCGCCGAACTCCGACAGCCGGCGATTCTCCATTGGCTTGGCGATGCGTTCGATCCACAGTTGAAGGGCTATTGGGGCAGTGAGAATGTTGCGGAGGCGATGACGACGTGCCTGGGGGTGATTCGCGATAACCGCGCTAAGGTCGATGGCATTAAGATATCGCTGCTCGACAAGCAGCAAGAAATCATGATGCGCAGGAGGCTGCCCGAGGGCGTGCGAATGTACACGGGCGACGACTTCGACTACGTGGAGTTGATTCGCGGCGATGAGCAGGGCCACAGCGATGCGCTGCTCGGTATCTTCGATGGAATTGCACCGGCTGCGGCTCTAGCGTTGCGAGCGTTGGACGTCAATGATTTGTCGCAATATGAGGAGCTTCTGGCGCCTACTGTGCCGCTTTCGCGCCACATATTCCAGGCGCCGACCTACTTCTATAAGACGGGGCTTGTGTTTCTGGCCTATCTGAATGGACACCAGAGGCACTTTCAGATGCTCGGAGGCCAGCAGAGCGCGCGCTCCATTGTTCACCTTGCCGAGCTGTTTGTGTTGGCGGATCAGGCGCGCTTGCTGGCTGATCCCGAGCTTGCGGTTCACCGGATGCGGCTGGTCCTGCAACTCGCAGGAGTGGAGGCTTAGTGGCCCCGCTTTCGCGTCTCAGTTTCAACCAGATGACGGCTGGCAAGGCCACGCTGGGCGAGATCGTGGATGCCTGCGTAAAGCATGGCGTGGAGTGGATCGGGCCGTGGCGTCATGCGGTTGCTGAAGATCCGGCGGGCGCAGGGTGGTTGATTCGGGAGGCTGGCCTTCGCGTGTCGAGCCTGTGTCGAGGTGGCATGTTTCCAGCTGCGACTCATGAGGAGCGACGGAAAAAGATCGAGGACAACCTGCGGGCGATCGATGAAGCCGTGGCGCTTGGCACCGACCTCCTTGTTTTGGTGAATGGCCCCGCTCCGGGGCGAGATATCGATGGAGCGCGGCAGATGGTTGTGGACGGAATCGCCGCGATTGTCGATCACGCGGGGAAGTGCGGCGTGAGGCTAGGTGTGGAACCTCTGCATCCGATGTTCGCCGCTGATCGCAGCGTTGTGGTGACCATGGGTGGAGCGAACGATATCGCGGCCCAGTTCGATGCGCAGCGTGTGGGGCTGGTCGTGGATGTGTATCACATCTGGTGGGATCCGCAGGTGTATGCGGAGATTGCTCGGGCAGGTGACAGGATATTCGCGTTTCATGTCTCGGACTGGATCGTTCCGACCCCCGATATGCTGATGGGTCGCGGAGTGATGGGTGATGGTGTGATTGAGATCAGCCGTCTTCGCGAGGCGGTAGAGAAGGCCGGTTATACGGGACCGATTGAGGTTGAGATTTTCAACGAAGCGCTTTGGGCACAGCCTGCGGATGCGATTGTTGAGGTTGTGGCGAGGCGGTTTCAGGAGTTCGTTTGACCCGAGAACCGTAAGATTCTGGACGAGTTCAACAATCTTGTCCGCGTTTAGTGGAAGGTTGCGGAGTTGGCAGATCTGATGATTTGAAGCCTCTGCGGCATGCAATTTGCGGTCGGGCGTTTTACCATAGAAGGATGAGCGAAGTTCTGGAACAGGAAGCCAAATCAGGGGCGGGGCACGCCCATAAGTACACGCGAAACAGTCCGTATCTTTCCAATGTGAACGTCAACTATCTCCTGACGGCGGAAGGCTCGGAGAAGGAGACGCGCCACGTTGAACTGGCCCTTGAAGAGGGCATGGCCTACACGCCGGGCGATGCGGTGGGCATCATTCCGGAGAACCGGCCAGAGGCAGTTGCGGATGCGCTGAAGGCGCTGGGTTACAAGGGTGACGAGCGCGTGCTCGATCACTATAAGGTCGAGATTTCTCTCGAAGAGGCGCTGCGCACGCGTCTCGGAATCGGCAAGCTGGCACGCGGCAGCGTGGGACAGTATGCGAAGCTCGCTCCTGAGGTCGAGGGCCTGAAGGTCCTGACCGGGCCGGACAACCGCGCACGTGCCGAGGAGTATTGCTGGGGCCGCGAGTTTGTCGATCTCGCGACGGATTTTCCCGGTGTGATCACCGACCCACAGCAGCTGTTCAACGTGCTGCAGCGGCTGACGCCGCGCATGTATTCGATCTCGTCGAGCCAGAAGGTGCATCCGGACAGCGTTCACACGACGGTCCGCGTGATCCGCTACGACTCGCACGGGCGTAATCGCCAGGGTGTGGCGAGCGGACACATCGGCGACCGCGCTGGTGAAGGTCAGTCGATGCCGATCTTTCTGCACTCGAATGCAAACTTCCGGCTGCCGGAGGATTCAAACGCTCCGGTGATCATGGTTGGGCCGGGAACTGGCATTGCGCCGTTCCGCGCGTTCCTTGAGGAGCGTCAGGCTGACGGTTCGAAGGGCCAGAACTGGCTGTTCTTCGGCGAGCAGCGCGAGAAGATGGACTTTCTCTACAGAGATCAGCTTGAGGGAATGGTCAAGGACGGAATCCTGACTCATCTCCACACTGCGTTTTCGCGTGACCAGCACAACAAGGTTTACGTCCAGGACCGCATCCAGGAGAACGCCAAAGAGGTGTTCGAGTGGCTGGAGCGGGGCGCATATTTTTATGTCTGCGGCGATGCGACCCGCATGGCCAAGGATGTTGAGAATGCTTTACTGGATGCGATCGCCAATGGTTCGAACGGAACGCTGGAGCATGCGGCAGAGTACCTAGCTGCGATGAAGAAGCAGAAGCGGTACCAGAGGGACGTCTACTAGGGAAGGCGGGGACCCCCCTCCCTATTCTATTTTGTTTAGTTCTTTATTTTCTTTGCTTTACGTAGTTCAAAATGCTCAAGATATTGAAAATAAATGGATTATAGATAAAAATATTGAAAACAAAAGAGAAACCCCGCCAGCAATGCACTAGCGGGGTTTCGTTATTTCGATCTATATCCAGTATAGCGAGCCGAGAGTAATTAATCGGCACATTTTATTTCCTTTTATATGAAAGAGTTACTCTGTTTTTGGGCTTGACAAGACTTTTCACAGTGCATCGCAGATAAACAACTTTTGTCGTAATAGCTGCATCCGTAGCCTAGGATCAGTCATCTCAAGAATGACCGGAATAGATTCGGTTCAGAGGAGGATGTGATGAACGTAGTCGTATATGGCGCAACCGGAAATTCGGGCTCGGAGATTACTAAGGAACTGGTTAAGCGCGGTCACAAGGTGACGGGTATTGCGCGTGACGTCGCGAGGCTTGAGGGAGCGGCGGGCGTGACGGCTAAGACGGATGATCTTTCGAATGTGGATGCGATTGCGGCGATCATCAAGGGCGCGGATGTAGTGGTTTCAGCCTATCAGCCTCCCCCGAACAACACGGATGCACTGATCGATGTAACGAAGAGGCAGATTGAGGCGGTGAAGAAGGCTGCTGTGCCGCGTCTGATTGTGGTCGGTGGCGCGGGGCAGCTTGAGGTGGCTCCGGGTGTGACGCTGATCAAGTCGGGCCATCTTCCGCAGGAGTACATGCCGATTGCGGTGTCGCATGAGAAGGCAGCTGAGGCGCTGAAGGCTTCTTCGGGTATCAACTGGACGTATATTGCGCCGGCGGCGTTCTTCATTCCGGGAGAACGGACGGGCAAGTACAGGACAGGGACCAACAACCTGATCACGGATGAGAAGGGTGACAGTAAGATCACGTTTGCGGATTATGCGATTGCTCTGGTGGATGAGATCGAGAAGCCAAAGCATGAGCGCCAACTTTTCTCGGTTGGGTATTGAGGTTTGCAGGTAAGTAAAAAAGGCGGCAATTGGCCGCCTTTTTTGTCCTCATCAGAGAGTCCCGGTTGTTACTACGAAGAAGAGCGTTTCTCGTTACGGATGTTCGACAAATAGTTTCTTCGACCTTGCCGCCAAAGGTGGCGATGCAATAACAAAGGGTGAGGCTAAGCCTCACCCTTTTTCGTTCCCGCTTCTTTCGTTACTTTTTCAGAGGTTCGGGGGTTGGGATCCGCGGCAGCATCTCCGCGCGGGTCGCTGCATTGTAGGCAAACCATGCTTCGACCATAGCGCCCTGCATGAGATCGTCTTTCTGTGCGCGGTCGTACAAGTCTGCGTTGGAGTGGTGGGTGCGTGTGCCGTACTCCAGCGTGTCCTGCATGAAACCGACGCCATTGAGCCCGATCCACGTGAAGGCTGTCGAGTCGGTGCCACCGGGTGACGCCGTGGGCCTGAATTCGGTACCGCCAGCAACTGCGACGATGTGCTGGTCCCTGATGGGATCGATCCAGGACTTGAAGATCGCCGCGAGCTGCGGATTGCCCAGCGCCGATACTCCGCGGAACCTGCCCGAGCCTCCATCGTCGTTGAAGTAGATATCGAACTTGTCGTACTCGGGAGTCTTTTTCATGGTGTCGCGCTGCGCAAAGTGCTGCTGCACGTAGGCGGTTGAACCAAAGAGCCCTTCTTCTTCGCCGCCCCACAGGGCAACACGAACCGTGCGCGCCATGGGCTTCTTCAGCTTGGCCAGGATGCGCATAGCCTCCATGGCGACGGAAGAGCCGGTGCCGTTGTCGGTTGCGCCGGTGCCGCCCTGCCAGCTATCGAAGTGGCCGCCGAGCATTACGACCTCATCTGGCTTGGTCGTGCCCGGAATTTCGCCGACAACGTTGACGCTATTCTGGTCTTCCTTCTGGTACTCAACCTGGACGTCGAAGGTGAGCTTGGGTACGGTGCCGTGCTGCAGCAGGCGGACGACGCGGTTGTACTGCTCGGCGCCAATGGCCACGATAGGCGGCGGAACGGGATCGTTGGGATTCTGTGAGCCTCCATAGGAAGAGAAGATGGTTCCCCCGTCGCCGTTGTAGCCCGGTGTGAGGACAACGGCCGGAGCCTCTTCCTTGAGGAAGGCGTTGAGTTCGTTACGGAGAGCCTGGCTCCCCGACAGGGCAAGAGAGGTCGGAGTGTACTTCCAAGTGCCTTCTCCGTGTCTGCCACGACCGCTGGGGTCGCGATCGGCCGGACCGGAATCTGGCGCCCCAGGGCCACGACCACCGCGCGGTCCGCCGGAAGCGGCGCGTGCCTCGGTCTCCTCATCGGTCGGGGATTTCGCTGCTTCGGCAGTCGTGTGAAGCGTGAGCGGGGCGGGGTCAAAGATGAGCACGACCTTACCCTTCAACTTACCTTTCCACTTGGGGAAATCATCCTTCGAGTGGATGGGCACCCACATCGCATCTGCGGTGACTGGGCCGTTGGTTCCGGGCGTCCATGCCAGCGGAAAACCGGGTAGCGAGGCGTAAGCCGGAGACTCCATCGCACCGTAATACTTCTTGATCTGCCAGCCGTAGCCGAAGGGAAACTTCTCCAGGTGGACGTTCTTCAGTCCCCAGGCCTTCATCTGCTGCATGGCCCATTCAGCTGCAGCCCGATAGTTGCGGCTGTTATTGACGCGCGGACCGTAGACCTCGGAGATGTAGTAGAGGTTTTCCATGACTTTTGAGTTCTCAAAGGCCTCGCGCTTGATCTGGGCCAGGGCATCAAGGTCAACTTTGTCACCTGCCTGTTCCTGCGCGGTTGCAGATGAGATGAGCAGAAGAGCCACAACCGCAGCGGCGCCCTGCTTGAAGCGGTGCAGATTCATGAAATTCTCTCTTTCAAAAAAGGGATGGGTTAATGAGACAAGACGAGAGCCGACTGGCAGAAGTCGCAGAAACGGTCTGCGAAATCTGCGCGGCATGCTGTCGGGAGAGCTTTTGCCATGTTGCGATGGCACAAAACTATCGCATTCGCGTTCACGATACAACAAAGTCGGCGCCGACCGTTGCGAGCGAATCCCAAATCCTGATGCAAACTTCCGAGAAGGGCCTTTCTCACAACTGACCTAGTAGGATCTAGCCGAACAAGATACTGCTATGGAACCGTTCAAAAACATAACCCGGCGCAATGTTGTTAAGCATTCAGGCTTGATT
>Ga0163163_10002691_pt1 | contig 15022 bp, 15 predicted proteins | sample S65metaG_FD_119766 | JGI IMG/M metagenome (GOLD analysis project Ga0163163, IMG submission 119766) | Switchgrass rhizosphere microbial communities from Kellogg Biological Station, Michigan, USA - S6-5 metaG | ecosystem: Host-associated > Plants > Roots > Rhizosphere > Soil | place: USA... | reverse complement strand
CGGCATCGAATCCAAAGTGGCCCTGGTCGCGCTCACCGTGTTCTTCCTGGTGCTGAACAGCACGCTCGACGGCGTGCGCAATGTGGATCGCGATTATTCGCGCGCGCTCACGTTGATGGGAGCGACGCGGTTCGAGGTGATCCGCAAGGTCCTGGTCCCCGCGACGCTGCCGTGGATCTTCACCGGCATGCGGATCGCCGTGCGCTACGCCTTCACCAATACCCTGCTGGCCGAACTGATCGCGTCCAACAGTGGCATCGGCTTCATGATCGAATACTATTCCGGCATATTCGACGCGACCGGCACCTACGCGGCGATCCTGGTCCTGGTGATCATGAGCGTCGGTCTGACCGAGGTGCTGACGCAGATCGAGACCAGGATTTCGCACCGAGGAGCAACCGCATGACCCAGGCCCTGACCGGCATCCGCGTGATCGACATTACCCACAATCAAGCAGGGCCCGCCTGCGCACAGATCCTGGCGTTCCTCGGCGCCGATGTGATCAAGCTGGAGGAGCCGAAGGGCGGTGACGTCGCACGCACCAACATGCGCGACCGCATCGACAGCGACAGTCTGTTCTTCCTCGTGTTGAACGCCAACAAGCGCAGCCTGACGCTGAATTTGAAGAGCGAAGAGGGCAAACGGCTGTTCCGGCGTGTGATCGAACAGTCCGACGTACTGTTGGAGAATTTTGGCCCAGGCGCCTTGGATCGACTGGGGCTGGGCTACCAGGAATTGTCCAAACTGAATCCGCGGCTGATCTACGCCACCATCAAGGGCTTCGGCACCTACGGTCCCTACAGCAGCTTCAAGAGCTTCGAACCGATTGCCCAGGCGATGGGTGGTGCGATGAGCGTCACCGGCTTTCCCGAAAACCCACCGACTTACCTCTACCCGGCGATCGGCGATTCTGGCACCGGCATGCACATGGCGATTGGGATCCTTGCCGCGTTGCAGCAGCGCCATCAGACCGGCAAGGGCCAGCATGTCGAGGTATCGATGCAGGATGCGGTGGTGAACCTGATCCGCGTCAGCCTGCGCGACCATCAGCGCTCCGGTCGGCCGATGCCGCGCCAGGGCAATCAGCTCGGCCGCACAGTGCCCGGAACCACGTATCCCTGCGCACCGGGCGGCCCAAACGACTACGTCTACATCTTCGCCCAGCCGCAGATGTGGAAAGCGTGCATCAGTGCAATGGGCCAGCCGGAGCTGGCCGACGATCCACGCTTCGCCTCACCTGAATCGCGCTGGGAGAATCGCACAGCGCTCGATGCGATCGTCGCGACCTGGACCCGGCAGCGCAGCAAGCACGAGGTGATGCGGCTTATGGGAGACGCCGGTGTTCCCTGCGGCGCGACGCTCGACACCGGCGAGGTGCTGACCGATCCGCATCTGCGGGCCCGGGACATGATCGTCGACGTCGACTACCCGACCCGCGGGACCTACCAGACCGTCGGCTGTCCAGTGAAATTGTCCGAATCTCCGGCCGACGTCACCCGCCCGCCGCTGCTGGGCGAGCACACCGCGGAGCTACTCGCGTCGCTGTGCGGCGTCAGTGCGGACGATGTGCAGCGACTGCGCGCCGAAGGTGTCGTTTAGCCGGTAGCCTTACGCCACCCGGGGCCTGGCGCGTGGCAGGCCCCGGATGCGGCGAGCGGTAGCGATCAGCGCCACAGCCAGCCCGACCAGTGCGACATAATGGGCGGGACGCAGGCCGAAACGTAACGTCTCGCTTGCTGCCAGCACGCGCCACGGACTGATGCCGGTCGCCAGCCCATACCAAGCGAACTCAATGCCTACCGCGGCGAGCGTCGCCAGCACAGCGAGCAGCGGGAGAACGAGTGCGCTGCGTTGCCAGGGCATCGGTAGGGCGCGCCAGAGCATCAGCCAGACATAGAGGCCGGAGACGAAGACCGGCTCCGATACGTTCGATTTCGACTGAATGAAGTAATGCAGCAATGCGATGACCGCGAGCACGTAGATGGACCGGTGCAGCACTTTCCAGCGCCGGCCGAGGTCCCGCATCCAGGCGTCGGTCGAGGTCCAGCCAAGCGCCCCCAGACCCAGCAGCGTGACGAACCCGATGGTCAGGTAGAAGCGCCGCGCGATTTCCGAGGCGACGAAGCCCAGGTGAAAGTTCTGCTGCACCACGTAAAGCGAAAGGTGCGCCAAGGCATAGGCCAGTGCCGTCAGCCCGACGATGCGGCGCACGGTCAGCAGGCGCGGCCAGTTCAACAGCCGGGCCGCCGGCGTTATCGCGAGCGAGATCATCAGGAAGCGGATCGCCCAGTCACCCGTGCCATGAATGACCTCATTCACCGCTCGCGCGCCCAGCATATCGGCCGCCCACCAGCAGGCGAGCACCGCTCCCGGGATGAAACTCGCTGCCAACACCGCTGCGCTCAGCGGCAGGAAGCGCCCATGCCGGTCGCGCCATGGGACGATCATCGGGAAGCTCCAGGCGCCAGGCGGGCATAATCGGCCGGGATACGGAACGCCGCTGCGTCTTGCGGCGCGTAGTCGACCGATACCGCCGTCACCCGCACTGCGTCTGGTGTCCCCGCGCGCAGCAGCACGCCGTCATTGGTGACGCACACGCGCGCCTCGTGGCCTAAGCGGTCCAGCGCCTGCCACTCGGTGCAGGAGCGGCCGGCAACCGATCCTTGGCCGAGACGTGCGTAGGACCCCTGCGGCTGCGCAGCGGGCATCTCGCGCATGCCGTCTGAGGTTGCCGTCTCCATCACCGACCTTGCTGCATCATTGACCACGCTCATTCGTCTCGCGATGTGATCGATAATTACATGCAGATTATGGTCCGGCGGATCGATGCGCTCGATCTGCGAGCTGGCAAGCCAGCGCACGCGCTGCTCGACAACCGTGCCTTGGGGCCCCGCTGCGCGGTAAACAATCGAAACGTCACGACTGGGGCGCAACAGTGGCTGTTCGGCGACGGCAGCGGTTCCCAGGCCGATAAGCAGCAGCACGGGTGCAGGAACGCGCATCAGCCTATCCAGCTGCAAGCAGGCGGATCTCCGCTTCCAGTGCGCCAGGCTCGGGTGCGGCGACGAACTCCGCCGGCGCCGCCAGCGCGTTTGTCAACCGCGCCTTGTAGTCCTCCCGCGCCAACTCCTCCGCCCCGAATTGGGCGAGATGGGCAGTGACGAACTGCGTATCGAGCAATTTGAAGCTGCTCAGGCGCAGGCGCGCCACAAGGTGGACCAGCGCTACCTTCGAGGCGTCCCGGACGAAGCTGAACATGCTCTCGCCGAAGAACACGCCGCCAATCGCAACACCGTAAAGGCCGCCGACCAGCTGGCCGCCCTGTCTGCTCTCCACCGAATGGGCATGACCTAGCTGATACAGTTCCGAGAACAGGCGCTCAATCTGGGGGTTGATCCAGGTGTCGTCGCGCCCGGGCGCTGGTTCGGCGCAGCCAGCGATCGTGCCGGCGAAGTCCTGATCGACCGACACCTCGAATGCTCGCGAGAGCACAGTGCGAGCCAGCCGCCGCGGCAGGTGGAACCTGTCGAGCGGCAGGATGCCGCGTTTCTCGGGGTCCAGCCAGTAGAGGCGATCGCCCTTGCGGGTCTCCGCCATAGGAAACAGTCCATGACGGTAGGCCCGCATCATGAGGTCGGCAGTGATCTCGACGGTGCGTCGGGACATGGGCGTATTCTGGGGGCGGATGCGGGGCGTGCAAGTCCATACTTGTCTGCCGGCCCGTCTGGCGGGTTAATGGCCCCTCCAGCAGGAGGAAGCCATGACAAAGTACAAATGGGAACACATCCACCTTCGTTCGCCTGATCCGGAAGCGACCGCGGCTTGGTACCAAGACAAGCTGGGCGCTGAGATCATCCGGACGCCGCAGGCCGATGGGTCGACGCGCTACGATCTTGATCTCACTGGCCAGAAGATTTTCATCGCCAAGGCGGATCCGTCAGCAACGGGGCCGTCGCCGCAGACACCCTATATGGGACTGGATCACTTCGGCCTGACGGTGGAAGACATCGACGGGGCGGTGGCTGAACTGAAGGCCAAGGGTGTGCCGTTCACGATCGAGCCAAAGACCATCCGACCGGGCGTGAGGATCGCATTCCTGACGGCGCCGCAGGACGTGTCTATCGAGCTGATCCAGCGAGGCTAGAAGGCGTCGCCACAGTCGCTGGTTGCGGCCGACTATTGCCATACGTCATAGCTAAAGTATCTGTCGCCCTCACCATTTAACGTGACTGGAACGTGCCATCATTGCGTTGAACGTCGGCGGGTGCGGATGATTTTGCTGACAGCAGGCGGAGATAGACAGCAGACATGCAACACCGCTGTGAATGTGGCGGTGGCATGGTCTGTGCGTAGTCTTACGCATGGTTGCCTATGCGATAGTGCCACGCCGGCGAAGCTATTGGATCGAGGCCGTCCACGAGGACGGCGAACGCCGGCTGGTCGGTTGCTTTCCGAACGAGGATGCCGCCGTCCGGCGGCTGCATGAACTTCAAGGGCGGCAGGAGGCGATGGAGCGACGCCGCATCGCCCAGGAAGCCTCCCGATGGTACGCCTTACAGGCCGCCGCGCCCTACGCTGCTGAATCAGAGACATCTCGCTGACGTGAGCAGATAACGAAAGAGCCGCCCTTCCGGGCGGCTCCCAACATCGTTCGTAACAGAGAAGGCGCTACTCGGTCATCCGCCGCGCCGTGTCCTTGGCGTCGCCAGCGGCGTTGTGCGCGGCACCCTTCGCCTTGTCCATCTTGCCTTCGGCCTGCATCTTCTCATCGCCGGTCACCTTGCCGGCCGTGTCCTTCACGGCGCCCTTGACCTTATCCATCGTGCCCTTGACGTGTTCGCTATCCATAATCGGCTCCTTCAAAGTCGTCTACGGAGATAACGGCCGAGGCGCGGCGCCGTTCCCTCACCCCGGACCTCGCGATGTCGCGACGATCGATGTGAAAAACTTCATACCGCGGACCCCCGCTGCCCGCCAAAGATCGTTTTTCAATGGCCGGTCGAGCCAGGCCAGCAGACGAGGAAGAATGCTCCCGCCCCGCTCCATCAAACAGTGGTTTCACCGCTACGAGCAGCATCGAGCCTCCCCGAGGATTCTCTTTGGGGCAGCCATCTGCGTACTGGTGGTCATCGTTGGCGCGGCGGTGCTGATGGAGCAAGCAAAGGTCCCTGTCGCGAGCCATCAGCCGGACCGCCCACGAATCAAGTTCATGTAGCCAACGCGCGCCGTGCGCTATATGCCGCGCTCCCCCTCCGGAGGCGGGCGTGGCCAATCGACTGCATATCCGTTCCCGCGAACGCTCGGTGCCTTTTGCAAGGAAGCCGGTGAGCTAATTGAGGCTGGCGCGATATTGACCGAGCGGGCGAAAATCGAGACCTATGGAAAGTGATTCTGTACTCGTCGTGCTGGTCGTCCTTGCGCGACAGCCACAAAACAGGAGGAACGGATGCGTCGCATACACCCGCTGCTGCTGCTCACATTGCTGGCAGGGCTACCGCTCTGCCAGGCTGCAGTCGCGCAGCCGCCGTCGGGCTGGGTGCCGCCCACCGCGCCCGAGCCGGGCGCACCGCTTTATGCTCCCAATGCCGGGCCAAGTACCAGCGCCGAGGCATTCAACACGAACAACTGCGGCACGCCCGATGAACCGAAGCCGTGCCCGCCAATGCCACGCCGCGCCCTGCCATACTATCCAGCCAACAAGCCATAACGGCTGCGTCCGGGCTGGTCCGGGCCGCGGCGGCTCGCGCTAGCGGATGGCAAGTTCTCGGCAGATAACGGTGGCGGCGAGGATCCTGGTCAATAGCCGCGACTTCGTCTGCTGTTCGGGTGACAGGTGCCGCTCCAGTTCAGCCATGGCGTTCGCCAAGGCCATGGCATGGCGCCCGCGTTCCGCCTCGACGCTCTGGCCCAGCCCGGCCGCGAATTGATGTTCCCATTCGATGCGCGACGCCTCGAGATCGAACATCGCATTGCTATAGGCTTGCCAGGCGGCTGCCTGATCGGGACGGATCGCCAGGTCCCGTTCGGCGTTCGCAAGCCAGTCGGTGGTCGGGCCCTGCGGCATCGTCGCGACTGCGGCAGTATCCGGAATAATTCGAAGGTCGCTGGGCACTCGGCCTTCGCTATGCTCGGCGACTATATCGGCGGCAATCGCAACTGCCACCACTGCACAGCTCAACGTGAAGGCAAAATTCACCAAAGCCCCCGGGGTGTCATACAATAGATTGCCGGATCGAAAGATTGCTGCCAACATTCTAATACCATTGGGGGTGGCCGCGACTGAACTCTACAGCGCGTGGACCCTCGACGACAACGAAACGTATGGGGGCGGAAGGTCGCATGTCGCTGGCGCTGATTCTCAGTTCGGCGGCGCTGGGTATTTCGCTTGTCATCTCGGTCGTGAAGCTGATCGATGGGTTCGTTCGTACTGACCCACGGGTGTTGATCCACCTTGGGACCTGGTTGCTCTGTCTAGCGCTGATTGCCTCCGGTCCCTGCCTCATCGTGCTTTTGATCTATCAACAGTGGGCGCCGGCCATGATGCTCGGTGCTGGCGTGATCATCGTCCTGACGCTGTTGAATTGGCGAGCGATCCTGACACGCTTGAATGCTCAGCCGCTTGGGAATGCCGATCGCGCTTCTGCCGAGAGTGGTCAGTTCCGGCCTGATCAGGAGTTGGCGCGTCGCGCTGCCGTTGTGCTTGAGGACTACCTGGCGCATGTCGGCCATGGCGGACAAGCGCCTAGAATCGTGGCGAAACGGGAGTGCCTGACTGCCGATGAGGCTCTCGAGGTGTTGGGTCTGACGCAGGGCGCGTCGGCGGCGGCCATTCGCGCCGCGCACCGGCGGCTTATGCAACTTGTGCACCCAGACCGTGGCGGTACGACCTACCTGGCCGCAAGGATCAACGAGGCGAAAGACATCCTGCTGACGCAAGCTGCGCAAAAGCCGCGCCGGCGCGTGCCAGCGAGACAACGGGGGAACGCAGCAGATGAGTGAGTCGAATCAGCAAGGGGCCAAGACTTATAAGCCGCCGCCACCGACCGGTTTCGCAACGCCGCCAACCGAGCCCAATCAGCTCGCGGCTTACGTCGCGCGAAAGGCGGAAGTGACGCGGTCCGACCACGAAGAATTCCAGGCATATCTTCAGGCGAAACGCGAGCATGCGCGGGAGCAGCAAGCACGCCGCCCCGCGACAGCGACGCGTCCCAGATTGACACGGCGCGGTATGCTGACTGCGGCTGGCGGCACAGCGATGGCGGTCGAAGCGGCGACGCTTGCTTTCGATGCCGGCCAGACCGACGCATCGGGAGTCGTGCCGAGTGGCGCTGTCGCTGCCGGTCCACAACAGCAACCGATTACTCGAGAGATGGTTGATTCAAGGGCCGCTATAGAAGGACGCAGCCTGGGTCGATGGATCGCGCTGCTACCGACCAAGATGGGCGGCGGGACCTATGCGCTGGATCTCAACAGCAACCGCGTATTGGCATCGATTTGGTACTGGAATTATGGCGACTACAATCCGATTTCACACCATCTATGTGCTTTTCCCAGCGCTGATCCATACCATGGGTTTGAGTTCGTCAACAGCACACAGGGAGGCAAGAACAGCCTGATCTATGGCATCCCTACTAACATCACCGACCCGCCCCCAGGCTTCAATATCTATCGCGTCCGGTATGACGGTTCGCAGATGCAGTTGGTAGAGAATGTTTCCGAAGCCACAGGGCTTGGGCTTGGTGTGCACGTGACGGTCAATCCACGGGATGCTCAATCCTACTTCGTCACCGACGGTCAAAAGGACATTGCGGCGCATTTTGACCGTGCCACATCGCGCGTGCGGGCAGCACTGCGGTTCGATTGGAAGGGTAACTCGTCGCGGCTGTCGCGCGCCTGGCAGGACGGCGGCGTGCTGACAATATCGCGGATTTATCCGGACGAGGCGACGGGGAAGTACGACTACCTTGGCACCAAGGGTCAGAAGATCGAGTGGGAAATGGTGCCAATGGGCGAATTGTTCGTCGAGGAAGGTACGTTGCCCGGTGATGACCCGCATTCGCTGACCGGCGCCGACGGCACGATCTGGCATCCCGACGGTCGCTGGGCGGCAACCGTAGTGCGGCTGTGCGGCGGTATCGCCATCCTGGATGCGGACAACCGTTGCGAGCCGGTTGCCTTCCTGCAGTTCAACAAGGATTCGCCCGATCAGTATCCGGTGGTGAAAGTCGACGACGACCATTGGATAGTAACGTTCGACAAGATCCACTCGCCAGGACACGAGATCGGATTTTCGCCCGATGGCCGCTATCTCTGCATGATGAACAATCTGCGTGAGAACAACTGCTCGGTCTTTTCATCGGCAGACCCCGACCCGCGTCAGTGGCGGAAGATCGCGCATGTCGAGGATCCGCTGTGGAAGGGCAAATACCCTAACCCTTTTCATATGGTGTTCTCGCTGGACGGCAAGAAGCTTTACCTATCGGTGCTGCATCCGTCGCCGGCTGCCAGCGGCATCATGGTGGTGGACACCGATAGCTGGAGGATCATTAAGGAAATCCAGGGCATCGGCCCCGATCTGCAGACGCCTGCGCTGACCTATGACGGTAAGTATGTGCTGACACCGTTCAGCGGTTTTCAGCGATTGTCGAGTGGTATCGCCGTCATCGAGACCGCAACTGACCGGCTGATCGGTATCTTGCCAAGTACAGGCGGCCACCATGATTGCGTTATCATCCCAACCGAGATAGCGCACATGAAGCACACCCGGTCATGCACATTGTGAAGTGATCGAACACCGTTGGCTGCTTGCGAGTCTCGCGGTGCAGAACGTAGCGCGACGTAAGCTGCGGACTGCACTATTGGCTGCGGCCGTTGCAGTCAGTTGCGCGGTGGTATTTGCCGGCGGTGTCTTGTTGCGCAGTATCGCGGACAGCATGTCGGTCGGCTTCAGCCGACTGGGCGCTGACCTGCTGGTTGTGCCAGCGGAGGCGTTGATCAACATAACCGCCGGCCTGCTGACCGTTGAACCAACGGCCCAAACGGTTCCAGCCGATCTGTTCGCTGTGCCGGTCGCCGGCATTCGCCGCGCCGCGCCACAGCGCGTGTTTCGCACCGACCAATCCGGTCTTGGCGACAGCACCGACCTCATCGGCTTCGATAGCGAACGCGATTTCACCGTTCAGCCATGGATTGTCGAACGCCTCGGCCGGCAGATGCGTCCCGGCGATGTTATCATCGGTGCAGCGCGCGACGAGCCTGTTGGCGGGGAAATCGTGCTATTCGGAAGGCCATTTCGGGTATTTGCTAAACTTGGACGCAGCGGTGTGGGTACGCACGAGCGCGCCATATTCATGACAGCGAACGACCTGCTGGCATTGTCGCCTGCCGTGCGCGAACGAAGCGGCAGCGTTCCGCTCATGATGCAGCCGCAACGCGTTTCCGGATTCCTGCTGCAACTTGCACCCGGTACGACGGAAGTACAGGCGCGCTTCGCCCTATTATCCCGGTTCTCTGATATCAAGCTCGTCGCCGGTGAGGCACTGATGACCGGCGTGCGTCAAAGCCTCGAAGCATTACTCGCTGGCTCGCTGCTGCTGGTCGCCCTGGCGTTCATCAGTACCACCATCATGGTTGCCGTGTTGTTTTCCGCAATAATAGCCGAAAGACGCGCAGAGCTTGGAATACTGAAGGCGGTTGGGGCGCGCCGGCGGCAAATGATCGGGCTGATGGTCATTGAGGCTGCGCTGGTCACTGGTGGAGGGGGTATTCTCGGCATCTTGTTCGGCGAGCTGCTTTTGCGCTTGTTTGCACGCTCGGTCGTTTACCACCTGAGTGAGATAGGGGTCGGGTTCGTTTGGCTAGATGCGACGAACACGCTGCTGATCGGCGCTGTGTGCGTCATCCTTGCGGCGCTGACCGGAGCAGTAGGAGCCCTGGTGCCTGCATGGCGCGCCAGCCGGTCGGACGCCTACGAGTTGATCTTAGGCAGCAACTGAAAAACGATGCTGGTGTGTCGCAATCTGCGCAAGATCTATAGGACGGGTGGCGGCAGCGTAGAGGCCCTGAGCGGTGTCGACTTCGACGTTGCGGCCGGTCGGTTTGTCGCCATCATTGGCCGATCAGGATCCGGCAAGTCCTCGTTGATGGCGATCATCGGCGGCCTGAGCAGACCCGATGCAGGAATTGTGTGTGTAGACGGCATCGATATCTGGTCGCTTGGCGATGCCGCGTTGGCCTCGCTTCGCAATCGCCTCATCGGCTACGTGTTTCAGTTCGCCAACCTGCTGCCGACGCTATCCGTGCTGGACAATGTCGCCTTGCCAGGATTGCTGCGACGACCAAGGGATTCTCTTCAAGTCCGCGAGCGGGCCGGTTGGTTATTGCGATCTGTCGGCCTTGCTCAGCACTTCGACGCGTATCCCGCAGAGATTTCTGCTGGAGAGCAACGACGGGCAGGGATTGCGCGAGCGCTGATCAATTCGCCACGGCTGCTACTCGCCGATGAACCGACGTCTGACCTCGATGAGCAGAGCGAACGCGAGGTAATGGCCGAACTTCAACGCGCACACCGAGAGGACGGTATTACGCTGATCCTGGTCACACATGCGCTGGCGCTTACCGCCGAAGCCGACCGTGTCGTGCAGATCGCGGACGGTGTCATCGTGCCATGAGGGCTGCGCCGCCGCTGCCCGATCTTGCCACACTGACCGGCGAACAGAAGGACGAGTTGATTGTCAGCTTATGGCACACGGTATTAGCTTTGGACGGCGCTCCGCGACAGCCTGCAGACACCGCAGGCGGCCAGCCCGATGTTGCAGAATTGCAGGCCAAGATCGGCGCAACAGCAGCATCACGGCGCGCATGGACCCCGCGTCGGGGCGGCTCCGTGCGCGGAGGCTTGTTGCCTGTCGTGCTGCTGATTGTCGCCATCGGCTTCCTTGGCGACTTCGCCATCGGTCGATACCAGCAGCGCTCGCTCGAGACGCGCGAACGCGCGGCGTTGGAGCTGGAGAATGCTGCCTTCAACGGACTGGACGCCGAGCTACTTCGGATCGCGTATGAGCCTGAGGGCGCGGGCTACCGCGCCACGATTGTCATGCACAACACCTACTCCACACCACTCTACATAATGTTGAGCCCCGTCCGGGTTTTCGTGCAGGTGGGACAGACTTGGCAGGAGCAACCGGCGCGCGCGGTGGCCAGCGGTGTGGTCGAGTTGCGCGGAGATCGGGAATTCCAGGCTGCGTTCCAGGTCGAGGCAAAGGATTGGCGCGAGTTGATTCCGGGCTACATGCATGTCCGGATCGACAGCGATATGTTGATCAGCCGCCGGACGGGGCCAGGCAGCGACATAATTGGTCGCAATAACCGCTTTTACGTGTATCTCAAGCCGCAAAATGCCGATGACGCGGCGATTAAGCGGCTCTCGAATTTTCCGGGGGTGCCGCCGCTGTTCATTCTGATGCCCCCACACTAAGTGCTATTGGTAGTTTCGAGCACTCCGGCTCTGAGCCCACCAAACAAAAAGCGCGACCAGTGGTACGTCAGCCTGCTGCCGGGCGCGCGCTCAGCGTGGCGGGCGTCCGGCTCGTCAGCGATACTGCTCGGCGTCTCTCGTTCATCAGCACAATGGCGGTGAGCAGGGCGATGAGCCCTGCCGCGGTCGGTGCAAACGCCTCTTCCTGGAACACGCCATTAACCACAATGACCGCAAGCGCCAGGAACCAGACATCTCGAGCCTGTGGTTTGCGCCTGAGGAATGGCGCGGCTTTCAGCAGGCAGAAGAATACCGCAAGGATCGCCAGCGACCCTATACCCATCTGATAAAGCAGCACGCCGACCGCGGACTCCATGCCGCGGTCGGCGCCGATCGCCTGAGCCCCGCCGCTTCCGGTCCACTGTAAATTGCCGGACCCTTCCGACAGATTGCCGCCCACGCCCAACCCGTGTCCGAGCGGGTCGCGGAGGAAGCCGTTCCAGCCGCCTACAAAGCCGATTGCGTGGAAGTCGCCATATGCAAGCCCGTGGACGATGCCATAAGCGACATACATGACCAACAGTCCAGTTGCGCTGACAAGAGTAATCCTCGCGCTGCCTGTCGTAGCCAATATGGTCCAGAGGCAAAGACTGAAGACAAAAAGGATGACCGCGCCCTTGACGCCGATCGCAACCAAGAGCGGTATCAGAAGCAGCAACCAAAGGTACTGACGCAGGCTTATGGCGGCGAGACCCGCAACAGCCAGAACATAGGCATAGCTGATCGGGTGCATCAGACTGGACATGAAGCGGAACGAGGTCATCGAATTGGCGAACTCACTGTCGCCAGTGTAGTTGAAGAGATTCGAGGTGTTCAGATCGACAACACCGAGAGGGCTGAAAATCATGCCGGCTGTGCAGCAAGCCGACTTGAGGTTTATGAATTCTGTAGCATTGGTCCAGGTATAGAGATCGACGGGCGAAGCTAGTTCGACCAAGGCAATTATCAGGCTGGGAATAGTACTGATCAGCAGCCCGGTTGCTGCGGTGCGAAAACCCCACGCTCGACCAACGTCAAGCCCGACCACGACAGCGCAAACGGGCCCGATGAACTCACGAAAGTAGATGGCCGCTGAAGTTGGACCTGATCGCATAGTTCCAAAGGCGGCATAGCACCCCGCAATGAGCACAGCGCTGATGACAGCCAGCATTATGCCTCGGGTCTCTTGGCGCCAGGGCGGCAAAAACAGCCGGCCTGCACCGATCCCGGCCATCAGGGTGACGGCCAAGAAGTTAGTACCTTGCAGGATGGTGAAGTTGAGTGTCGGCATGTTGGGGGCGGCGAGCGAGATAATGAAGTTTTGGTAGATCAGGAATTGGAAATAGACCAGAAGGCCAGCGAGCGGGGCGTTGGTATACAGCACCGCCAACAACGCGGGCATGACCACAACGAACGCGATGCTCTGCTTCACCAGAAAAACATGATAGGCCAGCAGCACGAGGCCGATGACCTGCCATTTCAGTGCATGCCGGACTGCCGACCCGGTCGGCATTTCGGCATATGGCTGCACCAAGGCGCCGCTCATGACTTATAGTATCGGGTGATCTCCCGCGAGAGATACATCGAGTCGGGATGGCCGTATCTGACGTTCTGACGCGGGTTGACCATGTTGAGCACGACGCCGGCGAATGTGTCGCGGTGCAGCTGCATCCGCACCGCCTCCTGGATCTCCTGCGCCGTGGTGGAGCCCCACTTGGCGATCAGCACCGTCTTGTCGACCTTCTGGCTCAACAGCCAGCAATCGCCGCCGACGAAGCTGGGCGGGCTGTCGATGATCACCAGGTCATAATTCTGGCTGGAGGTCTCGAGCAGCCGGTTGAAGCTGTCGAGCGCCAGCAACCGGGTCGGGATGCCCTTGGGATGGCCGGCCGGCAGCAGCGTCAGGTTGTCGCTGTGCGGATTGCGCTGCACCACGTCGCGCATATCCGCCTGTCCGCGCAGCACGTCGGCCAGGCCGGCCACGCTGACGCTGCGGGCTGCCTGCATCTTGCGCCCCGAGCGCATGTCCGCATCGATCAGCAGCACCCGGATGTCGCGATCGGCCGCGGCCTTCGCCAGCGCCCAGGCGGTGGTGGTCTTGCCTTCCTCCGGCCGCGCCGAGGTGATCAGGATGCTGCGCGGGCGGTCCATCAGCCACAGCCGGTTGAACAGTTGCTCGACCGCGTCGAGGTAGATCACCTCGTTGTGGCTGTCGAACCGTGGCAGCATTCCCAGCGTGGGCAGGTCCAGCACCATCTCCACCTGGTTCATGCTCACCAGGCCCTTGCGGTTGCTCTCGCGCACCCAGCCGATCATGCCGGCGATGCCGAAGGCGATCAGCGTCGAGGCCGGCAGCATGATCAGGTTGTTGGGGAAGGAGGCATGGATCGGCACCTCGGATCGCGCCGCGACGCGCACCGTGGTCGCCGGGATCAGCATCGAGGCGTCGGTCTGGCGCAGCGTCCGCGCATAGGTGTCATACATGTCGGCCGCCGCATCGGCGGCGCGCTGCAGCGGGATCAGCATCGCCATCGCATCGTTGGTCGAGCCGATCTGCTGATGCAGTTCGGCCAGCCGCCCGGTCAGCGACTGCACCGAGGCCTCCTGCGACTGAATGTCGCTCTTGAGGCTGGCGACCATGCGCTGCGCCTCCTGGCGGATCTTCCGCTCGACATCGCCATACTGCGCATTCAACCGGCCCAGGGTGGGATTGTTCGCCACGTAATTCGACGCCAGGGCGGCGCGCTGGGCGCCGATCTGTGCCTCCTGCTCGCGCAGCCGGTTGATGGTCTGCGAGCCGAGCACCGCGGCCAGCGTCTCGGGATCGCTGTTGCGCGCGGTGTCATAGCGGCCGCGTAGCGCGGCCAGCTGGGCCCGACCGTTGATCAGATCGGTGCTGACCTGGGTGATCTGCTCCTGGATCAGCGGCGCTTCGCGGCCGGTGACGATGCTGTGGTCGTTCTTGAACTTGGCGACGACCTGCGCCTTCTGCGAGGCGTCCTTGCCGAGTTCGATCAAATGCGAGCCGGTATAGCCGTGCACCTGCCGCATGATCTGCTCGGCGAAGCCCATGTGGTTGGCGATGTAGCCGTCGGCGATGGCGTTGGCGATCGTCGCCGCCTTCTGGTTGTCCTGCGACGACACCGTGATCTGGATGTCTCTGGCATGCGGCACCGGCTCGAAGATCACCTTGCTGCGCAGCGCGGCCAGCGTTTCGCCGCGCTGGCGCTCGGTCGGGCTGAGGCGTGGCGGCGTGTTGTTGGGCAGCCAGGTCTGCAACCAACCGTTGATCGTGCTCTTCGCATCGCCAATCCAGGATGGCTTCTTCAGCGCCGGATTGAACTCGGGGTCATTGGCCAGATCGAGCTTGTCGATCACCGAGAGCAGCAGTTCAGGAGATTTCAGGATCGTCAGTTCCGAACCCAGCGTGTAGTCGCTGAACTGCTGGTCGCGCAGCATGGCCGAGGTAGGGACTGCCTGCGGCGTGGGGGAGTCAGCCTCGACGGT
>Ga0163163_10002690_pt1 | contig 15024 bp, 11 predicted proteins | sample S65metaG_FD_119766 | JGI IMG/M metagenome (GOLD analysis project Ga0163163, IMG submission 119766) | Switchgrass rhizosphere microbial communities from Kellogg Biological Station, Michigan, USA - S6-5 metaG | ecosystem: Host-associated > Plants > Roots > Rhizosphere > Soil | place: USA... | reverse complement strand
ATCATGATGCCGGCCGCCAGCCGCAGGATCGTCAGGGTCCAATCGTTTGAAGTTTCGATCAACTTGAGAAACACAAACCCCCAGAGCTACAAATTGCTGGCCCGCCCCTACGGCACCACTTTTTTCTTCTTGATCCACTCAATGACGGCGTCGCGCTGCAGCGGTCCGGTGCGCGGGAAGCGCAGACCGCTTGCGTCCAACTGATCCTTCGACGCTTGGTTGGTGGCAGTGAAGTCGCTGGTTGCCACTGTGTACTCGCGATCCGCTTCCACCGGATAGCGCGTGGTGATGGCTGGCGGCAGGTCACTGCCCTTGAATTTCCCCATCACGATGTAATTGTCAAACGGCAGCATGTTCCAGATATTGCGAATCAGGATCTGACCTTTCGGTATCGAATCGCGCAGATTCCCAGTATTGACCCATGCGATGTCCACGCCGGTTTGCTCCGCCATGGCGCGCTCCACCATCTTGCGCAGTTCCGGGTCCCTGCGCTCCATGCGCGCGGTGGATTCTCCGATGGGAATGTCCACCTGTTTCGAGACTTTGCTTTCCCACTTGGTGACGACCTTCGCGACATCCGCCGCCGGCATGATCTTCGAATCGATCGGAATCTTGGTCCATTCGGCGGAGCTGAGTTTCTTGGCCGCGACATCGACCTGTAAATCCAGCTTGCCCAGTTGATCTCCGTAAGCACGCACCAGCACGGCCACGCGCCCGTCCACTTTCATCATGGCCGGATAGCCTTCGTGACTGTGGCCCGCAACCACCACCGAAACCTCCGGCACATCGCGCAGGATCGCGTCCACTTCGCCTTGGTCATGAATATGCCCAAGCACCACGATCAGGTCGGTGCGATCGCGCAACTCTTTCGCATATTTGCGCACCGTCTCCACCACCGGCAGGACATGCCAGGGGCCTGCCTCCTCCGGAGTGGTCACGGTACCCACCAGGTCCCCCAAAATCGCGCCGATGATCCCAACCCGGATGCCGCCCACCGTCTGAACCACATAGGGGCGCGTCATGGTCTTGCCGTCTTTGTCCACAATATTCGCCGACACCGTCGGGAAATGGGCGATGCGCATGAACTCCTGGGTGCGCCGCCAACCGTAATCGAAATCATGATTGCCCAGCGTCGAGACGTCCAATCCCAGCAGGTTGGCAATCTCATAAATCGGTGTCCCATGGAACAGCGTCGAAACTGGCGTTCCCTGCACTAGATCGCCCGCGTTCAAATAGAGGCATGCCGCGCATTGCTCCTTCTGCCGCCGGACCTCGGTGGCCAGCCGCGCGAACCCGCCATTATCCCGATCGTCCGGCAAAAGGTGAGCGTGCAAGTCATTGGAATGGAGGATCGTGAGAGGCTTGACTTGCGCCGCCAAGGGCGGCATGCACAGGAAAAGTGAAAGCAGAAAACGGCGAGTCATTGATTGAATCCAGGGGTTGAGTCCAGTGTACCTAGAACTGCCCCTTAAGCAAGTGTAAGGCGAACACTCGATGGTGCTTCGGGTGAAAGAGGTGCCAAATAGAAGTATGGAACACTGCCATTCGTGCAACGCTACCCTTAAACCGGGTGAGATGGAGTGCTGGGGATGCAGCGCGGTGGTGCCCGAAAAAGAAGGCAAGACCAGCATGCACCAGCGGTTCCATACCCTGATCAATGTGCTGTTCATTTTCTTCGCCGTGTTGACGCCGCTGGCGCTGGTGCTGCCCAATGAATATGTCCCGTCCCTCAAGAAATGCGTGGTGGGATTAATCGTGATGGGCCTCGCCCGGAGCTCCATCCAGACCATGACCGACGCCAAAAAGCGTTAGTCCTCGCCCGGAACATTTTGGAACTCATGCTCGTACTAGAATCAGGGACGTCGCTATGTTCACATTCCTGCTCTGGTGCCTGCTTTTCGTGCTGTGTTGGCCGTTGGCTCTGATTGCCCTGGTGCTCTATCCGATCGTGTGGCTTTTGCTGCTGCCGTTCCGGATCCTCGGCATCGCCGTCGAAGGCGCCTTGAAACTGGTATGGGCCATCGTGACGCTGCCCTTCACGGTGGTGCGCCGTCTGGCTTGACCGGCTTAGTACGCGAGAATGCGCGTAGCTTCCTCGACGATGTTCTCCACTTGCGGGAGAATCTCGTTTTCAAGCGATGGAGCGTAGCCGATCCAAGTGTCGAGCGCCCCGATCCGGCCCACCGGCGCGTCCAGCCGCCCGAATAATTCGCTGGCGATGCGCGCCGAGATCTCCGCGCCGAATCCCCACGAAAGCGTGTCTTCATGCACCACCATCACGCGGCTGGTTTTCTCGACTGACGTCTGGATCGCCGCCCAGTCGTACGGATTTAAGGTCCGCAGATCGATCACTTCCACCGTCGCACGCGGATTTTGCTGCTCCACTTGCACCGCAGCCTGCAGCGACTTCTGCACCAGCGCGCCGAACGTCACAATCGTCAGATTCGCGCCCGGCTTCACTACTTTGGCTTTACCAAACGGGATCAAATAATCCGGACCCGGGTGCTGCGTCCGATTGTACGGCTCGCGATACAGGCGCTTGTGCTCCAGGAACAGCACCGGATCGGCGCAGCGGATCGCCGTGCGCAGCAATCCGCAGGCGTCGAGAGCATTCGAGGGAAACACCACGCGAATGCCCGGAATATGCGTGAACACGGACTCGGCGCTCTGGCTGTGATAGATCGCTCCACCGTTCAGGTACCCGCCGGTCGCCACGCGAATCACCATCGGCGCCGACCACGCGTTATGCGAGCGCCAGCGCAGCGACGCCAGTTCATCGCGAATCTGCATCATCGCGGGCCAGATGTAGTCCAGGAACTGGATCTCCACCACCGGTTTCAGTCCGCGCATCGCCATTCCTGCCGCGCGTCCCACGATGGCCGCCTCCGCAATCGGCGTATTGAAAACGCGCTCGGAACCAAAGGATGTCTGCAGGCCCTGCGTCGCTTTGAAAACGCCGCCCTTGCCCTTCACCTCTTTCAGGTGTTCCTCGCGGCTGCAGTCGGCCACATCCTCGCCGAAAACCACCACGTTCAGGTCGCGCGCCATTTCCTCATGGATCGTAAGCGTGATGGTATCTACCATCGTTCGCGGGTCGCCGGAGCACTTGGCTTCGGTCTCGAACGCACTCCACGTCGGATCGACGGTTTCAGAATAGAGATATCGCAGCGCGGTGCCTTTGTGTGGCTGCGGAGCCTTCAAAGCCCGCTCAGTGGCCTGTTGGATTTCGAGGTCCACCTCCTGCATTAACTGTTCCAGCGCGCCGCGGTTCATCACGCCGCTCGACAATAGATATTCGGGAAATTTCGTCAGCGGATCGTGCAGGGCTTCCTGCGCGCGCTCGGCTGCAGTCTTGTACAGACGCTCGTCGTCGGAGAGTGAGTGTGAATATGGCCGCGTGCAGTAGGCGTGGATGAAAGCCGGTTTACGCTCCCGTCGGCAGTAATTCACCGCTTCGGCAAAGGTCGAGTAGGACGCGACGAAATCCGTTCCGTCGCAGCGGAACGTTCGCAGGTTGGGATGACCCTCGACGAGTTTCGAAATATCGCCGCCGGGAGTTTGATCTTCCACCGGAACCGAAATAGCGAAACCGTTGTCCTGCACCAGGAAAATCACCGGCAACGATTCCAGGCACGCCGCATTAATCGCCTCCCAGAATTCGCCTTCGCTGGTGGCGCCTTCGCCGGTGCTGGTGAGCGTGACCGCATCAGACGTGGGGTCCAAGTAGCGGTTCGCGTGCGCGCATCCGACGGCCGGCAGCAACTGCGTCCCGGTCGCCGACGATGGCGAAACGATGTGGAGTTTTGTCGAGCTCCAGTGCGAAGGCATCTGGCGTCCGCCGGACGAGGGGTCGGATTCCGCGCCCACCGCTTGCAGCAGCATGTCCTCGGCCGTCATGCCCAGAGCCAGTGAAAGGGCCCGGTCGCGATAGTACGGGAAGAACCAGTCATGGCCCGGCCGCAGCGCCATTCCCACCGCGGTCTGAATGCCTTCGTGCCCCGCGCCGCTCACCTGGAAGAAGATTTTGTTCTGCCGCTTCAGCAGAATCTCGCGGTCGTCGATGCGCCGCGACATATACATGATGCGAAATGCGCGGATCAGATCGGGAGCTTCCAAACGAGTTGGAAGCTCGCGAAGTTCAGGGTCCGTGGCGGCGCTGGTCAGCATGAATAGCCCTACTCAGTGTAGCAATGGCGAAAACGTGCGGGAAACTCACCAGAGGCGCGATCCGGCTGCGCGGATCGCATTTGTAAGAGCGACTCGAACCATCGACTGCTCATTGGTCGAAATCCGGCGGCCCCAGCTGATTCGCGATCTCAGACCGCGCGTTTGTCGAGTGGTATCGTTAGGTCAGATGAAGGTTCGCGATTTGATTCGGGCCGCTGGAATCGAACGGTTGGCGACTGAAGTCAGTGCGAGGCAGCCACCGGCAATTCAAACATCCGGTTAAACGGATGGTCGTTACCGTAGCCGGTCAGGCTGGTAAGGATGTTCCGATCGGCACATTGAAGGCGGTTCTCAAAGCCGCCGAGTTAGAGGAGCGCGCATCGTGAAGTACACTGTAATCTTTGAAAAAGGCCCCACCTCATGGGGCGCTTACGTTCCGGACCTCCCGGGCGTCATTTCCGCGGGCGAGAGCCGCGAGGAGGTGGAGCGACTGATTCACGAAGCAGTCCAGTTTCACCTGGAGGGACTGACTGAAGAGGGCTTGCCGATCCCGTCGCCGTCCAGTTTCGCCGGCGAAGTCGAGATTCACTCGGCGGCGTAGAGTTTGGGTTGGTCGAGGCAAACTGAGGGCGCCAGCGACGCTTTAGAAAGAGTAGGAGAATCCCACCAGGGGTACGACCCGGCTGCGCAGACCGGCATCGTTCAATTGGATCAAAACGTTAAACGAGACCAGCAGGGTGCTGATCGGATTCACCTTGAAGCCCAATGAACCATTGATGATGTTGGCCGTTTCACGCACGAAATCGTTATCCGCAAAGCGAGTCCCATTGGCGGCTGTAAAGGTGGAAGGCCTGACTCCCTCGGCATGAAGCACTTCCTGACCCAGCACATCGGCCGCAAAGGAGAACCTCTTGCCCAAACCGGCATCGAAGCCCACGGCGTAGGCGAACTGGTTCGGCAAATGGCCTTTCGAACCGGTGAATATATCGCCGGCGAGTGGACTCGAGTCATTCCATTGATACGCCAGATTCACGTGCGGAGTGAATTTCTCCGTACGGCCCGAAATCGCGATGAAGGGTTTGAGACCAACCGCACCCGAACCCAGAAAGTTATACGCATCCCCGGTTGGCAGACGCACATCCAGACCGACCGCTAGCCACGCCGGTTTGGTTTTCCACGCGGTTCCTTTCACGCGCACCAGCACGTCCCCCAATCCGGATGCCGATCCTGAAATCGAAAACTGTTTTTGCGTAGTCGGATTGCCGTTCGAATCGCGAAAAAAATGGATGGTGGGGTCACTGGCTGTTCCAACGCGTTGAATGGTTGCGTTGGAAACCACCGCTAGACTCGCGTTCACCAACGGCAGTGCAACTGACAAGTCGATACGGTCGGTTAATCCATAAGTGAAGAACGCGGTGGATTGGTCTAGCTGCGTGTTCACAAAGGTGCTGGTAGTGATGAGATCTTCCTTGATCACGGGATCAGGAGTGGTCTGGGTATGCCGGAACACACTGACGAAATTGCGCAGGTCCACGCCGTCGAGCGTGCCGAAGCGGAAGTGCTGGAAGCTGAACCCGGCGTAGAATTTTTCCTTGCCGATAGTCTCGGCGCGTTCCGCCAGCACCGGTCCGTAGCTCTGCGCCGAGCGCGTATAGATGCCCAGTGCGGGATCGAACGAGTAAGTGAACCCGGCTGCCGGAGAGGGCAGCGGCAGCGATGTCAGCTGGCTCCCGATGGCACCGTTAAACGGTCCGAAATTGTTCTGGAAATCGCTGTCGAAATGCGCCAGGTGATTGGGGTTCGGCAGCGTTAAACCGTCGGGGCCAAATAGGTTGGGAATGGCAAAGGCTAGCTTGGTCGGCGAGTTCACTGGCGTCTGGGCCTGAATCATCGCGGAGAAGCACCCGCACAACAGGACTGAAAAACGGAATCGAAACACTCAGTCGCTCCTTAAATTCGCCGACATTCTTTTGCCGCCGCGCCCCTTCCAGCAATCATCACTGTCGAGCAATATCAATCGACTCGATCACCATACCGCTTCCTGACCTCCGTAAGTGGATGTTCACGGTCTGATCTTGCGGCGGCAGAGCGCCGCGCTCATCCGTGGCAGCCATGGTACGGCGGGCTCGAACGGTCGCGCCGGTGGGGCTAATCTCGGCCTCACTCAGCGGCCGTAGTTGCAGTTTAATACTGCGCGCGATCTTAAAGAAATTCTGGAACGCAATGAGTTCGCTGCGCCCCAAACCAGGCCAGATACTCTTCAGCGCCTCGGGATCTTTATTTTCAAACGCAGTGCGGTATCGATTCAGCGCTTGGTCCACTGCGGTTCTCGCGGCGCTGAGCTCGGCCGCCTTACGCTGCTCCTCCGCCCGCCCCGCATTCGCGTCTACCTCGGGATTATGTGCTCCCGCAGGAGCTGCGGGCGCGCTTGGCACAACCTCTGGCGCTGGAGCTGGGGAACTTTGAACTTGAGGCGCTATCGAGGGAGCCGGAGTCGCGACCTGCTGGGCTGGCGGGGCGACTGGCGGAGCCGGAGTCGCAACCAGGGGACCCGGAGCCGTGGCTGGGACTGCGCCCGGCGGCGCAGAAACCGCCGCTACGGGAGGCGGTTGTGCTGGCTGCGATGCGGCGGCCGACGTTGATTTGCTCGCGAGCGGCCGCGGCGCAATCTCCTTCTTGGAACTCGGCAATGCAGGCGTGGAACTTTGGCCGGCTGGCTGGGATGTGGCCTCTGCGGGAGGAGTGGACGGCGGGGCGCTGGTTACCGGCGCCGCTGTTGTCGCGACCGCCGTTGCCGGTTGAGGCGGCGCTGAAATCGGGCGCGCCGAGAATTGCCACCACCCCGCCACGAGTATCAGGGCGGCCACGGCGCCTATTAGAACTGGGACTGGCGGAGGTCGACGTCGAGCAGCCTGCTCCGCTGGCGCGGTCTTCGCCGATGCCGTACTGAGCGTCGGCGCCAGTTTTTGTCCCGTGTCGGGCGCCGAATCCGGCCGGGCGGGTAGAGCGGTCACCGAAATCATCGCCTCGGTCTCTGGCAGCGCGTCTTTGCGCGGCGGCAGTGGCTTAGTCAGCGTTTCGCCGATGGGCATGGGCGCGGTCCGCATAGTGACCCCGGTCGCCGTTGCCAGATTGTCGGCAAATTCCCGACACGAAGAGTAGCGCGCCTCCGGATCTTTCGCCAGCGCCTTGCGCAATACAGAGGTGACTTCGTCGCCGAGATCTTGGCGGTGCTGTTTGACCGGCGGCGGCTCCACGCTCATAATTTGATTCATCACGCTCGCCCATGAATCGCCTTGAAATGGCTTCTGCCCGGTCAACATCTCATAGGCGATGACGCCCAGCGAAAACTGATCCGAGCGGGCGCTGGCCGGCTTGGCCTCGATCTGCTCCGGTGACATGTATTGCACGGTGCCAACCACCATTCCGGTGTTGGTCAGAGCGATATCGTCGTCCAGCATCTTGGCGATTCCGAAGTCCGTGACTTTCACCTGGCCAGCGGCGGTAAGCATGAAATTCGCCGGCTTGATGTCGCGGTGAACAATACCGCTGGAATGCGCATAATCCAGCGCGTCCGCTGCGGAGCAGATCACCGCCAGCACTAGGTTTAGCGGCAGCGGGCCGCTTTCGGCTATCCTGTCGGCGAGCGATTGGCCTTGGATAAGCTCCATGGCAATGAACATGATTTCGCCACTGTCGTTGAACTCATGGATGGTAACGATGTTAGGATGCGACAGATTGCCGGCCGACCGCGCCTCGCGCCGGAAGCGCTCGCGCAACGCGGCGCCGGCGGGAGAGTTGACATCCGCCAGAATCGTCTTGATCGCCACCGCACGGCCAATGCCCGGATCGAGCGCCCGGTAGACGATGCCGCACCCTCCGCGGCCAAGCTCTCCTAAAATCTGATAGCGCCCTAGCGTTTCCACGACAATTAGCCATTAGTGTATCGCTTATAAAAGTGGGTTTCAGCGCGGCGGGAAGAGAACTACTCGGGCAGCGGCTGACCTTTCGTTTCCGGAGCGAAAGGCAATGCCGCCAGCCCACCAGAAAAACCAGGCACATGGCGACGCCTGCATAGCGCATCGGTTCGGCTTCATGCGAAAACATCCGCGAAGTCAGCTCGCCAAGTGTGAACGGTCCCGCCGCCGCCACCAATCGGCTGGCGTTGTAACAGAAGCTGGTGCCCGTGCTCCGCAGACGCGTGGGAAACAACTCGGGAAAATAAATCGCATATCCTCCGAACAGGCTGAGCTGGGCCGCGCACTGACGCGATGCCCACCACGAACCATTGATACCGGTCCAGATCGTTGTACCAGGCGTATTTGGGCTGGGTGATGATCACGCTCTACACGCATTCCACGAAACGTCGCTTCAAGAGCTCGAGCACCTGGTCGCCGGGCTGATCCCAAATCTTTTGATTGAAAATCTCAACCTCGATCGGCCCCGCGTATCCGGCCTTGTCGACTGCGGAGCGAATACGCGAGAGTTCGATCACGCCGTCGCCCATCATCGTGCGTCCCATCAATATGCCAGGAAGGGGCACCGGCCAATCGGATACGTGAAACCCTACAATCCTTCCCTGCAATTTCTCAATTTCCGAGTACAAGTCCGGATCATGCCATACGTGAAAAACATCGACAACCACGCCGACACTCTCCGGCGGAAATCGGGCCGCGATCTCGCGCGCCTGTTTCACAGTCACGACAACGCTGCGGTCGGCGGCATACATAGGATGGAGCGGCTCGATCCCTAGCTTAATGCCGCGCTCGCGCGCATGGGTTTCGATGGCCGCGATCCCCTCCACCACCATGTTTCGCGATCCTTCCAGATCGCGTCCCACCAGCGCTCCGCACACCAGGACAAGGACAGTTGTCCCCAGCGCCGCGGCTTCGTCGATAGCCCGCAGGTTATTTTCAATTCGCTTCCTCCGCTCGTCCTGCGTAGCCGCGGGAAATCCGCCTCCCCGGCATAAGCTGGATACCGCAATGCCGGATTCCTTTACCAGCTTGGTGGCAGCACCAAGGCCCGTCGCGTCGACCCTATCTCGCCACAAGCCGATCGCGGGAACGCCGTGACGCGCGCATCCGCCTAACGCTTCTCGGAGAGTCCAGGAATTCACCGTGATCTGATTGAAGCTCAAACGGCTCAAGTCGGCCATGGCCCTAAGTGACTCCCGCCAGCGCCAACACCAATTTCATGCGGCTCACTGCAAGCGCCGGATCCGCAAGCAGTCCAGCATCGCCGGCCAGCCGGAACAGTTGCGATAAATGCACCACGCCTCGCGCGCTCTCCTGCGACGCAACCATCCGAAAATGTTTTTGGTGCCCGTTGAGATAGGCCAGAAACACGATGCCGGTCTTGTAGGAATATGTCGGCGGTTCGAAAATGTGACGCGACAATGGCACCGTCGGAGCTAGCCATTTCTGATACTCCGCTACGTCGCCGCGATCGAGCGCCTCCAGGGCCGCAGCGGCAAGCGGCGCGATGGCGTCGAAGATCCCGAGCAGCGCGTGGCTATGATGTTGACCGTCACCCAGGATCAGCCGGTCATAATTGAAATCGTCGCCGGTATACATCTTGACGCCCGAGGGCAGGTCGCGCCGTATCTGGATTTCCCGCTCGGCGTCCAACAGTGACATTTTGATGCCGTCGATCTTCGACGTATTTTGACGGATCACGCTTAGACAAGCCGCCGCCGCTTCGTCAAGATCCTGGCTCCCCCAATAACCCTGGAGCGCGGGATCGAACATATCGCCCAGCCAATGCAGAATCACCGGCCGCTGGACTTGCGACAGAATTCGTTCGTACACCCATGCATAGTCGTCAGCATGGCGAGCACAACGCGCCAGCGCTCGGCTCGCCATCAGGATCAATCGCCCGCCCTGCGCTTCCACGAATTCGGCTTGCTCCTGATACGCCTCCAACACTTGCTCAAGCGTCACGGACGCATCCGCCGTAAGCTGATCAGTCCCTGCGCCACAAGCGATCTGGCCGCCGACTGCCGCCGCTTCGCGCACCGATCGCGCGATCAGCTCCTGCGCTGCGCTCCAATCGAGCCCCATGCCTCGCTGTGCCGTATCCATGGCCTCCGCAACAGCGAAGCCGTGTGACCATAGGTGCCGCCGAAAAGCCAAAGTCGCGTCCCAATCGATTGCGGTATTCACGCAGGTGAACGGATCGGCCACCACATGAGCCGCGGCGTAGGCAGTCCGGCAGGTGAATTTTCCCGCGAGCTGCGGCTGCGAAACGGATCGAAGTGTATAAGCTTCGAGCTGGCCGCCTTGCCGCGGTAATCGAAGAGTGAGCATGGTGGACGCGGTTATATCGTTATATCATCGTCCAAGTACGAATCGATCTGCTATGCGCAAAATCAACATCAGGGATTTCCAGGTTGCCCGGCAATCGACCTCACGCGATGTAAATCGCCAGATATTGTTAAACCTCCTACGCGCTCACCAGCCGGTGTCACGCGCCGATCTGGCGCGCCTTATGAGCACTACTCGAGGCGTGGTCGGAGCGCTGGTTAATGAGTTGATCGCCGATGGCCTGGTCTTTGACGGCCCCACCCGCGCTGCTTCCCGCGGCCGTAAACCCACTCTCCTCTATGTGCGCACGCGGGACCGGCTGGTGGTCGCAGCGGATGTCCGGGTCAGTGCGATCGATATTGCCTTGTGCGATTTTTCAGGCGAGCAGATCGCGCATGAAAGCCTGCCTCCGATCCTTTCGCCGGATGAGTTCATTCGCGAATTTCCCAAGCACGTGAATGCCTTGCTTAAGAAGCACAAGGCCATCGAGCTCTGCGAGGGTATCGGCATCGTGGTTCCCGGCATGGCTGATCGTCAGGCCGGCCGCGTCATCAGCGCTCCACTGCTGGGCTGGCGAGATATCGAAATCGGCCCGCCCGTGGCGAAAGCGACCGGATTATCCGTGGTTGTGGAGAGCGCCGGTAAGGCCTGCGCACTGGCCCACATGTGGCTGACTCACGACGACGCGATGAACACCCAAGATTTCATCTACATCACCGTTTCCGACGGCGTGGGCACGGGATTGGTGGTCGACGGAAGACTGATCTCCGGTCACGGTGGAACCGCCGGTGAATTCGGTCACATGGCGCTCAGTCTCGACGGGCCGCGTTGCGCTTGCGGCTCCAATGGATGCTGGATGGCCTACATCTCGGATCGTGCGACAAGTTCTCGTTACGCATCCTCTCTGCACTCCAGGCTGCCTGGGAGCACCCCATCGCTCCGGACCATCATCTCGAATGCACGCTCTGGCGACGTAAAGGCGATGGCAGCGCTGCAAGCGACTGCCCGCTACTTGGGATTGGGCCTGGTAAACATTCTTCATGGCGTCGATCCCGCGTGCGTTTATATCGGCGGCGAGATAACCACGGCGTGGGATATCGTCGAACCGGTAATGCGCGAAGCGATCGTCGAACGCGCGCTCACCGAAAAAGTGGCGAGCGCGGTGATTCTGCCTTCTAAGATTTCCGATCCGCGCCTGCGGGGAGCCGTGGCTCTCATTGCATCGCCTACCTTCGCCGCTCCCAAAGTGGCCTAAAGGCCCACATTTGCAAAGTCAGCAGAATTTGTACATACTCACAACAATACTTAGCGAGGCGAGGGAACAAGAGTGGCCGAGCGAAAAATTGGCATCATCATGAACGGCGTGACCGGGCGAATGGGGATGCACCAGCACCTGGTCCGTTCGATTTTGTCCATCAGGAATCAAGGCGGCCTTAAATTGCCAGGGGGCGAGGTTGCCATTCCTGACCCCATTCTGGTGGGACGCAACGAAGCGAAATTGCGGGCGATCGCAGCGGCCAACGGCATTCACCGCTACACCACCGACCTGAATCGCGCGCTGGACAGCAAGACTGACCCGATCTATTTCGACGCGCAGACTACTCACACGCGATTTCCCGCCATGCGCGAAGCGATTCTGCGTGGAAAGCATGTGTACTGCGAAAAACCCGTCGCCGGAACGCTGGCCGACGCGTTGGAATTGGTGCGGCTCGCGAATGACCACGGAGTCAAGACCGGCGTGGTGATGGACAAGCTGTTCTTGCCCGGCATCCTCAAACTGCAGCGTCTTGTGGACTCTGGATTTTTCGGCAGAGTTTTATCCGTCCGCGGCGAGCATGGATACTATGTTTTCGAAGGTGATTGGCAGGAGGGGCAGCGGCCCTCCTGGAACTCACGCAAGGAAGAGGGGGGCGGAATCATCCTCGACATGCTTCCCCACTGGCGTTATCTCTTCGAGCATACGTTCGGCAAGATGAAGGCGGTCTTTTGTGTCGGTGCGGCGCAGATTGCGGAACGCGTGAACGAGAGCGGAGAGCGCTTCGCATGCACGGCCGAGGACTCGGCGTACTCCATGTTTCAGATGGAGGGCGGATTGACCGTGAGGATGGACGCCTCCTGGGTCGCGCGCGTGTATCGCGACGAGCTTCTCGAAATTCAAGTGGACGGTACGCATGGAAGCGCCATTGCGGGACTACGCGATTGCAAGTCGCAGCATCGCGTGAATACACCAAGGCCAGTTTGGAATCCCGACGTGCCCAATCCCTTGGACTTTTATGCGGATTGGCAGCCCGTACCGGACAATCGCGAATTCGACAACGCGTTCAAAGTTCAATGGGAGATGTTCCTGCGTCACGTTTTGGCCGACGCTCCCTACAAATACGATTTACTCGAAGGCGCCAAAGGCGTGCAGTTGGCGGAGCTGGCCACGCAGTCCTGGCAGGAGCGCCGCTGGATCGATATTCCAGCTATCGCAAAGAGCAAGCGCGCGGATCACGCTCTTGCGCAGCGGGATGCTTGAAGAACGAGTCTAGTTGCCGGCGCCGGAGAGTTTCCGGTAGTACTCGGCAACTGAGTCCTGATAACCAGCGGGAACCTTCGCCGGATTTGTGTTGCGAATCGTGCCGCCGCGGCTTTCTTCGAGCTGGCGGCGCAGCTGTAATTCGAGTGCGTCCACGCCGCTGGTGAGTTGCTGGCGCATCTGTTCGACCAGCGCCGGATTCCCCGGGAAACGTTTGGGATCCAGACTACGCATTTGATCGATCAGGGTCCGCAACTGCTGACGCGCTTCCGGGCTATCCTGCGCTACCGATCGAACACCGTTGAGAAGGTTCAATCCCTGCTCGATTTCGCGCTGCGTATCGGCGGGGTCAGGACCACGTTGTGGCGCCACGGCGCGCCCGGAGATGCGCGTGTTGCCGGTGTCGTAGTCGCCATAGACAGTGCTATTGCGATTGCCCCCGCCGCCTCCCGGATTGCCCGTCGCGCCGGCGATTCGATCGCCGACCTGACCACCTTGACCCGACTGTCCCGCTTGACCACCTTGTCCCGCTTGACCCGATTGCCCAGCTTGACCTTGCTGCTGACCGGACTGACCGGGTTGTCCATTGCGGCTGAGTTGTCCGGGCTGATACTGCTGACCGCTGGGCTGGCCCTGTCCAGGCTGACCGTTGGGGCGTCCACCAAGCCCCGCGAGTTGGTCGCGCAGACGCGCCAGATCATCCATCGCCCGGTTCACTGCCGCGTCCTTCGAAGCGGGCTGACCGTTCCCCAGGGCCTGCGCGGCTTCCCTGACCTGTTGCCCCAGCTTTTGCAGATCGCTAGTGAGGGCTGCTTCAGCCGGATCGGAAAATTGACCGCTGCGCAGCCAATCCGAACTGCGCTGCATGCGAGTGCCAAGATTATTTTCATCCATGCCACTGAGCGCCCCCCGCAACTTGTTGGAGGCTCCCGGCTGCGTCGACGCAAACTCGCGCGCCGCGTCGCGCATTTGCTGGGTAAGGTGCCCGAGATTGTCGCTCACCTTTTGGCGCTCGTTGACCATCTTGTCAATTTCCTCCGGCGTAGGAGGCTTCGGCGGTTGGCCCGCGGCGCGAGCGGCGGTCTGCTGAGCCATCAAGTCACGTACCCGATCCGCTTGCTTTTTTTGCTCGGCCGCTAGCTGATCTGCAGTCTGCGCCATCGAGTTGACGCGGCTGGCGGCGTCATGTTGCTCAATACCGCCCAGCAGGTCGGTGGCTTCGCGCAAGCGCTCGGCGGCGCGACGGTAGTCGGCTGCGCTGGCGCTCTGCGAAGCCGCGCGCCGCATGTCATCGTTGGCTTGGCGCAGGCGGTCAAGCGCTTTCTGCGCGGACTGTTGGCGGTCGTCAGCGGATCGGTCTGCGGACTGCTGTGGATTACTGGCCCCACCCTTATCCTGACTGTTCGATTGGCCGCTGGCGCTGCTGGAAGACGAGCTGCCCGCTTGCCCGCCGCTTTGGCTCGACTTCCCCTGCTGGCCACTTTGGCCACTCTTACCCAGGCTTTGCTCCATTTGACGCTGGAGCTGTTCCGCCTCGCGCTGCAACATCTCCTGCTGCCACTTTTGTTCGGCGGTTTGCTGCCCATTACGTTGCTGCTGGGCTAAATCTTCTTCGCGCTTAGCCAGTTCGTCGAGTTTCTTCAGAGCGTCGTCGACTTCCTGCGCTCTTTGTTCGGCGCTACTTTGTGCACTCTGCCGCGTCTCGTATTGATTTTTCTCGGTATCGAGTTCGAGGTCGAAGAGACTCGCCAGATCGCGCGCCGCGCCGCCACCCCCACCGCCACCGCCGCCCCCCCCGAACGCGACCTGAATTTGCCGGAACGTGGCTTCGGCGCGCAGGAGGAACTGCAGAGCCTTCTGCTCGTTCGGGATGGCGTCCTTCCATTTCTGCTGCTGCAATTGTTGCGCGGCAGTCTCCATGGCGGAAGAAGCCGCGAGCATGGCTTTCTGGAAATCGCTGATGGCCTGCACTTCATTGGTCAGTTCGCGCGCCTGCAAGCGGCCGGAAAGCGTCACCGCCTGATCGTGCAACGT
>Ga0163163_10002689_pt1 | contig 15025 bp, 10 predicted proteins | sample S65metaG_FD_119766 | JGI IMG/M metagenome (GOLD analysis project Ga0163163, IMG submission 119766) | Switchgrass rhizosphere microbial communities from Kellogg Biological Station, Michigan, USA - S6-5 metaG | ecosystem: Host-associated > Plants > Roots > Rhizosphere > Soil | place: USA... | reverse complement strand
TACCCCGTGCTGTATCTGCTGCACGGCGCAGGGGACGTCGACGAATCGTGGAGCTCGGTCGGCCGTGCGGGCTTCATCCTCGACAACCTGATCGCGGCAAACAAAGCGAAGCCGATGATCGTCGTGATGCCGGCCGGCCATGTGAACGGGGCTGGCGCCGCGCTCGGCGCTCCAGTGCCAGCCGCTGCGGTGGCGGGGATGCCGGGAGTCGGGACGGGTCCGGATCCATTCGCCGACGACTTCATCACCGATCTGCTGCCGTACATCGAGAAGCACTACCGCGTGTTGACGGACCGCCAGAACCGGGCAATCGCGGGGCTCTCGATGGGCGGGAATCAGACGTTGAACATCGCGATTCCGCATCTGGAGAAATTCGCGTACATCGGTGTCTTCAGCTCCGGGATCATCAGCGGCGGGCGCGGCGCCGCGCCATCAGAATCGACATCGCCATTCGGTGAAGCCTGGGAGAAACAGCACCTGGCGGCGCTCGACAACGCCGCCAGCAAGCGGGGGCTCAGTCTCCTCTGGTTCAGCACCGGCAAAGACGACGGGCTGATTGCCACGACACGAAACACCGTGGACCTTTTGAAGAAGCACGGGTTCAAGCCCGTCTTTCTCGAAAGCGAAGGCGCGCACACGTGGCTCAACTGGCGCGACTATCTCTCGGCCTTCGCGCCGCAGTTGTTCCAGACGCAGCGATCGCCGAAGGCCACCGCGCCCTGACGGCGCGTTCCGACGATTATCGTTTCCTGCCTGCCTTTTCGTCGGCGCGCGCAGGTAAATCTCATCGAGGTCGGCGCCCGTGCGGTCCTCTTCGGCTTCCTCCTGCACCAGGCGCTCGAGCCACGTGCGCGCGTACTCCGCAGCCTCGGCCTTCGTGAAATGACTCTTGTCGCCGAGATCGCGCGGCCGCTGCAGCGGCGTCGCCGTCGTGTTCGTCCAGAACCCTGGAGGTCCGGCCGTCCGTCTGTCTGGTGTGCGCGGAACCTGCCACCGGCGGGTGGAAGGAGCCTTCGACGAGGTCTGCGCGTCGGTCGTTGGAACCGCGATGAGCATCGTGCCCACGAGGATTCCAAGCCAACGCGCAGCCATCACTCTCAGGCCTGAGTTCGTTCTGCGAAGGTAATGACGTAGCCGTCCGGATCCTCGATTGCGAACTCGCGCATGCCGTAGAACTTCGTTTCGATCGGCATCACGATCCTCACCGCGGGCTTCAGCCGCTCGTGGAGGGCGTCGACCCCGTCCACCTCGATGAACAGCGTGCCGGTGCAGCCGAGCGGCTTGCCGGCAAATCCGGGATATTCCTTCACCGCGCCGGCGGCGTCGTTGAGAAAGACTTCGACCGGACCGCCAACGACCGACGCGAAGGCGAACGGCGACCCGTCGGGCACGGTCATGCCGCGCTCGAAGCCGAGCGTGTCCACGTAGAACGCGAGGCTGCGTTCGACGCTGGCGACCAGGAGATTGGGCGTGAGCTTGGTGAATTGAGGCATGGGCACACCTTTCGTGTGTGCTCGCTGATGCCTACATCCGCGACCTCGGCGAGAACGAGAGGCGGGTAAGGGCTTCGCAAGTCTCAAGGCTCAACTGTCAACTCTCACCTTGAGAGTTGAGACTTCAGAGTTGAGCGTTGAAATGCCCTGCTAGGTACGGCGCGAAGGATACCACAGGTAAAATGGCGGGATGCGAATTCTGCCTGTCCTCGTCTTTGTCTGTGCGGCCGTAGCCGCGTCGGCGCAAACCGCTCCGCCTTCAACCGTCGCCGCGCCGTCCGATGTCGCCGCGCCGCCGGCCAACGCGACCAAAACGCCGTCCGGTCTCGTCACGAAGGTGATCGCACCTGGCAAAGGCACGGACCATCCCACCAAGGACGATGTCGTGACCATCCATTACACCGGATGGAAGACCGACGGCACGATGTTCGACAGCTCGATCACGAAAGGCAAGCCAGCGAGCTTCCCGGTCGGACGCGTGATCGCGGGGTTCAGCGAAGGGCTGCAGTTGATGGTACCGGGCGAGAAGCGCCGCCTGTGGATCCCGGAGGCGCTCGCCTACAAGGGCGCGCGCGAACCGAAGGGGATGCTGGTGTTCGACATCGAGCTGATCGGCATTCCGACGCGGGCGCCGGCCGACGTCAAGGCGCCGCCGGCCGACGCGAAGACCACCGCGAGCGGTCTTGCCTATAAGGTGCTGCAGGAGGGGGTCGGCGGACGCCATCCGCGGTCGACCGGTGAAGTCACGGTCCACTACACCGGCTGGACGACCGACGGGAAGATGTTCGACAGTTCGATCGTGCGAGGTCAGCCGTCGACGTTTGCCGTCGACGGCGTGATTGCCGGCTGGACCGAGGGGCTGATGCTGATGTTCGAAGGCGAGAAGACCCGCTTCTGGATTCCCGAGAAGCTCGCCTACGAGGGCAAGAAAGCGCCGTACGGGATGCTCGTGTTCGACGTCGAGCTGATCAAGATCGGCCAGTAGGCTTCGGCGTCGCGTCGGCGATGCGGCGCGTGGCTCGCTGGAAGCGATCGGCCAGCGCCCGTCGCACCTGATCCGGCACCGGTCCGATCCGCGACAGCGCCGCCTGCGCCTGGCGCACGTCGTCGGCCGCGGCGCGAAACCGGCTGTCGTCGTCGGTCTTGCCGCCGATCGTGTTGGCGGCCAGCGCTTCCTTCAGCATCGCGGCCATCCGCGCGGTCGGCGACAGCGCGGCGTCGGCGCCGGCCGACGCCGGTCCGCCGATCGACTTCGCCAGCGTTTCGATCCGGACGACGATCGTTTCCATCTTCTTGCGGTTGGCGTCGGGATCCAGATCGGAGCCGCCAAACACCGACGGCCATCGCGCGATGACGGCCGCGAACGCCCTGGCGAAACGATCGTCGAGTGCCAGCGCGCGGTCGCGATCGACGCCGCGCGCCGCGAGCTCGGTCTGCCAGCGGCCTCTCAACGCCCGCACCGTGGCCATCAGATCGGCAGGAGGCTCTCCTGCTTGGGCCGTCAAAGCCGAGTCGTTCGCAGCCGGTGGAGGCGCGCCGACTGGCGATTGAGGCGCGAGCGCCTCCAGCTCGGCGCAGATCGCTTCGCGCGCGGCGACGCGCTCGCCCAACGCAATGTCGTGGCGCTGTGCGTAGCGCGCGAAGAAATGATCGGCCGCGCCGCGGAACCGCTGCCACATCGCCTCCGAGCGGCTCTTCTTTACCGGGCCGATCGTCTTCCATTCGGCCTGCAGCCGCTTCATCTCGGAGGCGGCCGTGTCCCACTCGCTCGAGTCCTTGAGCGCCTCGGCTCTGGCGCAGAGCGCTTCCTTCTTCGCGAGGTTGTCGCTCCAGACCGCCTTTCGCTCGGCCAGATCGGCGTGGCGGCGGGTGAAGAAGCGATCGCAGGCGCCGCGGAAGCGCTCCCAGATGGCCTTCTCCTGGCCGCGGCTCACCGCGCCGATCGTCTTCCACTCGGCCTGCAGCTTCTTGATCTCGTCGGCGGTCTGAATCCAGTTGGTCGAGCCGGCAAGCGCCTCGGCGCGCTCGCACAGCGCGATCTTCTTGGCCAGATTCTCGGTGCGCGCTTCCGACTGTGCGGCGAAATACGCCTCGCAGCGTGTCCAGGCTTCGTCGTGCGCCGTCTTGAACCGCTTCCAGAGCGCCTCGCCCTGCGCGCGCGGCACGTCGGCCGCCTGGCGCCACTGCTCCTGGAGCGTGCGGACCTGTTTGGCGATCGCCTCAGGGTCTTCCAGCGCCTTGAGCGCCTCCATCTTTTCGCAGAGCTGCTCCTGGATCCCGACGTTCGCCCAGCGCTGCCAGTCGGCGATGTCGCGCAGTTCCTGCACTTTCGGCATCAGCGCCGTCTGCGCCGCCTTGAGGCGCTTCACGATCTCGTCGTAGTCCTTCTTCGACGGGAGCTGCGGCACCGAGCCGAGCGACGCCCGGATTTCCTTGAGCGCGCGCTCGCCCGACTTCAGCGTCAGATCGGCGCGGCCGGCGATCGCCTCGATGCGGCCGACGAGCTGCTGCGCGCGGATCAGCCCCTCGCGCCGCGCCTTCTGATCCTGTTCGTGCGCCGCGGCGTCGCGCGCCGCGAACGCGGTCTGCGCCGCGGCGTACTGCTCGGTGACGGCCGGATCGCTGATCATGCCGGCGCCCAGGTCGTGCCATTCCCGGCGGATCGCCGCGAACTGTTTCCGCGCGGCGGCGAGATCCTCCAGCGCCGCGGCGCGTCCGGCTTCCTCGGCGAGCTCCCGCAGGCGGGAACGCCGGCGCTCGATGTCCTTCCACTCGGCGTGACGCTTCTGGCACGCGCGCGCCGCGCGCTCGAAGCGCCGGATCAGCTCGTCGTGCAGACCGCGGTCGTCGAGCGCGGGCATGCCTTCCCATTCCGCGGTCGCGATCTCGAGCTCGTCGAGCACCCTCTCGCCCTGCAGCTTCTCGATCCGCTCGCACAGCTCGACGCGCGGCCGCGCGGCGGCGTCGCGCGCCTCCTGCGTCTGGCGGTCGGCTTCCGCGCGCTCGGCCTCGTCACGCGCCCGCGCCGCCTGACCTTCGGCATCGTCGTGCGCCGCCTGCGCAATCTCCGCCGGGTCGGGCTCGACGATCGGCGGTACGGCGGCTGCTGCCGCAGCGGCCGCGGCAGCGTCGCGCGCCTCCGTCTCTTCGGCGGCGAGGCGGTCGTCCATCTCGCGGACGAGCGCGCGGGCGCGCTTGGACGCGCTCTTGTTCTTCGCGCGCGCGGCAATCTGCTCGAGCTCGCCCCGGTCGGTGACTCGCTCGACTGCCGCCAGCGTCGGATCCTTGAACTCGCTGTTGAGCGCAACGCTCAGCACCGCGGCGTGGTCGTGCAGCTGATCGAAGGCCGCGCGCCGCACGCCTTCGTGCGCCGCATGGCGCGCGATCGAGCCAAAGGCGTGCGGATCGGTCACGCGTGCGAGCGCCGCGGCCGCCGTCGATTCGCGCGAGGCGTTCCTGGCGACGCCGACCAGCGTCTTGGCATCCTCGATCGCGGCGACCGCCGCGAGGCTCTCGCTCTCCCCGAGGCCCTCGAACGCCTCCAGCGCGATGTCGCGCAGCATCGACAGCGCCTGCGCGCGCACCTGTTCGTCGGCGTCCGTCTTCGCCACCGCACCGAGCGCCGCCGGATCCATCATCTTCGCGACGGCCGCGCGCCGCACGCGTGGATCGGGATCCTCGCGCGCCACTTCGACCAGGAGGTCGCGCTCGTCGAGCGACATCTCCTGCACGAACTGCAGGCGGGCGGCGGCGTCGGGGTTCTTGTGGCCGGATTGGGTGCGGAATCGATCGAGCAGTGCCATACACGCTCCAGCCTGATCGCCCGCGGGCGATCAGCTTGTGAGTTGGGTCATCTTCGCGACGACGTCGCGGCCGTGGGACGCGGCGCTGACCTTTTTGTCGATGTCCAGAATGCGGCCGTCCGCTCCGATGTAAAACGTCCAGCGGGATGCGTACCCGCTCGCCGCGAGCACCCCGTAGGCTCGCGCCACCTCTTTCGTCGCGTCGCCCAGAATCGGGTACGACAGTCCCAGCGACTCTGCGAACTGCCTGTTGACATCCGCCGAGTCGACGCTCGCCGCGAAATAGCTGACGCCCAGGCCCTGTAACGCTGCGCCGCTCGAACCGAGCGACTTTAACTCGGCCGTTCAACCGCCGGTGAAGGCCTTCGGAAACCAGGCGATCACGACCGGACGGCCTGCCAAGTCCTTTAGACGATGCGTTCGGCCATCGGATCCCGGCAGCGAGAAATCGGGAGCCGGATCGCCCGGCTTCAACTCAATCGGCGCTGCCGGACGTTGCGTGGCCACGTTGAATGCTCCCTTGACGACGGTCGCCGCGGTTGTCGCAAAACGCCTCAGCTGTGCTACGAGGGACAGGCACCGCCTCCATGTGTATGCCATTCTAATGAAGGGCGTCGAACACATGTGGGAATCGAAGCACAGGATTTTTCAGGCGTTACAGCATTCTCCAATTCTGCGGATCGGTCTGTGCGCTGCCGTCATCGCACTAGGGACGGCCTGTAACAACAGCAACAACCCGACGGCGCCGACCCCGCCGGTCACGGGCTCGACAATCTTTTACACGGCGATAGGGGCCAGCGATGCGAACGGCGTCGGCTCGAGTGCAGAGTGCCTGTTTCTGACCGAGTGCCCGAACGGGATGGGCTATGTCCCGGTGACGGTCCGATCCCTCACGGCCCGGGGGTTCATGGTCACCAACCGGAATCTCGGTATCCCCACGACCGTAATCGGCCGTGACTTCGCGACCCTCGGCGCTCAGTACAACCGGATCATCGTCGGCAACATGATCGAGAACGAGATGCCGTTCGTGCTGCCCAGTTCGACGGTCGTCACGATTTTCGCCGGCATCAACGAGGTCAACACGATCACCGCGGCGCTCGGCGGCGGCGCCGGCGGCGGAGACACCAACGGCTACATCGACACGCAGGTGAGAGCGTTCGCCGCCGATTACGCCACGCTCATGGCTGGCATCCGGGTGATCGCGCCGTCCGCCCGCATCATCATCCTGAACGTGCCGAATCCGGCCGGCCTTCCTTTCCTCGCGAACGCGGCGCTCGCCCAGCGCCAGGCGGCGCAGCGCGCGGCGGTCGGCATGACCCGGACCGCGGTGAACGCGCTCGCCTCGTCATCGGTCACCATCGTCGATCTGATGTGCGACGCGCGCAGCTACGTCGCGTCGAACTACGCCGGCGACGGTCTGCATCCCAACGACGCCGGCTACGCGTTCATCGCCGCGGAGGTCGTCAAGGCCATCACCGGCAGCTCGTACCCCCCGCCGCAAAGCAGCTGCACCGGGATGACCATCGTTCCGTGACCTTCGACGCCGCGCTCGTTCGGCTGGAAGCCGGGCTGCGATCCACGTTGCCCGGTGCCGATGCGCAGGCGCGCCTCGCGCCGCTTCCGCGCCGCCAGTGGCCGACCAGCCTCAACCCCGCGAGGATCCGCAACGCCGCAGGACTGCTACTGGTCTACCCGCAGACGATCAACGCAGAACCCGCAGAATCCGCAGAAGAAAACAAACATCTGCGTGTTCCGCGGGTTCCGCGTTTAACGTCGGGAGAGGCCCACATCATCCTCACCGTCCGCGCTGATGCGCTGCGGCATGGCGGCCAGGTCTCGCTGCCGGGCGGCGTTGTCGATCCGGGGGAGACGTTCGAGCAGGCGGCGCTCCGCGAGGCGCACGAGGAGATCGCGCTGTCGTTGGACGAGGTGCGCGTCCTGGGCGCGCTCACGCCGCTGGATATTCCTGTCAGCGGTTTCCGCCTGCATCCGATCGTCGCCGTGAACCCGACGCGGCCGGCGCTGACGCCGTCGGACAGCGAGGTCGCCAGAATCCTCGAAGTCGGGGTGGACGACCTTCTCAATCCGCGGCATTTCTCGACGACTGAACGCCAACGCGACGGCGTCACCTTCACCGTGCCGGCGTTCCACGTCCACGGTGTGGAGATTTGGGGGGCGACGGCGATGGTGCTGGCCGAATTCCTGGCATTGCTGGGGTGGGCTGACTGACCGCAGATTTCTGCCGAAGTGGCAATTCCAGGCCGACAGATTGCAGAAAATGGCTGGATTGTCACGAAGTTGTCTCGGCTGGATTGCAACATCTGCACGGATTCTGGGATAATGCGCAGGTTGTGTGACGCTTTAAGATTCGGTCGACAAGGGGGCGCAGCGATGGGGTCCAGAGTGCTCGGGGAAGCAATCGGTTCAATCCGCAATTGGTCGGTCACGGAAGCCAAGGAGCCACGGGCCGCACGCGCCACCGAGGCGTTCGGCAGCCTCGTGTTCAGCGACGAAGTTCAGCAGACGCGTCTTCCCAAACCGATTTATCACGCGCTGCGCCGCACGATGACGCACGGCGAGCCGCTCGACAACTCGGTCGCCGATGCGGTCGCCTCCGCGATGAAGGAGTGGGCGGTCGAGCACGGCGCCACACACTACACGCACTGGTTCCAGCCGCTGACCGGGATCACCGCCGAGAAGCACGACTCGTTTCTCTCGCCGACCAGCGACGGCAAAGCGGTGCTCGAGTTCTCCGGGAAAGAGCTCGTGCGCGGTGAGCCCGACGCATCGAGTTTCCCGTCCGGCGGCATGCGCTCGACCTTCGAGGCGCGCGGCTACACGGCGTGGGATCCGACGAGCCCGCCCTGGCTCCTCAAGAGCGGCAATGCGACGACGCTGGTCATTCCGACGGCGTTCGTGAGCTGGACGGGTGAAGCGCTCGACAAGAAAACACCGCTGCTGCGCTCGATGGAAGCGCTCTCGAAGCAGGCCGTGCGGATTCTCAAGCTGTTCGGCTCGACCGCCGAGCGCGTCGTCACGACCTGCGGGCCCGAGCAGGAGTATTTCCTGATCGATCAGTACTTCTACCTGTCACGGCCCGATCTGATCAACGCCGGCCGCACGCTGTTCGGCGCCAAGCCGCCCAAGGGGCAGGAACTGGAGGATCAGTACTTCGGTGCGATCCCGGACCGCGTGATGGCGTTCATGTCCGAAGTCGAGACCGAGCTGTACAAGGTCGGCGTGCCGGTGAAAACGCGCCATAACGAGGTCGCGCCCAGCCAGTACGAGATCGCGCCGGTGTTCGAGAACGCGAACGTCGCCACCGATCATCAGATGATGATGATGGAAACGCTCAAGCGATCGGCGCCGAAGTTCGGCCTCGCCTGCCTGCTGCACGAGAAGCCGTTCGCGGGCGTCAACGGCTCCGGCAAGCACCTGAACTGGTCGATGAGCGACGACGAGGGGAACAATTTGCTCGGGCCAGGGGCGAACCCGCACGACAACATGCAGTTCCTCGTGTTCTGCACGGCGGTGATCCGCGCGGTCAACCGCTGGCAGGGATTGCTGCGCGCGAGCATCGCCAGCGCCGGCAACGATCATCGTCTCGGCGCGAACGAGGCGCCGCCGGCGATCCTGTCGATTTTCCTCGGCGACATGCTCACCGACATCTTCGAGCAGATCGAAAAGGGGGGCGCGAAGTCGACCAAGCACGGCGGCGAGCTCGATACCGGCGTCCTCGTGCTGCCCAAGCTGCCGCGCGACGCGGGCGATCGCAACCGCACGAGCCCGTTCGCCTTCACCGGCAACAAGTTCGAGTTCCGCGCGGTGTCGTCGAACCAGAGCATCGGCTACCCGAACATCGTGCTCAACCTCGCGGTGACCGAGTCGATCGACTACATCGCCACCGAGCTCGAGAAGGCGGTCAAGGCGGGCAAGACGCTGAACGTCGCGGTCGCCGAGCTGCTGCCGAAGGTGATCAAGGAGAACAAGCAGATCATCTTCAACGGCAACGGCTACTCGAAGGAGTGGGAGAAGGAGGCCGGCAAGCGCAAGCTGCTCAACCTGAAGAACACGGTGGACGCGCTGCCGCAGCTCGTCACCAAAGACGCGATCAAGCTGTTCGAGACCTACAAGATTCTCAACGAGCGCGAGCTGCACGCGCGCTACGAGATCATGGTCGAGACCTACAACAAGACCGTCAACGTCGAGGGTCAACTGATGGTGCTGATGGCGAACCGCTACATCCTGCCGGCGGCGCTGGAGTACCAGAAGAACGTCGCCCAGAGCGTCGCGGCGGTGAAGTCGGCCGGCGGCAAGTCGGAAGCCGGCAACAAGACGCTTGACGCGTTGATCAAGCTGGTCGACGAGTTCAAGCGCCGCACCGACCGGCTCGCCAAGGCGCTCGACCACGAGAGCGACTCGGCGGAGAAGCACGCCAAGCATTTCCGCGACGTCGTCGTCACGGCGATGGCGGACCTGCGCGAAACGGGCGACAAGCTCGAAGTGATGGTCCCGCACGAATCGTGGCCGCTCGCGACCTATCGCGAGATGCTGTTCATCAAGTAGGGCAGGTAGGGCAGGTCGGTTTAAGACGGACGGGACGGCCAGGACCGGTTGGTCGTGCCGTCCCCCTCTTCCGCGATCTCGCCTCGCAGTTCGTCCTGACCGCGCACTGCTCGGCCATCGTCGCGAACATCGCGTGCAACTCCAGCCACGGCGTGTCGAAGGCCGTCGTCGTTCTCCGCATCCATCAACGACGACGATAGCATCGTCCGCCCGCGTGAAGCGCGACGCCTATTGCGGCCACACGCGGCGAGTGCCGGGTGGCAAGGTAGCCTGATCGAGATCGGCGATCGCGTTGCACCCGGGCGGCACGGCGGTCGGCGGCGACGCGGCTCGGCACCAGGCGGCGACGATGGTGCGGGCGGTGGCGGGGTGACGCAGGTATTCCGAGATGTCGTGCGGGTTCCGCGATGCCGTACGGATCTGGTAGTCGGTGTAAGCCGGGGACATGTGACGCACGTCGTACGTGCCGAGGATCGCCAGCGGCGCCACCCAGTCCACGTCGCCGCGCAGATTGCGCCAGGTCTTCACGGAGTGCGGCGACGGAAACGGCGTCACGCTGCGACCAATAAGATCCTCGACGAGTGGCTGGATCCCGAGTTGGCTGCCGACCGACACGAAGGCTGCCACATCGTAGTCCGGCGCGCGCCCCTTGCGCCGCGCGACCTGGTCGTCCTGCACGAGCAGGTTGAAGGCGACGAGAGTGCCCATGCTGTGGGCGACGAGGATCACGGGGCGGCCGTCGCGCTTCGCAGAGAGCAGCGCCCCGGCGACGCGCCGGTCGGTCGCGCATTGATAGCGCTCCTGCGTGATGTACAGATCGGTATCGGGGAAGAGCCACGCCATCGCGGCGTCGAGCCGCGGCAGGTCGTTGCCGAAGAACCCGGCAATCGCCTGGCGGACCCGGCTCCAGAGATCGGACACGCGGCTCTGTCGCTCCTGGCGTTCGGTCCGGTTCTGTCTGAGCTCGGTGGCCTTTGCGACGATCTGCTCGCTGTTGGCGAGGCTTTGCGCGCGCAGTGCGTTCAAACGGACGTTCGCGTCGGCGAGGAACGCACGACGCTGCTCGAGGAAGGCCAGATCCTCCTGCCGGATAGCATCCGCGCTGCCAAGGGTCATGATCCGCTGCGCGTTCCTTACGTCACCCTCGGCGCTGGCAACCACGGTGGAGGTCGCCTGAACCTGGGTGGCGAGCGCATCTCCTTGCTGCTGCAGCTGATTCAACTCCGCGACGAGCGGTTCGTCCCCGGGACAGAGCTGATCGCCCGTCAGCGGCGTGTCCCGGTACAGGTCCTGGTAGAAGACCATGCGGTAGTCGGCCGGCGTGAGAAGCTGCGCCATGCCGACCCTGGCGAGCCCCTGCCTGAACGCCCCGAACCATTCAGCTTCGAGCTGCGCGTTGGTCCGATTCTGCTGGTTGCGGCCGTGCAGGAGCAGGACGAGCGGCCGACCGCGCAGCGAGGGCTGCGCCTCGGCGCCGGGCGGCGCCACGAGGGCGGCGGCAAGCAGGAAAACGGCGGGGCGCTTCACGTCGATCGCTCTGACGGACCGGTGTCGGACGATTTCGCCCTATCCTAAGGCCTCCGCGCCATAGCTGACATCGAATTCTCTCGCTGAGGGGAACTGGGGCCAGAACGGATCCGCTGTGGCCGCTCTCGAGCGCTCGCGCCAGCACCGCACGTCCGAGGCGACCAGCCCACGATCTCCGCCGCGCGGAACACGCGCGCGTTGACGGTTGACGTCCGTCTTCGTTGCGACATAATCAGCGGCGCGCGATTGGGCGGCGGCGCTCATGGGCGCTGTCGCAGAGGGCGAGGATTGCTTCCGATAAGCCTCGTCCCGTCAACCGCCGCGCGGACAGGCCCTTAGTTTTCTATCGTCTTGCGTCGGTGCCCATGCGAGCGCTGATTCAGCGCGACTGAGCGTTGTCGACCGATCCACCGTGAAGATCGGTATTTCTTGGCGGCCTTCAGATTGTCGGTAATCCGTTGCGGCGGTCCGTCTGATCTGCTGGGTGACTGACGCCAAGGGGGATTCTATGAAGCGTGCCGTGCCGGTCATATTCTTGATCGTCCTGATTGGTGTTCTCTGGTACGCGGTGGGCTCGCAGGAACCGACAGCCATCCCAGAACCCGGGCTCGTGTGCGAGGTGCGCCCGACGAACCCCGCCGCACCGAGTGGTAGCGGCAACCCAGCGACGGCCAACCCGACGCCTCAGCAAGCAGCGGGAGCCACGGAAAAGCCGAGAAACGTCGAGACCCCTGCCCCAATGAAGGGCTCCGGCACTGCAGACGGTGCGAAGCCGAGCGTTCCACCGGCGTCCAGCGAAGGCCAGTCCAAGCCGGCTGAGTCCACACCGAACCCCGGGGCAAAGCCGACAGACTCAGCACCGTCCGGAGCGCAGCCAAAGCCCGCTGAGACGCCCCCCAAGCCAACGCCAACCGGGACGGCTCCAGCCCGCCTCCACATGCCTGATGGCCAAGTGGTCTCACATGCGGTGCACATCTACCTCCTCGATCGAAACCTCACGTCGGAGGCGCAGCCGAGGCTTTACCTGCTGGAGAGCAATGCGGTGACGGAAAGGTCGAAAAGCTCTGGAAAGTGGTGGGATCCCTGGGTAGTGGCTCCAGGCCAGACGTGGAGCCAACCCGTGGAAGGGGGAACGACGGCTGCAAAAAGCGGAACGCTTCTCCTGTTCGATCTCAAGAATGTGGACTTCCAGGGCAAGGCAATGAGACGCGTGAAGCCGATCGTGTGCTATTCGGAGGGCGGGCAACCCCAGATGTCTATCGGTGAGCGCGACGTCAACCTCGGGAACATTGTCTATGCGAGCGCGTGGGCTGTAGGAATTTCGCTCATCGGCCTTGTGCTGATCGTCGCTCTGGCCAAGAGCAAAGGGGGCGAAGTGATGCAGCTCCTGACGGCGCAGGATGGTCACCTGTCATTGGCGCAAGTGCAGATCACACTCTGGACGATTGCAGTGGGCACGATCGTCCTGGGATACGGCCTGGTGCGGCTGGCTATTCCAGAGATTCCCGAATCGCTGGTGGTGCTGATGGGCGCGTCGCTTGCCACCGGTGGCCTCGCGTTTTTTGGCGACATGAAGAATCAGGGCAACCCGCCGGCTGAACCCGCAGCGCCCGCCAATCCTGCCATGCCGGTAAGTCCCCCCGTGAAACACGCGTGGCGGTTCCGCGATCTTGTCGAGACCTTCGATTCCGGCGTTGGAGAAGGATCTCTGGCGAAAGCACAAATGCTGTTCTGGACGGTTATCCTCATAGTGATGTTCGTATCCAAGAGCGTGTTGGACGGAGCCATCTGGAACGTGCCGTGGCCGCTGGTCGCCCTCATGGGATTCAGCCAGGCAGGCTACGTCGTACCCAAGTTGGCGCCCAAAAACTAGTTGAGGAGATACAACTAAGACGTCGCCGTTCATCCAGCGGCGCTTGATACGCTTGCTCGCGTCTGGCACCATCCTCCCGCCATGCGCAAGTCATCTCTCTGCATCTGCGCGAGCGCCGCCGTTCTTACCACGATCGGCGTCAGTTGCGCGCCTCCTCCTGCTCCACAGGGTCCGATCGACCTTGTCGTGGAGCAACTCTCGATCTATGGGACGATGCCGGATCCCAACGGGAGCGGCAGGTCACGGCGAGCTTCCGGATCGCGAATCGCGGAGCGGCGCCGGCCCCGGCGTCTATCGTGCGCGTGCAGTCGGCGGACGGCGCCACGATCATCGGGACACCGTCGCTCGGCCGCGGGGTGGCCGCGTTCTTCGCGTCCACGTCGGTGACGACCTCCAGGCAGTTCGACATCACGGTCGAGGCCGACGTCTTGAACCAGGTGGCGGAGACGTCGGAGACCAACAACGTCGTCACCTACGCGTTTGGCGAGGGGGCCAACTCGACGGGACGCTGGCGGCCGATCGGGCCGTATGCGATGGCGAAGGTATTCACCGCGCCCGGTTCGGTAACGTCGATCATCCGCGATGGATCGAGGCAAGCGACCTATTTCGTGTCGGTGGCCACGCCGTTGAACATTGGAGGCGGCCGCATCTACGAGATCAACCCCGAGGCGCCGCTCCGATTCAAGGGCCAGGATATTACCGCGAATCTTCCCGCGACACTCGTGGGGCAGGTGGGCGCGTGGGTCAGGTGGGTCGAGCTGGGCAGGTGGGGCGGGTAGGCAGGTAGGAGGAGACGCGTGAGGCGGGCTGGACACGAGTGCCACCATTGCAAACAGTGGATCGAGGCCGGCGAGGCCCACGACTGCTGGACGACGACCGAATCGGCGCTGACGGCTGATCTCTCCGACGACTTGAGGGAAGCGTGGGAGCGGATTCGCGAGACCGCCGCCGCCTTCGGCGATCAACGAATTTACGCGTCGGGCACCGCGATCATGTTCTCGCGGAAGTCCTGCTACTTCTTCGTGCGGCCGCGGCGAAGCCACCTGCAGGTGTGCGTGTTTCTCTCCCGCGCAGTGCGGGCGCCGCAAGTCCGCCGGGTCGAGCGGAAGTCAGCGTCAAAGATCGTGAACATCATCCACATCACGCATCGGGACGAGGTGGAGTCTCCGTTCGTCGACTGGCTGCAGGAAGCGTACGACCTTCCTGACAAGTTGACCGCCCTTGGCGGCAAACACTCGAAGCGGCTGACAACCAAGGCCAAGCGAGGACGGCCTCCCGCCAAACGCCTTCGCTGACGCGCCGCCCGATTCTTGCTCCGCATGGAACGAGCGCGATAGCATCGCTGTTGAGTGTTCTTCACCGGGCCCATCTGGCTCTCGATCCTCATTCCGATTGTCTTCTCTACGGTCCTGCTGATTGCCTCGCTGGCGATTCGCCCGGGGAACGTCAGCCTGGACAAGTCCGCATTCCTGTCCGCCGCCGGTCTCGGTCTGGCGCTCACCACAGGCGGAGCGTTGCTGGCGGCGATCCTCGTCGGATTCGTTCTATTCACGCACTGGATCGCGTTGACGCTCGAGCGAGCAGCCGGTCGCGGGAATCGCGCTGCCACTCCCGGTACGGTGTCTGCCCGAGCGTGGCTGTTTGTTGCGGTAGCGGTACACGTCACGACGGTTGTGCTGATTGTGTGGGCAAGTCTGCTCGGCGGACCGCGGGAGGGCATCGGCGCGTCCATTGTGCCATTCGGAGCCTCGTATTTCGCGTTT
>Ga0163163_10002688_pt1 | contig 15025 bp, 14 predicted proteins | sample S65metaG_FD_119766 | JGI IMG/M metagenome (GOLD analysis project Ga0163163, IMG submission 119766) | Switchgrass rhizosphere microbial communities from Kellogg Biological Station, Michigan, USA - S6-5 metaG | ecosystem: Host-associated > Plants > Roots > Rhizosphere > Soil | place: USA... | reverse complement strand
GGTCGCTTGCAGACTGAACGGGATAAAGCACGCGTTATCGAAGGGCTGGAAGGAATCGCTGCGGGAACCGGTCAGAAGTTTGACAGCAAGGAGATGGAGCAAATCCTGGCCGGCTTAAGTAATCGAATCTTTCTCTTGAACAACACTCACGATGATTCGCCGGAAGTTTTTGAGACGCGCTGGGCAATGTCGTACCTGCGTGGCCCACTGACGCGCACACAAATCAAAACGTTAATGGATCCTCTGAAAGGTCGATCACAGGTTGAAGCACCTGCGCCAGATTCGCCCACGACTTCAACGCCATCGTTGGGAGCCGCGTCGGCGACGCAGAGCGCGCGTCCAGTTCTTCCTCCTGAGATTAATCAATACTTCATACCGGTGAGATCTTCAGGTGGAAATGGAAGTCTTTCGTATCATCCGATGCTGTTTGCAAACATTGAGGTCCATTACAGCAATTCGGATAAAGTCGACCTCACGCAAACTACAACCTTACTCACCACAATCGCCGATGGACCTGTGAATGTCGATTGGAGCAGCGCCGTTCCCGCAGCTGTACCAATCGAAGATCTCGAAAAGGAGCCGCAAACGAATGCAAACTTCGCCGTGACTCCCGCCGCAGCAAGCAAGGCAAAGAGTTACGATGCCTGGAAGAAAGACCTCGCAAGTTGGGTTTATCGGAATCAACGACTTGAACTACTGGAAAGTCCGAGTTTGGAAATTGCATCGAACCCGGGCGAAACGGAGAGAGACTTTCGGGTGAGACTTCAGCAATTTGCGCGTGAGCGACGTGACGGGGCAGTTGAGAAACTGCGCCAGCAATACGCGCCTAAGATTGAGCAGCTAGCCGAACGTAAGAGACGAGCTGAGCAGGCAGTCGCGCGCGAAGCTGAACAGGCAAAGGGTCAAAAACTTCAAACTGCGATCTCGTTTGGCGCAACTCTTCTTTCTTCCTTCATGGGCCGTAAGAGCGTAAGTCTCACAACTCTCGGTCGTGCTACAACTGCTGTACGTGGAGTGGGCCGTTCAATGAAGGAGTCGCAGGATGTCGATCGCGCCGAGGAAAACGTGACGGCTATCGATCAATCGCTCGCAGACCTCAATGAAGAGTTCAAAACTGAGACGGAGAAGTTGGAACGCACGCTCGATCCGCAAACCGAAGAGCTTGGTAAAGTAAGTCTGAAACCGACCAAGGCGAACATTGCGATCAAATTTCTGGCGCTAGTGTGGGCGCCGTACTGGCAGGACGGTGGTGACGTAAAACCCGCCTGGGAGTAAGTATGTCCGATATGCTTTAGCTTGTCGGTCAGGTCTCTGCGGATGAGCATAGCTGAATAAGCCGACCGACAAGCTAAAGCATATCGGACATTTCGCGACAAGCTAAAGACCTTTTGCAAAACTCAATGAAAACTCTAACAGCAACTAATTTTTTCAGGTTGGGAAGGGGACCCTGTCCCCGCTCGGAAAGAGTCTGTGCACCAGTGGGGACAGGGTCCCCTTCCTTACCTGAAAATAGAGGTCGTCACTTGTAGCTATTTCTGTGCTTTAAGTAGATCAGACCAACAAATGACTCTTCCCCGATTGACAGCAACCTTGATACTCATCTGCGCCGCAGCGTCTGTATCAACGCGCTCCAACGCCTTTTCGCAAAATTCGAATCTCAACGACGCAGACATCGCCTCACACTTCGCACCGATCTTCTATCAAGCACTCGGCGACAAACCTCGTAGCGATTACATAACAAACTTCGACTTCGACGGCGACTGGAAGGGCAACAATAATTGGGAGAACCTCGCCAACGCTGAATTCCCGTTGAAGGCTTACATCTACTTCTCCGTAGCGGAAACTGCGACTCACTTCTTTATCCACTACGCAGTTTTTCATCCGCGCGACTACAAAGGCGGCGAGCGCAAAGGAACAATCCTGAGCGACTTAATTCGCGAAGGCCAAAAGGCCGGCGGCAAATATGATCCAACCGGACTCGGGGACGAAGCCGCGCTCGCTCATGAAAACGATATGGAAGGCGCGTTAGTCGTGGCAAAGAAGAACGGGAACCACCTTGACGACGCTGAAGTCGTCTTTGTTGAAACTCTAGCCCATAACAAGTTCAATCGGTATCAGCCAGATGAATCTCAAGCAGGATTCTCTAAGCTAATGCTAGAGGGACAACACCCACTTCTGTATATCGAACCGAAGGGGCATGGAATCGAAGCTTACTCTGGCGATCCGAAACAGACATCGAAGAAGGAATTCTTGCGCTACAAGGTTGGACAACATGCCGACGATCCCGCCATGAAAGATTCTGTATGTCGAGACCTCGAAACAACCCGGTGTGAAAAGTCAGTGAGTTACTCGCTGCTTTTGTTATCAACGCTGTGGGCGAAGGCGAAAGCCGACGTCAACGAGACCTACGGAATTGCCTATGACTATGGCGAATTAAAAATCTCGACGAGTTTGAGCGGAAGTGCAGTGTCAGAGAAGAAGTTCAAGATTGGCAAAGTAGGTTGCGCTTTCCTTGGATCCGTCGGAGGAATCAACATGGCGCGCCCACCATGGGGTTGGTTTGATCGTGATGAACGCGACCAGCCTTTAGGTTCCTGGTTTTTCGATCCCGCCTCGAGGATCACGCGAGATTTCAATCTCGACTCGAGTTTTTCTACCACGTACGTGCGACTTCCGTTTTGGGCAAAGTAAGATCTCGAACTCAAAATCTCAAAGGTAGACATCCATGAAAATCGCTCTCAGGTACGGATTGATTATCACAGCAGGCATGATGGCCTGGACAATCATCGCCCACTCGATCGTTCCGAATCCGCAGTCAATCGTGCACAGTTTTGGCGCTTTCACCTTCATCAACCTCCTGCACTTCGCTTGCATCTACCTTGGAATCAAGGCGCTGGAACGCGAACGAGGAGACAAACCAACTTTCAAAGAAGGTTTGAAAGAAGGTGTGGCGATCTCATTTGTTTACGCGATCACCTCGGCGTTGTACTTCATGTGCGTGCTGCTGATTATCGGAACGAAGTGGATGGCTGGTGAAGCAATGCGACCTGATATACCAATGTGGGTTGTAGGACTGCAGGCTTTCGGTGGGTTGGTCATACTTACAATGATCTTTGGATTAGTCTATTCGACGTTGATCTCTTTCTTCCTTGCGAAGCGCTTGTCGAATGACGCGTAAATCATCCGCAGATTACACAGATTACGCAGATTCATTTAGAACCGAACGAAACCGTCTCTTCTCAAAGAAATCTGCGTAATCTGCGGATACCCTTCTAAGGTACCAACACGACTTTGCCGATATTCTTTCTCTCTTCAAGATAAGTGTGCGCCTGGCCTGTCTCGGCGAACGAGAACGTTTTGTCGACATACGGGCTGATCCAACCTTCGTCAACTCCACGAAGAATCTCGAGCATCCACACTGCGACTTTCTCTGGTTCATGCCACATGTGTCCAAGGTTCAATCCAAACACACCGCGATTCTTGTTCAGCAATCGAAACGGATGAAACCATGGAGTCTGAATCGCTGCCTTCAAGAGATTGAGCTTACCTGCAAGGCCGTTTGCAGATGCCGTTGAGACGCCAAACATTCCGAGCCTACCGGTGTGACGCAAAGCTGCGTAACTCTTCTTCCAATGCTTGCCACCAATCGGATCGATTACCAGATCGACTCCTCGCCCTTCAGTAAGTTGTTGGAGTTCCGGCAGCCAGTCTCTGCCGCGATAGTCGATAGGATGATCGAGTCCGCGTTCTCTTAAAAACTGATGTTTGGATGGACTTGCCGTTCCATATGTTACCGCTCCGATCTTTTTGGCGATATCGAGAGCGGCGAGACCAACTCCTCCACCCGCATTGTGTATAAGTACCGACTCGCCCGAGTGTAGCGATCCCATCACAACCAGGAGCGCGTACGCTGTCAGATAATTCACCGGGAGTGCAGCTGCTTGTTCGAACGTCAACGCATCGGGCTTCTCGAAGATTTGCGTAGCCTTTACTGCAACCAACTCCGACTGGCCACCAAAACGTGTCATCGCTACCACTGCCTTGCCCGCTAGTTCAGAGTCCACGCCGACGCCTAGCTGTTCGACAACTCCGCTAACTTCATAGCCCATCACGCACGGCTTCGGAGGCGAGTCCGGATACAGACCTTGACGAGAAAGAATGTCGGCGAAGTTGAGTCCAGCAGCACGTACTCGTACGACGACTTCTCCAGGTGCAGGCTGTGGATCCGGTCGCTCTTCAACCTTCAGCACATTGGTGCTACCCGTTCGTGTCGTTACAACCTGTCGCATAGGTATTGACCCTCTTAACCAAAAGAACTCGCGAGTAGTACAAGTTAGGAAGGGGTGGTTTACCGCGCTGTTTTTCGAACTTAGGTGAATGAGCTTTGGTAGCGGGGGTAAACCACCCTTCCTGACTTGTTCAATTTCAGTTTCAAATTGCTCTCTGGTTGTAGTTGTAAGCGCAGAGAGTTTTTAGCGTTGCTGAAGTCTATAGAACATAGCCGTGTTATTCTACGCCGCCAGATTGTTCGAGGCATTTAACTTGCTCATCACGCAGATCCTATGCGCACCAACATCAGCATTGCCGTCCTGGTCTTTAGCATTCTGACGATCGCAGGTTGTCGATCGACTCAGCAATCGTCAAATTCAAAACAACTAACTATAGCAATTAATTCCGGTGTCGAAGGAGACGCACTCAAACAGGCCGCCCTCGACTATGAGAAACAAACCGGCGTTCACATCAATATCGCCGAGTTCCCCTATGCAAATCTTTTTGAGAAAGAGTTGATAGATCTCAATGCGCATACAGGGGCCTACGATCTGATTATGCTTGACGATCCATGGTTTCCCCGCTTTGCTTCGCGACAGTTTCTGACTGACCTAACGCCGCTTCTCCAAAAGCGTGGTCAGAATGGGCCAGACGCAGATTTCGTTGCAACATCGATCGCGCTGTGCCGCAATCCATATCAAACAGGCTCAATACATGCGCTGCCGTACGTCGGCAACTCACAGCTTTTCTTCTATCGCAAAGACCTTTTTGAGAAATACAGTTTGAAAGAACCAGCGAGTTGGGACGATGTTCTTACGGCCGCGAAAACAATCCAGGAGAAGGAAACTGAACGCGGAAAAGTCTACGGCTACGTCATGCGCGCCGCCCAGGGCAATGCGGCTGTCGCCGACTTCATGCCGATCTTTTGGGCGTTTGGCGGCGAGATGTTCGACGCTGCAGGTAAGCCAAGCGTAAATAGTCCGCAAGGAATCGCCGCACTGAAATTCATGCTTGAACTTGGAAAGTACTCACCTCCGGGTTATGCAAGCTTCAACGCTGACGAGGTTGGCGCACATTTGTTGCAAGGTACAGCAGCGATGTCAATCAACTGGCCTGCATGGATCGGTTCATTCAGCGACCCGGCAAAGTCGAAGGTCATCGGGAAAATGGCGTTTGCGACTCTACCCGGAGCTACCAGGAGAGGACAGGCTGAGATAGGTAACTGGCTAATCGCGATTCCAAAGGACACGAACAATGCCGAGACCGCGATGGACTTCCTCCTTTGGGCCACGAGTGTGCAACAGATGAAACAGTCGGCATTGCGCGCCAATCCTCCGACCCGCAAATCTCTGTTTCAGGATCCTGAACTAATTTCAAAGTTTCCTTCGTACCCTGCGCAGTTGAAATCGTTGGAGACTTCACGCCCACGGCCACGTACACCGCAGTGGAACGAAATTGAAAATGCTTTTGGAATTTTTCTTTCCAAGGCAAACACCGGCGAGTTATCAGCTGACGAGGCCATGAACCAGGCCAATGCCGAAATCGAAAAGATTATTCAGCGCGGGCAATAGACGCGATCTCGTTTTTCCTCTTGTCTTGATTGCACCGGCCATCTTGGTGCTCCTTTCCCTTTCAATCTATCCGCTGATCTACTCGGTTACGATTAGTCTGCAGACTCAAACTGCTGAGGGAAGTGCCTGGAGTATTTCTAACTTCACGCGCCTTTTCACCGACGGATTTTTCCTTGCCGCGATGGCTCACACCTTTGTCTACGCGACCGCCGCGCTGATCCTGGAGTTCTCGATTGGCCTTGGTCTCGCGCTTCTTCTGAACAGCCAGATACGCGGACGCGGGTTCTTTCGAGCGACGCTACTCGTCCCAATGATGCTTCCTGCTGTAGTTGTTGGTGTCGTTTGGCGGCTAATGCTGAATCCCAACTTTGGCGCGATCAACGGAACTCTTAAGAACTTTGGTTTGAATACTGAAAGCCTAACCTGGACCGCGTCGCCACGATTGGCGATGCTCTCAGTGATTGCAGTCGACGTATGGCAGTGGACGCCATTTGTCTTTCTAGTGTTGCTTGCCGGTCTGCAAGCTATACCGCAAGAACCTTACGAAGCAGCTCTAATCGACGGCTCAAGCCGGTGGCAAACATTCCGGTACGTAACGCTGCCACTTCTCAAGCCGGCAATACTGATCGCACTGTTGTTGCGCACGATGGACTTGCTACGCGTGTTCGATCAGATATTCATTCTTACAGAAGGTGGGCCGGGCTTCGCAACCGAAACGATCAGTCTCTACATCTACCGCGCTGCGTTTCGGTTCTTCGACTTTGGTTACGCTGCCGCAATGTCGTTCGTCCTTTTAATATTGACGAATGTAATCAGCGCTCTTTACATACGGCTGTTACAAAACAAGGAGACTGCCTAGATTGAAACGAGCTGGTAAGTATCTTCTTCTGTTTGTAGCTCTGGTTGCTGCGGTAGCGCCGGTCTACTGGATGTTGACGATCTCTTTGAAAACAGAAGTAGATCAGTTTGCCAGTCCACCGCCATGGTTCTCCTTCAACCCAACTCTTGAGCACTTTTACGATGCGTTTGCGACTCGATCGTTTGGTCAGTACTTGATTACCAGTGCAGTGGTCGCAATTGCGTCGACTACGAGCGCGCTCATCATCGGAACGCTGGCAGCGTACTCACTCGCTCGATTTCGACTTCCCTACAGCCTCGACAACAAACTTTCGCTCTGGATTCTTTCGACGAGGATGTTTCCCGCAATCGTCACCGCCGTTCCACTGTTCCTAATGATGCGGGACCTTCGATTGCTAAACACCCGTCTGGCGTTGGTCATCGTCTACACCGCATTCAATCTGCCATTTGTTGTTTGGATGATGCGTGGCTTTTTCGCCGAACTGCCAAGAGATCTGGAGGAAGCAGCTTTGGTAGATGGTGATTCAAGGATTGGAGCGTTGTGGCGTGTAGTGCTGCCGTTGGTGGCACCCGGTTTAGCAGCAACCGCTGTGTTCTGTTTGATCGTTTCATGGAATGAGTTCTTGTTTGCCCTGGTATTGACTCAGACAGATGCCGCGATGACGTTGCCTGTGGGAATCGCAGGACGTGTAACCCAGTACGAAATAAAGTGGGGAGTCATGAGCGCGGCAGGCACAGTTGCGATTGTGCCAATACTGGTATTCGCGCTAGCAGTACAGAAATATTTGGTGAGGGGACTCTCACTGGGAGCAGTGAAGGGCTAGGAGCTTAGTCATCCGCAGATTACGCAGATTACGCAGATTAGGAAACCAGGACATTTGAAGTTGCTGTTTGAAATCGGCGTAATCAGCGTAATCTGCGGATAAGTTAAGAGACCGATTGGATGAGTATTTCTTTCAAGAATGTATCCAAGCACTTTGGCAGTAGAACTGTCGTTGATGATCTATCGCTCACGATCGGCGATGGAGAGTTCGTTGTTCTGCTTGGGCCGTCAGGTTGCGGCAAGACCACGACGTTACGAATGCTGGCCGGCCTGGAAACTGTGACCTCTGGTGACATTCTTATCAACAACGAACGCATCAATGATGTGCCAACACAACACCGCGATCTGGCGATGGTGTTTCAGAGTTACGCACTCTACCCACACATGACAATCGCTGAGAACATCGGCTATCCGTTGCGTGTCAGAAAAATAAACAAGCAATCTATTGCTGAGCGTGTCAAACGAGTCGCCACTTTGCTGGAGATTGAATCCCTGCTCGATCGCAAACCGCGGCAGCTTTCAGGCGGCGAACGTCAGCGTGTCGCACTAGCGCGAGCAATCGTACGCGAACCCAGGGCTTACCTGATGGATGAACCTCTTTCCAATCTTGATGCTCGACTGCGAGTTCAGATGCGCGGCGAGTTGAAGCGGCTTCAACATCAACTGGCAACGACTACTATCTACGTAACACACGATCAAGCAGAAGCAATGACTCTTGCACACCGTGTGGCCGTAATGCGAAAGGGATCACTGCAACAGTTCGACACTCCCATGAATATCTACGAGCATCCAGCCAATCGCTTTGTCGCAGAGTTTGTCGGAAGCCCGAGTATGAATTTAATCGAGGGACAAATAGAAGGCGGAAGGTTTGTCAGCCGAGATATTGCACTCGAGTTGAATCCATCTCAACCCGACAAGCATCAACCCCGTAAGATCTGGTTAGGTGTTCGACCGGAGCACATTCAAATCACTCAGACCAAGAGCGACGGCGCACTCCTTGCGACTGTCTATGTAACCGAGTTAATGGGTAATGAAACTTTCGTCCTTGTAAATATTGGTGCGAACAGACTAATCGTTAGAGCACCTGCAGAGTTCCGAGCAGAGGATGAAAGCAAAGTGTGGCTGAGCTTTGCTAAGGACAGATTTCATTTCTTTGATTGCGAAACAGAACTGAGAATTGAAACGAGATTTTGCTAATTACCCAAATTTCAGGTCGGGAAGGGGACCCTGTCCCCGCTTGGCTTAGCTTTCAGAACCTTTAGAGATCTGAGTGTCCATTAGAGGCGGGGACAGGGTCCCCTTCCCGACCTGAAATTTTGACTCTTGGCCAAATCTTTCTGTCTTCAACCTCTCCTCATTCAGCGATGCATTTCAAGTCAAAAAAAGAGCGCAGGCTAGATGCCTCGCGCTCTTTGATCTAATGACTGCCTTCTCTCTTTTATGACGCAGTCTTTGCAGCTGTATCCGTGCTCGCCGTCTTGTTTGGTTGCGGCGTAATTCGTAGATACGGCTTTGGCGCTTTCCAGCCGGCCGGAAACTTTTCTTTTGCAGCTTCATCAGATATAGACGGCACGATAATCACGTCCTCGCCATCTTTCCAATTCACCGGAGTCGCCACACTGTATTTCGAGGTCAGTTGCAGCGAGTCGATCACGCGCAGGATCTCATCAAAGTTTCTACCTGTGCTCGCCGGATATGTGATCGAAAGTTTGACCTTCTTGTCTGGGCCAATCACAAATACCGAACGCACAGTGAATACATCGCTGATCTCAGGGTGTATCATGTCGTAGAGTTCAGCGATCTTGTGATCTGGGTCCGCAATGACAGGGAAATTCAGAGCCGTGCCCTGGGTTTCTTTAATATCTTCTGCCCAGCGCTTATGGGAATCTGTTTGGTCAACGCTCAAGCCGATAACCTTGACACCTCGCTTGTCAAACTCAGGCTTTGATTTGGCTACATAGCCGAGCTCGGTGGTGCATACAGGGGTAAAGTCCTTCGGATGTGAGAATAAAACCGCCCAACTATCTCCGATCCACTCGTGAAAATTTATCGGACCTTCAGTCGTATCTGCTTTGAAATCTGGTGCGATATCACCTAATCGTAGGGCCATTGCTATCTCCTTTCCTTGAGGGAAAACTAATCCCGATCAACCGACCGGGATAAAAGGGGTTTTGATTCATTTGTACCAGGAAGCTACGACGCTTTTACAACGGCTGGGGTGGGAAGTCAAACGCGTGATTGCTGATTTCTGATTGCTGATTGTTGATTTGGTCTTACGACTTTGGTCTTTGACTTAATCCTTCAATTCGCGTATTTCGAAGTTACAAAGGCCAAAACCAAAGACCTAAGACGAAATCAGCAACCAGCAATCAGAAATCAGCAATGCCTTCATGCTATTCTTCGCAAAACTGAATTGAGGTAGACATGAAACTCGCACTTAACGGCGCAACAACGATGCGAGCCGATCTCGCAACCGACCTTCGGGCTGCTGAGACAGCCGGCTTCGACTACCTGGAAATCTGGGCTTCAAAACTTCGCGACTACTTAAAAAACAATTCCACGGCCGACCTTAAAAATCTCTTCGCCCAGCATCAACTTCAACCCTTGAGTATTAACTCGATCGAGCACATCACCTTTCGGGACTCGGAAGCTTACGAATTAATCAAACAACAGTGCCGAGAATTAAGTCTGATAGCTTCTGAAATCGGTTGCCCATACATTGTTGTGGTACCGGGTCGCACTCCGACCGGAGGCGCCACCCCTTTTGAAGTGATGGAGGAATCAGTTCGAGTTCTAAACGAACTGTGTGACATCGCGGAGAAGTTTGACGTTTCACTAGCTTTTGAATTCCTGGGCCAGACTGATTGTTCGGTTCAAACCCTGGATCTGGCTCACGAGATCGTTCGCATTGTCGATCGGAAAAATCTTGGATTAGTGATTGATAGTTTTCACTTCTACGCCGGCGGTTCGACTGTTGACATGATCGAAGCCATGGATCCGCGGCTACTTTTTGTTTTTCACATCAACGATGCCGAAGATCACCCGCGAGAAGAATTGAACGACAGCCATCGTCTGTTACCTGGTCTGGGAATGCTTCCGCTGCGAGCGATCATTGCCGCATTTGGTCGCATAGGTTATGACAGCGTTGCGAGTGTAGAGATATTTCGACCTCAATACTGGGATATGGATCCAGTCGAACTTGCGAAACAAGCCTACACGGCCACGACCGAAGTGTTGTCAACGACCCGACAGAACCGGGCAGCACAAAACTAACTAATCAACCCAATGACAAGAATCAAAATTGGCATCATTGGCGCCGGATACATCGCAGGCGTTCATGCGGGAATACTTGCGAACGACGAACGCGTTTCGTTAACGGCTGTCCACGACGTCTTGCCAGAGTGCGCTGAACGAATCGCGCGTTCAAGTAAGGCTGAAATCGTGTCCACACCAGAAGAAGTCATTTCGTCGTGCGATGCGATATACATCACAACACCAAATACCAAACATGTCCCGCTAGCAATCGCAGCCGCGAGTGCGGGCAAACATGTCTTTTGCGAGAAACCGTTGGCTACGACCGTTGCTGATGCTCAGCTGGTCGTTGAAGCAGCCGACCAAAGTACTGGAGTTTTTCAAGTAGGCCATAACCGACGATTTGCTCCTGTCTACTCGACGCTGAAACAAATGCTGCGAGACACTCACCAACCTCATTCGGCCCACATCAAGATGAATCGAGGCGAACTTCTCAAGCCAGTCTGGACAGGTGATCCTACAGTTACCGGTGGGTTTCTGTTTGAAACAACGATTCACATGTTCGACATGGCGCGCTTCCTGTTTGGTGAAGTAGAAAGTCTGGTCGCGATTGGATCAACACACGAGTATCCGGAAGTCGACGATTTCTCGGTGCTGTTGAAGTTTGCCAACGGAGTGCATGCGACAATGGCCTCATCGGCTGACGCCAGTTGGTTGTTTCCTTTCGAACGCGTCGAGGTGTTTTGTCATCACGCTACGCTCGTCACCCGCGAGATGGAGACGCTTGTTTGCAGCAGTAACATTGGCGGTCACTTTACAGAACAATCGATGCAGCAGTTATCGCGGGAGGAGAAGTGGGGATACCTCCAGGAAGATCGCGCCTTCATCGATGCAATTGTGAATAAGACACCGCCGCCTGTTACTGCATTTGATGGGCTGATGTCTGTGAAGTTGGTAGAAGCCGTTTACAACTCAGTGAAGAGCGGCGAGACGGTTAAGTTTTCTTGAGCCACAGATAAACGCAGATGAAACAAGGATCGGAGAAGAGAAACCTTAGTTTTGCAGTGGTATTGGTCCTGATGTGAAGTTATCCGCGTTCATCTGTGGCTTAAAATTCATCTTATGAAACGTTGCGACTGGGCCAGGACACCGTTATCTATTACCTACCACGACGAAGAGTGGGGGGTGCCACTGCATGACGATGCCGGCCTTTTTGAGTTTCTAATTCTTGAAGGCGCGCAGGCTGGATTAAGTTGGGAGACAATTCTTCGAAAACGAGATAATTACCGGAAGGCGTTTGATCGCTTCAATCCAACTAAGATTGCGAAATACGATGAGAACAAAGTTCAGACGCTTATGCTGAACGAAGGAATCATCAGAAACCGTTTGAAGATTAACTCGACCATCAGTAATGCAATCGCCTTCCTGCAAGTCAAAAAAGAGTTTGGTAGCTTTGATAACTATGTCTGGCAATTCGTAGGCGGCAAGCCAATCAAGAGAAAACGTGGACAGCCCGTCACTCCCACAACCGCTCTCTCGGATGCACTCAGCAAAGATCTTGCGAAACGCGGCTTTCGATTTGTTGGGTCAACTATCTGCTATTCGTTCATGCAGGCTGTCGGCTTGGTGAACGATCACAATCCTTCCTGTTTTCGATATAACCAGATCAAGTAACTGTCCGATAAGCTTCAGCTTGTCGGACAGACTCTTGCTCTGTTGCCCCTGAATCAAACGTGTCTGAGTTTTCCTCTGTGCAATCTCTGTGTTCTTTGTGCCTCTGTGGTGAGGAAGCTGTATTAGTTAACCACAAAGACACAGAGAACACAGAGATTGCACAGAGAAGAGTCTCCGGCAGACCGATCAATCGAGTACAGGGAACTTGCCAGCCGAATTTGACAGCGGCTCTAAAGCTGATCGAACAACTCTGACAAACTGATTGACGCATCAACCGGATTAAGAATATCGTCCGGCCAATGGTCTCCTTGAAAACTTTGATCTTGAGGAGTTGCGCATGAGCCGACAACTGTTGCTAGTCACCTGTTTGCTGATCCTTGCTGCACTGTCTGGTTGCCAGGAACATACGGCAGGTCTGGAGCGCAGCATAGCGCGAGCCGATGAGACTTCTGCGCTCGCGGCGTTGCACGCCATCGCCATCGCCGAACAAACCTATAGCATCAGTAACTCAGGAGAGTTCGCAACGCTCAAGCAACTGGCGGACGCGAGCTTAGTCCCTGCTCACTATGCCGGTGACAAGCCGCTCAAAGACTACATCATTACGTTGGACGTCACGCCGAACGCTTACAAGTGCAACGCCGACCCTGACAGCAGTCGCCAACTCGTAGGTCGGCACCTCTACATCGACTCTACCTCTAATCTGATTCACGTGAACGAAACGCAGACTGCATCAGCGTCGGATAAAGCAATGGAATAGAAGAGAAAGTGATTGCTGATTTCTGATTGCTGATTTCTGATTTGATTTAGGTTTAGTTTTCAAGGACTAATTAGATTAACAAATCAGCAATCGGCAATCAGAAATCAGCAATTTCTTCGGGGGTTGGCAATGCAAAAAATCAATCTTCAACAAAAGCTTTCTTTTATTAATGATTACTGGAATCCTAGAATTGCCGGCGAATTGAATGGCCAGTACGTTAAACTCGTAAAGTTCCAGGGACCGTTCACCTGGCACCATCACGATAACGAAGACGAACTATTCATGGTCATGCACGGCCGATTCCGAATGGAGTTTCGCGACGAAAACAATACCGATCAGCAGACATGGATCGAGGAAGGTGAAATGATCATCGTGCCCCGCGGTGTTGACCACCGGCCTGTCGCTGAAGAAGAGTGTCACGTCCTGTTGTTCGAGCCGGTATCCACTCTGAACACAGGCGAGAAGGACAACGAATTCACCAGAAAAACCCTCGACGCCATTTAGAATTGCGCGTTGCAATCGACTTCTGAATAAAGCCTGGAGGCATTTAATGTACGTTGCTCAAATAAAACTTTCTCTTCCGCTCGTCGCGGTTCTGCTGCTGGCTACTGTGGCTCAAGCTCAAACGACGCAAAGTACACACGCCAGTCCGTCACAGTCCGTTGTCACTTCCCTGGCATCGCTTCCTGAAGCCGACACAATTCTGTTTTCAAGTCCGCAGCGAATACTGAACGAAGCGGCTCCGAAAGTTATGGCCGCCGCCGACGTGGCGAAAATGCGCACCGACTTCGCTGACATCAAGAAAGCGGTGGGAATTGATCCTGCGAGCATTGAATATATAGCGATCGCCGTGCGCTTCCACAAACCTTCGGCCGACCTCAGCTTTGTACCACCTGATCTGCTCGTAGTTGTGGGCGGCGACTTTAGTGCAGACTCACTCCTGGCGACCGCCGGCGTCTATCTACAAGATCGCTCACACACAGAGAACTACGGCTCGAAGACGCTCACGATAATGACGATTGATCCCATCGCGGAAGCAGCGAAGAAGAATCCTCTGCTGAAATCATTTGTTGAGGTCGGCGCTGTGGCGCTGAATGCAAATACACTCGCTGTAGGAACCGTTGGTTATCTGAAGGCGTCCGTGGATGCAGCTGCTGGAAATGGACGAATCAGCAGTGCCGCACTCAATTCGCTTCTTCGCGATCCGAATGCCCTCGTTAGTGTCGCGGGGTCACCGCTAACCGCCTTTGCAAAAAGCTTCGGACTGCTGGGCACGGAAACAACACCACGTGAATCTCGTTGTGACACTCGCTTTGGTGACTTCTACGCCGCGATCACAATGGATGGGACCAATTTCAATCTGCGCGGAGCAATGAACGCAGATAACCCCGACACGGCGAAGATAATTAATGGTCTTCTCGCAAGCGTGCTACAGCCGGCAATCGACACCATACCAGACAAAGACGCTCAGACAGTTTTGAAGGCAATCAGGATGTTGCCAAAGGAAAACGAGGTCGTTTGGGAAGCCGATGTGCCGCAGGAAACGGTGGCCAAGTTGATACGTGAACAAATGAAACCCAAGAAAGAAGAAGACGCCGTCTCCAGTCCGCTAAAAGCCGCCACACCGAAACCAAAACGACGTGTGCGTCGTCGCACTAAATAGTCGATGCGGTCCGATATGCTTTTAGCTTGTCGGAACTGCTGAAGAGGCGAAGATCTTCCGACAAGCTGAAGAGCGTCCTGCAAAACTCTTGTGTGACTTCAAGATTGTCCATCGAATCAAACGTGTTGAGGTTTTTCTCTGTGCAATCTCTGTGTTCT
>Ga0163163_10002686_pt1 | contig 15045 bp, 15 predicted proteins | sample S65metaG_FD_119766 | JGI IMG/M metagenome (GOLD analysis project Ga0163163, IMG submission 119766) | Switchgrass rhizosphere microbial communities from Kellogg Biological Station, Michigan, USA - S6-5 metaG | ecosystem: Host-associated > Plants > Roots > Rhizosphere > Soil | place: USA... | reverse complement strand
CGTGCGATCCTGGCCGGTTCCCATGCTCCAGTCGAGCTTACCGCTTGCGGGATCATAGCTGCCCACTGCTTTTGAACCTTCTGCAGAGAACCAGGCTTTACCGTTGACAAAGACAAGCCCGTGCGGTCCATATAGTGGACGCGTGTCGACCGTATTTAACGCCTTCTTGTTTACCACGTCGATCACATTTAGTTCATGAAGACTACCGCCACCGTAGATCGAAACGTAAGCAGTTTTACCATCCGTGGATGCGATGACTTCGTGCGGATCGGCGCCTACCGGGACCTTCCCCAGAATTTCGAATGAAGACGGATCAACGATCGAAAGCGTGTGATCGGTCTTTGAGAGTGCGAGGAGATAACCCCTGGATTGTGCCTGGCAGCTTAGATTGAAAATCGTGCACGTTACGGTTATTGAAATCAGGAATCGTTTCATGGCTGATGGTTTTGCACACTAAAGTTATTCCTTCGTGGGAAACCAGAAAAGCCTATAAACTCTACATTAAGTACATTTGGCGCTTATTTTAATCCGGGAGACATGAAAGTTGACGATTTGTTGTTGAGCATTGATTCTGCCACTGTCCACGCTGATCAGTCGGTGCATGCGGATCATGCCCACCTGATCCCGGTGTTTGCTACTTCCACCTTCACATTCGACAGTGCGGAGCAGGGCATGAACCGTTTTACCGGGAAGGAAGCGGGCTATACCTATTCACGATTTGGCAATCCTACCACAGCCGCTGCGGCTGCAATAATTGCTTCGCTGGAGGCTTACGGACTGAAGGATGAAAAGGGAAAGGAGTTGAAACTCCAGGCGATTCTGCATGCCAGCGGCCAGGCAGCGATGGTGACCATGATGATGTCGAATTTGTCGGCAGGTGACGCCGTGCTTTCGCATTTTTCACTTTATGGTGGCACGCACGAATTCCTGTATGATGTGTTGCCAAGATTTGGTGTTGAGAGTTTAATTGCTGATTTGACAGATTTACAACAGGTGGAGTCGATGATTAAGCAGCATGCGAAATTGAAGTTGATTCACCTGGAAACACCCGCCAATCCTACGATGCGTTGCATTGACATAGAAGCCGTGGTGAAGATTGCGAAAAAGCAGGGCATACTGGTAACTGTAGACAATACTTTCGCGACACCTTATTTGCAGCAACCGTTTAAGTTTGGCGTTGATTTTGTGTTTCATTCCACCACGAAGTTTTTGAACGGACATGGAACGGCGATTGGTGGCGTGTTGGTTGGAAAAAATATTGATTTCATGAACAAGGCAGCGATCAGGCTGCATAAATTATTGGGCGCGAATGCAAGTCCTTTTGACGCTTTTTTGTTGAGCACGGGTATAAAGACGCTGGCCTTGCGGATGGAGAAACATTGCAGCAATGCGATGGCAGTGGCTGAATTTCTTTCGAAGCATCCTGCTGTTTCAAAAGTGAATTACAATGGACTAAGGGCGCATCCTGATTATGAGATCATGCGCAGGCAGATGAGACATGCTGGTGCGGTCTTGAGTTTTGAACTTCGCAATGGCCTTGAAGCCGGCAAGAAATTCATTAACCAGTTGTCGATGTGTACACGAGCTGTTTCCCTCGGTACGGTAGATAGTTTGCTTTCGCATCCTGCATCCATGTCGCATTCCGGCATGGCGCCCGAAGACCGGGTTAAGTCTGGTGTTACAGATGGCTTGATCAGGATGAGCGTGGGTTTGGAAGCCGCGGAGGATATTATTGCGGATTTGGGAAATGCACTGGAGGGGGTTTCTGGTTCTGCCTTCCATCCCACCGGTAAAAAATCGGACTGACTCTAACAAGTACTGGCATTCAACTAAAAGCCAGGTATGTTTAAAAAATTCTTAGACGAAAAAAAACTCGGAGGATTAAACTGTCTCATCTGGAAAGATGGCGAAGTCATTTATCAGGAAAGTGAGGGATTCAAGAATTTGGAGACCCAGGAGTTAATGACTCCTGATACCATTTTCAGATTTGCTTCTATGACGAAACCGATTACTTCGCTACTCGCCATGAAGTTAATTGAAGAGAAGAAGTTGAATTTGGAAGATCCGATTTCGAAATGGTTTCCTCAATTCCGCAATCTGAAAGTTTTAAAAAGCCGGAATGGCGAACCCGTAGAAGCAAACCGACTTATCACTATTCATGATCTATTAACCCACAGGTCGGGTTTTACATATCGGGGATTTCTTGGTGGAGATATAGATTCAGAACTTTCAAATGAACAATGGATAAACGGTCTGGCAGAAATTCCGTTGTCACATCAACCAGGTGAAATATTTGACTACGGCAGGTCCACTGATTTATTGGGTATTCTCATTTCAACCATTGAAAAAAAGCCACTGGGCAAGGTAATGGAGGAAAAAATATTCAAGCCATTGTCCATGTCGGATACCTTTTTTTATGTTCCAAAAGAAAAAAGAAGCAGGTGTGCGTCAAATATCGGTTATGATGAATCGGGGAATATAATCTCTCTCGAAGTGGTCCCATCAAAAATGGCTTTCAAGGAGCGACCAGCCAACCTGGAATATGAATCGGGTGGCCAGGGGCTCTGGTCAACAACTGGCGACTATTTAAAATTTGCGAGACTATTTGTAGAAAATGGATGTTCGGATGGTGCACGGATATTAGAACAGGACACCATGGCTTTAATGTGTACCAATCAATTGACCGAATCTCAAAGAGTAAACTCAAAACTGTTGGGCTCGTCAATCTTTAAAGAGCATCATGGCTTTGGACTTGGGGTTGCAGTAGTGATGAAAGAAAGCAATTTATCAATGCCTTGTTCTGGCTCGGTCGGCTCAGTAGGGTGGCCTGGTGCGTACGGCGGTTGGTGGTCTGCAGATCCGGTAAAAAAAGCTGTGTCTATTTTTCTAACACACAGTATGGCAGAGCTAAGTCAGTATGCACAAGGAATCGGGTTTGAATTATTTGAAGCAATTGATATATTCTCAAAATATTGCAAAGAGAGAATATAAGCGCTGTCGTAACTTGTGCACATGTCCACCTCCATATATCACATATTGAATGGAGATTCTCTCGCCTACAGTTTTCCAGACGCAAAGATTAAAGGCGACATCATCGTTGTCAGGGAAGCGCTTATTGAAGGCGACCTGTCAGGCGAAACCTTGCGCGACTTTTGGAAAACAAGAGCTAAGTTCATTGGAATTGCTGAAGCCGAGTACGATCTATCAGTGGTCAAAGAATTTGAAAAAATTCTGAATGCTCCCGACAAATCAGCATTCAACCTTTGGTTCGAGTATGATTTATTTTGCCAGGTTAATATGTGGTTTGTCATCTCAATGATAAACAGCTTAACAATACAGAAAAGCGTTTATGCTGTCTATTCTTCGCATTTAGACACAGGCGATAAACGCTTTTGGACTGGCTTCGGTCCCGCAGATTCAGATGAGCTTAGAATTTGTTTTGCGGATAGAATTCTCCTGACTGAAGCCGATCTTCACTTAGGACATGAATTGTGGCAGGCCTATAAAAATGGCAACCTTTATGAATTGAGTCGCCTTTCAAAAATTCAAAACCCCGCTTTTCCATATTTACAGGATGTGGTACAGGCACACATTGAGCGTTTCCCTAAAGAAGGAACACAGGGAAGACCTGAAAGAGTGCTTGAAGACATTATGAAGAACATTTCAACTGACTTTCGTAAAGTGATTCAGGAATTTTGGAATAGGGAAGGGATATACGGATTTGGCGATAGTCAGTTAAAAAATATCTACGACAAAATAATGCACCGCCAGTGACTAAAGCAGAAATTCGTGGCATTGCACCATGCTTCATCGTGAGGGATGTCCCTTTAGCATTGGCGTTTTATCGTGATCGACTTGGCTTTGAGATCACCTATCAAGGTCCAAGTGACGACGACATTTTCTTCGGCATTGTTCAGCGCGGCGCTGCGATGATCATGATGAAGGCAATCGGTGTGGAACCTGTGCCAAACCACACACAAGATGTCAGGAAGGGTATCCTTCGCTGGGACGCTTACATGTACGTTCCGGATCCGGATTCGCTGGCGGCTGAATTTTCCTCGCGCAATGTTGAGTTCTTCCTGCCACTACAGAACAACAGTGATAATTTGCGGGGATTTGAAATTAAGGATGCTGATGGATACTTACTCTATTTCGGGCGTCCCAATTAAGATGTCTCTGTTACGTTAATTCTTCGTGGATTTTAAATATCTTTTTTATTGCAGAAACGATAGTGGTTGCAATAATTGCCCCGCAAAAGGCCAAAAACATATCTTTTTGCGCATCCCAAATATCTCCCTGCGTTCCCAAATAGGATGCTCCGTGTGATTTGAAAAATAAATCTGCGACGGCCCATTCAATTAATTCATAGAAAGCGCTGATGGAAAGTGTTATTTCAATTGGCAATAACCAGGCTACCCACCTTGGATACTTTAACCATTTTAAAAACATCTCCCGCATGGGATAGGCTAGCAAAAAGCCAAAACTGAAATGTACAATGCGATCATAGTGATTTCGGGACGTGTGAAAAACATCCTGAAGCCAATAACCCAATGGATTTTCAGCATAAGTATATTTTGACCCATACACGTGCAAGCACAAGTAGAGACAAATTAGCATATAGCTCAAGTCACTGAACTGGTATTTATTATAGGATACAATTAAAAAGAGAAGAAAAATAATGCAAAGTGTGTTTTCAAGTAACCAGTTTGAAACGTCCGTAGTGCCTACATATGAGTTGATCCATGCCAAAATAAACGCTACGCTAAACACCATGAGCCAGAGGTTCTTGCTAACGGGGACTCTTGTTTTAGAGATTGCAATTGTGAATGCCATAAAATGCTATTTTAGGTTTAGGGGAGTTAAAATGCCTGACGTATCACCACAGATGAACCATCACTCCACAGTGAATAGAACGCAGCATACTTCTTTTCAATCTGATTTCTCTTAATCTTAAAGGAAGGAGTTAGCATATTATTTTCTACCGACCATTCATCCTGCACGACCACAATTTTAGATATCCTCTCATGCGAGTCAAGGGATGTATTCACCTGCTTGATCGTTTCTTTCAGAGCATTGTCGATTTCCGCCCAACTTTTCTTCCTGCTTTTTGTTGAAAGCGTCGTTATTGCGAGTGGCTGCGCCAATCCTGACCCTACTACGCATGCGTGCTCCAAATCAGAGTTACCCAGTAATTTCATTTCAATGGGCGATGGTGCCACATACTTGCCTTTGGCAGTTTTGAACAAATCTTTTACCCGCCCTGTGATTTTCAAAAATCCCTGCTCATCAATCAGCCCTTCGTCACCTGTTTTTAGAAACCCATCCATCGTAAACACTTCAGTAGTTTTTTCGGGTTCTTTATAGTAGCCAGTCATTAACGCTTCATGCCTGATCTGAATTTCATTTTCATCTGACAATTTTACCTCACATGCTGGTAGGGGCTGCCCTACAAAACCGATTTTGCAATTTTTCTGAAGGCTCACGTGAGAGTAACAACAGTTCTCCGTCATTGCATATGCTTCCTGGATGATGATGCCAACGCTTTTGAACCATTTGATTAGGGAAATTGGCGTTGGCGCAGCTCCGGTTAGTATCGTGGATGCCTCGTTTAATCCAAGTTCCTTTCTTATTTTCTTTTTGGTGATTGTGGAAATGATGGGAATTTTAAGCAGCAAATTAAGTTTGCGTTGCGGCAGTTTTGTAAGAATGCCTTCCTGAAATTTGCTCCATATCCGGTGAACGCCTAGAAAAACCGTGGGCCTGGCTTCCCGGAGATTTTGGGGAAATTGCTGGAGGGATTCTGCGAAAGCAACTTCTCCTCCAACATATAAGCTGATCATTTGGACAAGCATTCTCTCTGCGATATGAGAGAGAGGCAGGTAAGAAAAAAAGCGATCACTGTTTTTGAAACCCAGGTAGCCGATTGCATGATGAGGCACAAAGCCAAAGCTTTTGAAGTTGAAAACTACTCCTTTAGGCATTCCGGTGGTACCGGAAGTATAAATAATTGTTGCGATTTCGTCAGAGCTTCTGATAATGTTTTCTTGTAGAGGAGAGTGGTGACATGTGAAGTCGGCCCAACTCTCACAACCATCATTATTACAGAATGGCAGTGATATGCATTTCAAATATCCAGGTACGCCGGCTTTCATGGATTTCCAGGAGTCCAACTTACCAACAAAGAGCAACTTTGCTTCTGAATGTTCTAATATTTGTTGAACAGTGGTGGCCTGCAAATTTGGATAGATTGGAACGGTTACGTGGCCTGACATCATTATTGCCAGGTCACAAATTATCCAATGTGCGCAGTTTTTGGAAAGTATCACAATATTGCTCTGGGGTGGCAGATCCAGGGATCTGATCGCAGCTGCAAGTTGCCTCGTTTCCGCCGCCACCTGCTTCCAGGTCCACGCATGCCAAGTATTATCGATGGGCTGTTTCAGGAAGACCTTATCAGGATTTGTGTTCTCCCAGTGGTAAAGCATCGATAAAGGAGATTGATAGTCCATAAGCAAGTATTGATACTTCAAAGAAATAAATCCCTAATGGCAATTTGTTTGACAAATGTCAAATTCGGCATTAGGCACCTACTTTTTTTTGGCTCTGATCCGGCTTAGTGTTTCGAGGTTCATTCCCAGGTAAGAAGCTAAATGCTTTAGGGGCACTCTTTGCAACAGCTCTGGAAAGTGTTTAACAATAAATCTGTATCGATCTTCTGCTTTTTGTTTTCGAAGATTGTACACCTCAATGTCCCACATATAAAGTGTTTGTTCGGTGATGACGCGCCCAATTGTATTGAACTCGGGGTAGGTGTTATAGAGGTGTTGCATGCGGTCATAATGTATACTTGCCAAAATCGTGTCTTCTACCGCAATGATATTTTCATTTCCGGGTTTTCTTCCATAGTAGGAATAAACAGAAGTAACAGGTGCTCCCTCCCAAAGGAACTTAGTAGTAATTTCTTCCTCGTCCCGGAGATAGTAGCTGCGTACCAAACCTTTTAGTATCCAGGAGGTGTAATTAGATATCCTGTCCGATTTTAGAATATAATCCCCTTTTTTATACGTTTTGACTTCTGCGTATTTATTAATGTCAGCAACCAGTTCGGCCGACAGCGGTATAATACTATTGAAGTAATCCAATACAGGCTTCAGCATTGGTTGTCGATTCAGGCTTTGTTGGTTCGTCTCTCTCAGTTAAACTAGAAAATAAAATGGGAGAATCAAGTATTTTTTTAGAATTCCAACGGTGGGAAGATGCTACATTAGCTAACTATGAAATATATTAAAGTCGCTGTTCTATTATTTTGTCTTTATCACGACGTGTAAAGCAGTGATTAATTGAGATTCTCAGCCCTGGCAAATCCTGAAGTGTCTCTGTACTGCTTTGGCGAAATATCCGTGTTCTTCTTAAAAAAGCGACTGAAATAATATTCATCATTAAAGCCCAGGTCATTCGCGATTTGTTTCACGGGCTTGGAAGTCAGGTACAACTCCCGCTTTGCTTCTATGATGATCCGTTCGGTTATTAAATCACTAAGCGACTTGTTAAAATGAGTCCTGCTAATCTTTGCGAGTGTGTTGACCGGAATATTTAATAGCTCCGCATATTCACTCGCAGAATGTTTGGTCTTAAAGTGTTTTTCAATTGCGTCTTTGAAATTTTGAATGATATGGTGCTCAGGGCTTGCCTGAACCTCATTTTTAGATTCCGGGTGTTGTGAGAGTTTTATCCTGGTTGCGCTGATCAGGAATATTTTCAAATAGGAAATCAGCAATTCGCGTTGTGCGATATCATTGCTTTGCATTTCCTTCTTCATTTGTTCGACAAGGTTAACGAAATCCCGGAGCTCAATATCTGAAAGTGTGATAAATGGAGTTTGATAGATATTGTTAAACAGGACTCCGTTACAAGCGATTTCATGGTGATGTTTAAATATGCAAAAAAAGTCGGAGTGGAAATTAATGCAGATGCCGTCTAAATATTTCGCCTCGTCAAACATGAATGGTTGAAAGGGCGAAAAATAAAGTAGGCAGTTCTGTTGAATTGGGTATTCCGAAAAGTCAGCTTTTAACAAAGCTGCTCCCTTGAGAATGATGATTAAAGAATGATAGTTAAGTCGTTGAACGTGGTCAAAATGGCTCCCATTATGAAACGAGAATATCTTGAAAGCAAGATTGCCATTTTGAGGATCTATTATAGTTAAACTATCATTCATACTGGTGGAATCGAATTCCTTAACTTTTCGTAGGGGTTATCAAAATTAGTATTTGCATACGAACGACTTTGGAATTCTATGGCACATTGTTAACGACTCATAAAGCGGCTGTTTCTGGCCACGATACCTGTTTTGATTCCAATGCATTGAAAATCGCATAGGCGTGCAACAGCAAGGCTATCGGCGCGACTAAGGCGGGAATCATAACGAGTGAAAACTGGGATGCCCGCTCACTGGTTATTAAGCTGTCAGTCCAGGCTGGATAGTACCATAGCAAGAGGAATGCTACGTTGAGCAAGTCCAGCAGGCCTACGATACTAAAGGACCAAAATAGAAACCTGGAATTGTCCGATTGCTTTAGCAGTGCGATGCTTGAAAGTATTGCCAATGTTCCGGTAAGAATATCGCCATAACCTGCCAGCTGAAACGGCTGTGGCAAAATTTTCAGATAGGCAATGATGAGAAAAGCCGTGCCTGCAAAACGGAAAATCTGAATACTGACCAATGATGATAATGGAATGGAGAATAGTATTCCCTGAAAACTCTTGTTCTTTAACAGGTACAGACCAATGAATGCAAAAACGATTAGAGGAATCGCGAATCTTGGTATCATATCGCCGTTGTGATATTCCAATATTCCAGATAGAGAGAATGCCCATACCAGAACTGTGGAAATTGACACTGATGCTATAAGTATTTGCCGATACTTTCGCTTTCTCCAAATATCAAGATTGCTGTTTTTAATTCCCTGATTCAGTTTCATCGCAAATAGAAGCGGAATCATCAGGCCTAGGAGCCCGCTGGCAATTTTTAGAATAGTTTCCATTGCATTAATGATTTTATATTGTGAATGGGTTTGGCTTATCCAAATGGATTTTCATCGGCACTTGGGCCATATATGGATGGGATAGGAACATTCAGTGTCCGTAGGTAGGTTACGAGTTCACCCCTGTGATGATACCAGTGATTGAAAGTCAGAAGACGGGCCATCAATGCGCGCGGCATTTTAAAAATGATTTTGTCATCTCTTGTCAATTCCCAATCAGCCGAGCCCCAGACACCACTCGCTTTTTCCAATATCTTTTTGGCACGTGCAATACTGGTGGCAAAACCCTCAGTGATTTCCTTCTTTGTTTTGGGAATATGATGATATAGAAAGGTCTTTGCTTCAGTTTTACCTTCATCGGCAAAGGATAAAAAATTTCCGGGAATAACGGCTACATGATAAGCTAGTTCAGCGAGAGACATTGCCGTTTCATGAGGCTTCCAGGTTAGTTTATCCTTAGGGACCAATTCCAGGAGTTTTGAAGTAGAGGTAATTTCAAACTCCATTTCTGCGATTAAATTTTTAGCGTCCATCTTATTTTTATTGAATAATTGATAATGCAAAGATCAAAACGACATCCGCATTAGCCAATGGACGATCAGGGAGAAAAGATGGACGATTTGTATTAGCAATGCATTACAAATAGCTTAACCACCATTGATGGTGAGTTTTCTTGTAATTGCCGAACCATCGGCAGGGGAAATACATTATAACAACGACCAGGAGCCAAACCAGGTATACGCCCCAAAGATTAACGCCATACTCCACGGGACGAAATAGCATAATTGAATTCGGTGTGATGATATCTTTTGTTCCGTACCCCTGCGCAAAGAACAATCCCAGGTTTAAGAATCTAAGTACGTAAAAATGCAAAACAAAATAGAAAAGGGGAACCTTGCCATAGACACACAGCAAACGGGTGACTGAATTGCGCACCGATTCAACGGCCGAAAGAAATATTAAGCCGGGGCCGATGGTCATACACAGGAACATTAACGACGGCGGGTACTTACTTACATTGAAAAAGGAGATTATTGAGAGTGAAGTTGTTCTTTGAACTGCCCAGGGCGAAGGATCTCCATAATGATTCAAGGCTCTCAAAATGATAAATAAGAGAGTCAGAGAAATTCCGGAGGCTAATAAAATCTCCTTCCGTTTAAGCAGATCGAAAGATTTATGGTAAATCTGGCCGACAAAATAACCACAGTACATCACACCCGCCCAGGGCAAAACGGTGTAAAGCACCAGTAGGGAATGAGAATCGTTTATTTTGTAAAACATTACGACGCCCGTAAACATAAACTGCCACATAAAGCCGCTTACGCCATTTTCTGGCAATTTGATCAGCTCAAGTATGTCATGTCCAAAAAACAACAAGGCGCCTACTGCTCCAATAGCATATACGGGTAGCCAAACGAGTAAGCCCAAAATAATCATGCTTGCTCCAATTGCCCATATTATCTGGAAAATAAATAGATGATAGAGAGGATCAAGGGTGATCACAAAAGTCATCAATACAAACTCGACGGCTATAAGCCAAAAGCCTCTCTTAATTAAGAAGAAGCTTAATTGCTTTTTAGTGCGACGAGTTCCGGCAAGATTAGCCGAGATTCCGCTTAAGAAGACAAAAAGTGGCGCGCAAAAATGGGTTATCCATCGGGTGAAAAACAATAGAGGCGTTGTTGTGGCCAGGTCTGTTGGCCTGGGGCTAAAAGCATGAAAAAAATCCCTGGTATGATCAAGGGCCATGATGATCATGATCAATCCACGCAAAATGTCTATGGATTCAATTCGATATGTCTTATCTGTTAGCTTCACTCAACCAATGAAACTGCCGTTCAGCCAATTGGAAATGCCGGGCAGAACTTTTTAATTCGATGAATATGGAATCATTGCGCTGCAGCCCCCAAAACTGAATCGTATTACTGTCGGGCCGCTGGTAGCGTAGTGAAAAGAGAGGCTTCTCATCTCCGGGATACTTAAGAAAATGGATGATAGGCTGAAGCGTATCTACAGTAAAACTAAAATACGACCTGCCATAGCGTTTCCTGAAAAGGGTATCCCTGGTGTTGATGCTTCCCGATTTGTTGTTTTCAATAACCAGGTCTTTCCAGCGGATGGTATCCGTGATCAATGCTGGCAGCGTATCCTTGTTCACCACATATTTGGTCACATCATAAATGCCAGGTGAAAAATCTTTATGGTTGGTTATTTTTTTTGTTTCATTATAATATTGTACCGTCTCGTAAGATGTTTTGCAGAGTAGGAACACAACAAACAATTTGATTACGAGCCTGGTGATGCGCATCCACTTTTTAGTCAAGGGATAATCATATACCGAGCACGGAGCAGCCTGCCTGTTGAGTACAAAGAAGCAGGCGATGCGATTCCACTCATTGGCCAGCAGGTACAGGCACATCAGCACGATATTCATGCTGAAAAGCTTAACCGGAATATCGTAACAAAGGTTAAGCATCATCACATTGATGAAAACTGCTGTGGCTATCAATGTGCCAAGTGTGGCAGTACGCCTGTATAGCAATGTGAGCCCCACCAACACTTCCATCATTCCCGAGAATACCTGGTATGGCGCGGAATAACCAATAAAAAACCAGGAGAACCGCATGGGTAAAAGATCACCTAGGGGTGTAGCCAACTGGCTGGTAAGTGGGAATGGCATCTGCAGTGCAAATATCTTTAGCACACCATAACCGAAAGCGATAAGTGCCAGGGAATACCTGGTGAAGAGGCATAAGAGATAATTCAGCTGTCGGTAGCTTTTCCTTTTTCTATCCGTTAACGACCAAATAGCCGCGCCGATAACACTTAGAACCAGTATAAAATAATTGGCAGCCCAGTCAAAAGAGGTATCCCCACTTCCGTTGCTTACCTGGTGCACATGCTTTATATGAAAGACCTGGAAAAAATATTCATTGCTTTTGGTCACAGCCCAGTTAAAAGCCTGGCTGTACCCATCAATGACGAAACTAATACCGGGTATGAAGCTTAGCGATTCCCAGGGACTTGTATATAGTATGAAATAAATAAAGAAGAAACGGAAAAGGATCTTTTGCAAAAAATTCCAGGAATTATTTTGCCGCTCTTGTGCATCCGGCATGGGGAGGGTTTTGACAATTAAATGTATCAAAACTTTTTGAATGAACTAAAAAGCCCACTCCTATGAGCGGGCTCGCTTAGAAAAACCAAACCAGCTAGTCAGGCTATGATGTACTATTGAACAATTATTTTGCCTTTCATGACTACATGCAGACTGCAATAGTAATTTGCTGACTCCATAATTTCTTTTGCCCAGGATTTTCCGGGGTGCAAAGGAGACGATGACCATAATTTTTTGTCCACCTCGGTGATATCATGATCTAGAGGGTCATGATTGATAAAAACTACTGTGTCCCCTTTTCTAATGGTTATTTCACTCGGCGAAAAGACCATTCGTTTAATCTCAATTGTGTGTGTTTGTGGTAATGACTTGTAGTGATTCTCCGGAGTAGAAGCACAACCGCTGGTCCCTGCAAGAATTAATACAAGGACACCCAGGATTGTAAATGATCTAAATGATCTTTTCATTGTGCCAGCATTTTTTGAAGCATTTCTGCGTGCGAAAGGTGTGTTTTCAGCGCGGGTACTATATTTTGGAGTAGAGCCTTTAACTCTTCATTTTCAGTTTCCGGGATCAGTACGTTTTCAACGGCGTTGATTACCGCTTTGTGGTAAGCCACTTCATTATCAATATATGCCTTGTCAAATTCCTTCCCTTTTTTGGCTTCCAGTTGTTGTTTTGTTTTTTCTGCGTCAGTGAGCAATTTCTTTGTTACGTCATTCGTGTGCGGGGTAACGTTCAGTTTTGTAGCCAGGGCCACTGCCTGATCAATAACTGCCTTGTGATCATTCGTCATCGTTTTGGCGAAATTCAAAATGTCAGCATTGGTAGATTTCTTTGTGGCGAGTTGCGCCTGATCGATGTCAATTTGGTTTGCTGTTAGCGCTACAGATGCTACTTCAGCATCTGATAATTTTAACGACTGCTGGGCATGGACCGGTGTTAAGGCGAAGGCCAAAGCAAAGAACAGGGTTGAGTTCACTATTGCGAAAGCATTTCTTTTTTTCATGTTCAATACGTTTTGATGTGAAAGAATACCTGTTAGAGAACAGATAGACTAAAACGTTACAAGATTTTCCAGAAAACATTAAAAATAGAAAAGCCCGCCTTCGTCCCCACAGTGCTGTGGGGGCGAAGGCGGGCGATGCAGTCCAGACAGGAATCTCTATCCAATCATAAATTTGTAACCCCTGCCGGGTACGTTAACAAATTTTATGGAGTTATCATCGATTAATTTCTTACGTAATTTAGACACCAATACATCAACATTTCTACTGATGACCACCAGACCTTTATCTTCCCAAATCTCTTTCATCAATTTTTCTCTTTCTACGATCTGATTTATGTTTTCTGCAAATATGTTTAGCGCTTTTGTTTCGTTTTCCGAAAGCGAAATATTGTTATTCCCGGTTTTGAGAACATTATTATCTGGGTAGAATTGAAAGCTTCCTAATGGGATGTAATCAGTATTAACAAGAATGGGTTTTATCTCCTCTTTTTTACGGAGCTTATTTATTGCATAATATCCCACCAAACTCAAAGGAATAATCAATAGGATCAGCCAAACCAAATTAAAGGTCGTTTTCTTCAACAAATCAATTTCAATAACATAACAACCCACTTCTAGTTTGCGACCTCTGCAAGGCGTTAAATCGCCTGATTGGCCATTTATTTCGAATGCAAAGACCGTTTCATTTTGTTTACAATTCCTCAAATTCACTATGTAATCGTTTGCCAGCCCGTTTTTTTGAAATGTTCGTTGGATTAAATTGATAAGTGTATCGGAAATAAAACCAAAGTCATTTTGAAAGGAGATTTGATAGGAATTTTCATTTAATTTCTTAATCGGCAGCACCCTGGATGAAGAATCTTTAGCTGAAAGCAAAAGTTGATGTCCTAAATCACGTAATACAACTTCTATATGCTTTTCAGGGATTTCATTCTTCTTATTGATAAATGCAACAGCAGAAATCAAAAGAACAATGATCAAGCTTGAAGATCCAAACAAAGTAATTGGCTTCATGTGTGCAAATTAGTCCATTAACCCTCAGGTTTACGTGGCTTTACAAACGTTTTACGCGTCTTTTACATCTTTTTACTGGTAAAATGCTTTAGGCTAGTCGACGCCGGATATCTTTACTTTATTGTTTTACCAAATCATTTATTTCCATGAATAGCTATATCCTTGCTTTTATACTCCTTATTCCATTCTCGATTCCACCAACCTCTCCTCTCCCGGACAGGCTGCACGAACAAAGAGCGGATATGGCTGGAACTGCAAACATCATATTTAAATCTACTGATGGAGGACAAACATGGCAGGACATTGGCAGAGGACTGCCCGAAAATTTGCAGGAAAATGATATCCAGGGAGTCTTTGCAAATGATAATGGACTCTATTTACGTGCTGGAAGTGGACTATTTCACAATCAGCCAGATTCCACGTCTCCCTTTTGGAAAAAAGAGATTTTCCCTGACAAGCTGGGTAGTATTGCCCCCGGCACGGCCGGGATGTATGCATACAATTTCGATTGGCAGTCTTTACGAAAAGTAGATAGCACGCGTGGATGGAAGCCTGCGGACACGAATTTTCAATGGTCACTAGTGCGCACCGTTTTTGAAACTGCTGGGGGCACCGTTTTCATGACGTCGAGAGAACGGCTTTTTAGATCCACTGACGGTGGAAAAACCTGGAAACTTCTCCTTACTGGTATAGGGAAAATAGTCGAGTCAAACGGTGTACTTATCGCGACCGGCCCTAAGGGGATATTAAGATCGACCGATGATGGTGAAAACTGGAAGTGGATGATTATGGAGGGCGGTGTTGGCATCGATGTAGAGCCCATCAAAGGTGGATTCGCCGCTATCACTTATAGTTCAGCG
>Ga0163163_10002684_pt1 | contig 15049 bp, 11 predicted proteins | sample S65metaG_FD_119766 | JGI IMG/M metagenome (GOLD analysis project Ga0163163, IMG submission 119766) | Switchgrass rhizosphere microbial communities from Kellogg Biological Station, Michigan, USA - S6-5 metaG | ecosystem: Host-associated > Plants > Roots > Rhizosphere > Soil | place: USA... | reverse complement strand
CGCGCGCGCGCGAAGCGCCTCGCGATGCGCTCCTGGATGGCCGCATCCACGGTCGGAGGACGTTTGGTGCGCCGGTCGCGGCGCGAGTAGCGGCCGAGGCGCGTGAGGAAGCCCTCGGCCCAGCGGCGCGTGTCGAGATCCTCGACGCGCTTCGCCATCGTCTCCAGCCGCCGCTGCTTCTCGCGGGCCGACAGGCCGAGTGCCGTGGCGAGCTGCTCGACGACGCCGTCGACGTTCCACGGGTTCACGAGAAGGGCACCCGGCAAGACCTGCGCAGCGCCTGCGAGCTCGGAGAGGAGGAGCGCGCCGCGCCAGCGCCCGGGCGGGCCGGGCTCGGACTGGCAGAGCACGAACTCGTGGGCGACGAGATTCATCCCGTCGCGCAGCGCCGTCACCATCATCACGTCGGCGCGGCGGTAGAGGGCGACGAGGCCCGGCTTCGAGATGTCGCGGTGGATGTACTCGACGGGTGTCGAGCCCGGCTGCCCGAAGCGCCCGTTGATCCGCGCGATGAGGAGCTCGATCTCGTCGCGCTGGGCCCGGAACTCGGGGCTCTCGAGCCGCGAGGGAACGAGCACCTGGATCATCGTGGTCGTCCGCGCCCGCGTCGGATCCTGCTCGAGGAAGCGCTCGAATGCCTGCAGCTTCTGCGGAATGCCCTTCGTGTAGTCGAGCCGCTCCACTCCGAGGACGAGCCTGCGCCCCTCGTACTGACGCTCGAGCTCGGCGAGCAGCCGAGCGGTCTCCGGGTCGGCGAGCGTCTCGCGAAAGCCTTCGGTGTCGATCCCGATCGGGTCGACACCGATTCCGACCCGTCGCCCGTCGATCTCGAGCCAGTCGGGCTCGGAGTCGATGCCCAGGATGCGAAGCACCGACGAGCGGAAGTGCCGCGCGTAGTCGCCGATCTGGAAACTGACGTAGTCCGCGCCGAGGACGCCACGCAGCAGCTGCTCGCGTCCGGGAAGCAGTCGGTAGACCTCGCTCGAGGGGAAGGGCGTGTGCAGGAAGAACCCGATCGAGAGGCTCGGATCGCGTCGGCGCAGGAGTGCCGGCACCAGCATCAGGTGGAAGTCGTGGATCCAGACTCTGCTCCCCGGCTCCGCGTGCCCCACGATCACGTCGGCGAAACGCTCGTTCACCTCGACGTAGTGCTCCCACGCCTCCGGCGTGATCCGCAGCCGGTCCGAGAAGTAGTGGAAGAGCGGCCAGAGCGTGTCGTTGCAGACCCGGTTGTAGAAGTCCTCTTCCTCGCGTGCGGTCAGGAGGACCGGTGCGAGATGATCGCGGGCGAGCCGCTGCGCGACGCGCCGCTCGTGTTCGGGTGGGATCACCGTTCCCGGCCAGCCGACCCAAGTCGAGTCGCCGCGCACGGCCTGCAGCGCGATCGCGAGGCCACCCGAGCTGGGCACCACGTCGATGCCGTGCTCGGACAGCGACAGCCTGATCGGAAGGCGGTTGCTCGCGATCAGGAGCCCGTGATGTCCGCTATGCCGCGCCAGCTTCCCTCCTTCGAAGTGGTTGCAGGTAGATAGAACCTAGTCCGCGAATAGCGTCACGTCATGAGCCACGGCCTCGCCATCATCGGAAACTGCTCGTACAGTGCCCTTCTCAAGGAAGGCTCGGTCGAGTTCATGTGCTGGCCCCGGCCCGACTCGAGCTTCATCTTCGGGCCGTTACTCGATCGGGAGCAGGGCGGCGCGTTCACCGTCGAGGGCGTCGACGCGACGCAGATCGACCAGGCCTACATCGAGAACACGAACGTCCTCAAGACCACCTTCCGAGGTGAGCGCGGAACGTTCGAGCTGATCGACTTCGCGCCGCGCTTCCAGCTCTACGACCGCTTCTTCAAGCCGTCGATGCTCGTCCGCATCCTGCGGCCGGTCTCGGGCGAGCCGCGAGCGCGCGTGAGGTGCCGACCGACCTACGAGTACGGCCTCGACGAGATCAGCCGCTGGCGCGCTTCGAACCACATCGAGTTCACCGGCTTCTCGACACCCGTGCGCCTCACGACGAACGTGCCGCTCACGTACGTCGAGGACGAGCGGCCCTTCTTGCTCGAGCGCGATCGCCATCTCGTGCTCACGTGGGGCGAGCCGCTCGAGGCAGGCCTCGAGGAGACGGCCGAGCGCTTCCTCGAGCGAACGCTCGACTACTGGCGTCGCTGGGTGAAGGGAACGCGCGTCCCGCGCGACTACCAGCAGGAGGTCGTGCGCTCGGCACTCGCGCTCAAGCTGCACCAGTTCGAGGACACCGGTGCCCTGCTCGCCGCGACCACCACGAGCATTCCCGAGCACCCGGGGTCGGGCCGCACGTGGGACTACCGCTTCTGCTGGCTGCGTGACGCCTACTTCACGTTGAACGCGTTCGAGCGCCTCGGCCACTCAGAGGAGATGGAGATCTTCCTCGAGTACCTCCGCAACCTGTCCGAGCAGCGCGGGGGCGTACTGCAGCCCGCGTACCGGATCAACGGCGACTCCGATGCGGAGGAGCGCATCCTCGAGCACCTCTCCGGCTACAACGGCGACGGCCCGGTGCGGATCGGCAACCAGGCCTTCGAGCACGTCCAGAACGACGTCTACGGCGAGATGGTGCTCGGGATCTCGCGCCTCTTCCTCGACGCGCGCTTCGTCGGCGAGGTGCCGCGGCATACGGCAGTGGACATGATCCAGGTGCTCATCGATCAGATGGACGCGCGGCTCGAGGAGCCCGACGCCGGGCTCTGGGAGTTCCGTGGCAAGACGCGGCTCCACAGCTTCTCGGTGCTCATGCACTGGGCCGGCTCCCGCCGGGCGGTCGAGGTCGCCGAGGCGCTCGACGCACCCGAGCTCGCGGCGCACGCACGCTCGGTGGAGGAGCGCGCGCGCGAGCTACTGGAGACGCGCTGCTGGAACGACGAGATCGGCGCACTGACACAGGTCGCCGGCGAGCCGCAGCTCGACGCGGCCATGCTCCTCGCCGTGCACCTCGGCTACTTCGAGCCCGGGGATCCGCGCGCGGACCAGCACGTCGACGCGATCCGCAGAGACCTCTCGGTCGACGGGGGCCTCCTCCGCCGTTACACGGTGCAGGACGACTTCGGACACATGGAGGCGGCGTTCACCGTCTGTACGTTCTGGCTCGTCGAGGCACTGGCGCTCATCGGTCGCACGGACGAGGCACGCGTCCTCTTCGACCGGCTGCTCGGTCTGGACAACGGCCTCGGCCTCTACTCGGAGGACATCGTCCCCGACACGCTGGAGCAGAGCGGGAACTTCCCCCAGACGTACAGCCACGTCGGCCTCATCAACGCCGCGTTCCGCCTGTCCCGCCGCTGGGATTAGCCTCAGCGGTTCACTCGAGCAGCAGCTCGAATCGATACGGCGGAGTGAGCGAGCGACGCTCTGCGTTGTCACACACGTGCCCTTCCCCGCGTTGCTCTCTGGATGACCGCTCCCGCCAAACACGTCTGGGTCGCGCTCCTCGTCGTCTACGTCGTCTGGGGATCGACGTACCTCGGCATCAAGATCGCGGTCGAGACCATTCCGCCGCTGCTCGCCGCCGGCTCGCGCTTCTTCGTCGCCTCCGCGCTCCTGGCAGCAATTCTCGTGTTACGTGGGGCGTCGCTTCGTGTGACCCGCGCCGAGCTGCGCGCCTGCACGATCGCGGGTGGCCTGCTGCTCGGACTCGGCGTCGGGCTCGTCCACGTCGCCGAGACGCGAATCGACTCGAGCATCGCGGCCATGATCGCCGGAACGGTCCCGCTGCAGATCATCCTCCTCCGGATCGTCGCCGGCGAGAACCCGGCCCGCGCGACGCGCCTCAGCACGCTGACGGGGCTCGCGGGACTCGGCCTCGTCGTCGCGCCGGGCCTCGGCGCCGGCTCGACCGCGTTGGGACTCGCGATCATGATCAGCGCGTCGATGTCGTGGACGCTCGGCTCGTTCCTCTCGAAGCGGCTCGCGCTCCCGAGCGACACCTTCGTCGCATCCGTCTACGAGATGGCGACGGGCGGCACCGTCCTCCTGCTCGGTGCCGCGGTGTTCGGGGAGTACGGCGAGGTCGGATCGAGCACGTTCGCGCTCGACTCGGTGCTCGCGTGGGCCTACCTCGTCGTGATGGGCTCGATCGTGGGCTTCTCGGCGTATGCCTGGCTGCTGCGGGTCGCGCCGATCTCGCTCGTGGTCACACACCAGTACGTGAACCCGCTCGTGGCGATCGCGCTCGGGATGGCGTTCCTCGGCGAGCGGCCGAGCCCCTGGACACTCGCCGGCGCCGCGCTCGTGATCGGCGCCGTCTACGTCGCGATTCGCGCCGAGTTCCCGCGGAAGGCTACGGCTGCCCGACCTGCGAGCGGCGCGCCGCGAGGAACTCCAGCAGATCAGATCGTGTGAGGATCCCGGCGGGGCGGCCCGCGCTCACGACAACGACGGCACCGCTCCCGCTCGAGAGCCCCTCGTAGACCTGGTCGACGGACGCGTCGGCGTCGACGGCGGGGAGTGGCGGCTGCATCGCGACCGCAACGTCTTCGTTGAGCGCGTCGGCATTCTTGAAGACCCGGTCGAGGAGCGCGCGCTCGTGCAGCGAGCCCACGACGTCGGCCAGCGAGTCGACCGGCTCCTCGCGGACGACCGGCAGCTGAGAGATGCCGTACTGGTGCATCGCATCGATGGCGGCTCCGACCTTCTCGTGTGAGCCGATCGTGACGAGGTCGGGAACCTCGTGGCCCGCGCGCCGGAAGCGCAGCACCTCCTCGATTGCGGGCGGCGGCGTCGTCCGCTCGAGGAACCCGTACTGGATCATCCAGTTGTCGTCGTAGAACTTCGACAGGTACGAGCGACCCGAGTCGGGGAACATCATGAGGACGCGCGCCTCCGGCCCGAGGCGCTTGGCGACCTGGATCCCCGCCCACGCGGTCGAGCCGGTGGAGCCGCCGACGAGCAGTCCCTCCTCGCGTGCGAGCCGGCGGGCCGTGAGGAACGACTCGCGGTCGGAGACGCGTACCCACTCGTCCACGACCGAGGCGTCGAGCGTGTCCGGCCAGCACTCCTTGCCGATGCCCTCGACGAGGTACGGACCTTCCGGATGCTCCTCGTCGGCCGTGAAGACCGAGCCCGCGGGGTCGACGGCCACGATCCGGGCCCGGGAGCCGTGCTCCTTGAAATACCGCCCGACGCCCGTGATCGTGCCCCCGGTCCCGACCGAGATCACGATGGCATCGACGTCGCCGCCTTCGGTTTGCTCCCAGAGCTCCGGCCCCGTCGTCTCGTAGTGCGCCTCGGGGTTCGCCGGGTTCGAGTACTGGTCTGGCTTGAAGCCGCCGGGAATCTCCTCGGCGAGTCGGTCGGAGACCGCGTAGTAGCTCTCCGGCGAGTGCGGGTCGACAGCCGTGGGCGTGATGACGACCTCGGCGCCGTAGGCCCGCAGCATCGAGATCTTCTCCTGGCTCATCTTGTCCGGCATCACGAAGATGCACCGGTAGCCGCGCAGGGCAGCGGCCATGGCGAGCCCGACCCCCGTGTTGCCCGAGGTCGGCTCGACGATCGTTCCGCCCGGGCGCAGACGGCCGTCCTTCTCCGCCGCCTCGACCATCGCGAGCCCGATCCGGTCCTTCACCGAGCCACCGGGGTTCAGATACTCGAGCTTCGCCAGCAGCTCGCCGGGGACATCGCGGGAGAGCCGCGCGAGCCGGACGATCGGCGTGTGCCCGACGAGCTCGAGGACGGTCGGGTATTCGCGGCGCGCCATCGGCGGCGAAGCCTATGTTCTTTCGCAGGTTGGAAACCCGCTGGCGCGGATCCCCAACCGCGCAAACCCCTGAAGCCGCCGCCCGCGTGGCGGATCGCGCCTACCGGATCACCGAATGCTCCGTCGGTAGCCTTCCGAACCGTGACCGTGTACGTCGAAGCCGAGCAGCTGGACGCGGGTCTCGTACGCGTCCTCGAGTCACCCCAGGAGGTCGGTACGGTCGAGCTCGTCGTTCGCCGTCCGGCCGAGGGCGAGCGCGAGGTCCTCGATGAGGGCGTCCTCGACCTCGAGCAGGGGCTCGTCGGCGACCGCTGGCGCCCGGCGAGGCCGGGGGCGTATGGCGACATGGACGACGGGCGAGCCGCGCAGATCACGCTCATGAACGCGCGGGTCATCGACCTCGTCGCCGGCGATCGTGAGCGCTGGGCGCTGGCCGGCGACCAGCTCTACGTCGACCTCGATCTCCGTGAGGAGAACCTGCCTCCGGGCACCCGCCTGCAGGTGGGGTCGGCCACGCTCGAGGTGAGCGACCTGCCGCACACCGGTTGCGCGAAATTCACCGCGCGGTTCGGATCCGCGGCCACGCGATTCATCAACGGGAAAGAGCGCCGCAACCTGCGCCTACGCGGCATGAACACGCGCATCGTCGAGCCCGGCACCGTGCGGCCCGGCGACGACATCCGCAAGCTCTAGGCCTCAGTGCCTGAAATGACGTTGGCCCGTGAGGACCATCGCCGCACCGGCTGAGCTGACCGCTTCGATCACTTCCGGATCGCGCTTCGAGCCCCCAGGCTGGATGAACGCGGAGACGCCCGCGTCCAGCGCGAGCTGTGGCCCGTCGGCGAACGGGAAGAAGGCGTCCGAGGCCAGCACGGCCCCTTCGAGCGAATGGCCGAGCTCGTGCGCTTTCGCGAGCGCGATACGCACAGCGTCGACGCGGCTCATCTGCCCGGCTCCGATCCCGAGCGTCTGCCCTGCGCGCGCGAGGACGATCGCATTCGACGTCACGTGCTTGACGACCTTCCAGGCGAACAGGAGGTCCGTCCACCGATTCTCCGCGACGCTGCCGCACACGACGTCGAGCGCGTCGCGTGCGACGACTCCGACGTTGCGCCGCTGCACGAGCAGGCCTCCGATGACACGACGGACATCGCGCTCCCACTCGTCGAGCGCTCGTTGCTCGGTGTGCTCGAGCACGCGGAGCGAGTCCTTGCGCGCGAGCACGTCGCGCGCCTTCCCGTCGAAGGCGGGCGCGAACAGGACCTCGACGAACTGCTCCGCGATCGCCGAGGCGAGCGTCTCGCCGACGGCACGATTCAGGACGACGACGCCGCCGAACGCCGAGATGGGATCGGCCGCGAGTGCCTTCGCGTAGGCGTCTTCGATCGTCTCCGCCACGCCGACGCCACACGGGTTCGCGTGCTTCACGATGACGCAGGCCGGCCCGTCGAGCTCGGCGATGAGGAGGCGTGCGGCCGACAGGTCGTTGAGATTGTTGAACGAGAGCGGCTTCCCCTGGAGCTGCTCGACGAACGCGAGCAAGTGCGTCCGTGCACCCCGCTCCGAGTAGTAGGCCGCGGACTGGTGCGGATTCTCGCCGTACGGGAGCTCGAGCACCCGATCGAAGGCCGGCACGAGGATCTCGGGGAGGAGATCACCGCGCTGGAACCACCGCGCGATCGCGGAGTCGTACGCGGCCGTCCGCGCGAACGCGACGGCGGCCAGGCTGCGCCTCAACTCGGGTGACGACGTGCCCTGGCCCGCCCAGAAGTCGGAGAGCACGACGTCGTAGTCCTGCGGACGGCACACCGCGACCACGGAGCTGAAGCTCTTTGCCGCCGCACGCAACATCGCAGGGCCGCCAACGTCGATGAGCTCGATCAGCTCTTCCTCCCCCAGTTCGGGCCGGTCGACGGCGAGCTCGAACGGATAGAGGTTCACGCAGACGAGATCGAAGAGCTCGATGCCGTGCTCTGCAAGCGCCGCCAGGTCCTCCTCCTGCTCCCGCCGCGCGAGGATCCCGGCGTGAACGCGAGGGTGGAGCGTCTTCACCCGGCCGCCGAGCATTTCCGGGAAGCCCGTGAGATCCTCGACCCTCGTCACCTCGAGGCCAGCATCGTCGAGCGCCGACGCGGTCCCGCCGCTCGACACGAGCTCGAACCCGAGCTCGGCCAGCCCCCTGGCGAACGCGACGACGCCCGTCTTGTCGTAGACGGAGATCAGCGCACGCACAGCTCGGCCACCACCTTCGGGAGAAGTCGATGCTCGACAGCGTGCACGCGCTCGCGCAGGGAGTCCACGGAGTCACCTTCGAGGACGGGAACCGCCTCCGTCGCGATCACCTCGCCCGTGTCGACGCCCTCGTCGACGTAGTGGACCGTCGCGGCGGCCGCAGGTGCGCCGGCGGCGAGAACGTCCTCGAGCGGGTGCGGGCCGGGAAACTCGGGAAGCGGAGCGGGATGGACGTTGACCACCCGCTGCGGGAAGCGGTGGAGGAACGCAGGGCGCAGGAGCTGCATGTACCCGGCGCAGACGACGAAGTCGACGCCCTGCTCCCGCAGCCACTCCGCCATCGCGACGTCGCGTGCATCGCGGTCCGCGTGGTCGGCGAGCGCGAAGGTCCGAGAAGGGATGCCCGCCTCCTCCGCGCGCTCGAGCGCGCGCGCGCCGGTATCGTTCGACGCGACCGCCACGACGGGTAGGCCGGCATCGAGGAGAGCCTGCAGGTTCGTTCCTTCGCCCGACGCGAGCACGCCGATCACTCCGCGATGATCCGCCCGATCACGAGGTCGTCGTAGGCGTCGCGCATCACGGCGAGGTACCCGATACCGAGGTTGAAGACACGCCGCAGCTCGTCCTCGGCGACGTGGCGGGCGAGCCAGGCGAACACCGGCGGCCGCTCCCACGCACCCCAGTCGATCTCCGCGCGCAGTCCTTCGGGAAGCACCCGCGCGAGATTGCCGGCAATCCCGCCGCCCGTCACGTGCGCGAACGCATGTGCCGTCGTGCGCAGCCTGCGGACGTCCTCGACGTAGAGCCGCGTCGGCGCGAGGAGGTCGGCACCGGTGTAATCCTCCACCGCGAGCACACGGCGCACGAGCGTGAACCCGTTCGCGTGCACTCCGGCGGACGGGAGTCCGACGACCACGTCTCCCTCCTCCACACCCGAGCCGTCGACCAGCCGATCGCGAGCGACCATCCCGACGCAGGTCCCCGCGAAGTCGAGCTCGTCCTCCCGGTAGATCCCGGGAAGCTCCGCTGTTTCACCGCCGATGAGCGCGACGTCGGCTGCCCGACACACCTCGGCCGCACCCTCGACCAGCTCCGCCACAGTCTCGAGCTCGATGTGATTGGCGGCGACGTAGTCGAGGAAGAAGAGCGGATCCGCGCCACTCGTGAGTACGTCGTTGATGCAGTGTGCGGCGAGATCGGCGCCGCAGGCACGGAGCGCGCCCCGCTCGCGGGCGAGAATGACCTTCGTCCCGACGGAGTCGGTCGAGGCGGCGAGGAACGTGGCGTCGTCGAGCGGATACAGCCCGGCGAACGCCCCGAACCCGCGCGCACCCGTCGACTCGACCGCGGCCCGAAGACGATCGACGACCGCGTCCGCCTTCGCGATCGAGACGCCGGCGGCCTCGTACGTCTGCTCTCCGCCCACGGGCCGAGCGTACAGTCCGGCCGATGGGCGAGCCGTCGCTGCTGACGAGCTGGACGCTCGAGCCTCTCCAGCTCGCGCCGATCGTGCTCATCGCCGTCGCATACGCCGTTCGCGGCCGAACGCTCGCGCGACGGGGCCAGCCAGTGCCGGGTTGGCGCATCGCGCTCTTCTCGCTCGGCATCGCGCTGCTCGTGATCGCGGTCGCCTCGCCGATTGCCGAGATCGGCGAGAAGGAGCTCTTCTCGTTCCACATGACACAGCACCTGTTGATCGGGGATCTCGCGCCTCTGTGCATCCTCGCCGGCCTGACAGGGCCGCTGCTCCGCCCGATCCTCGCACTCCCGGGCGTGATGCGGCTTCGCGTCCTCGCGAACCCGTTCGTCGCATTTCCGGTCTGGGCGACGAACCTCGTCCTCTGGCACCTCCCCGTCCTGTACGAAGGAGCCGTCGAACACGGGGCACTCCACGCGTTCGAGCACATTGCCTTCTTCAGCGCCGGAATCGTTCTCTGGCTTCCGATTCTCGAGACCCTGCCGGCGCCGGAGTGGTTCGGCACGGGCGCGAAGCTCGCCTACATCGTCGGCGTCCGGCTCGTCGCGACGATCGTCGGCAACGTCTTCATCTGGGCCGGCTCCCCCTTCTACGGCGTCTACGAAGGTCGAGACGACTACCTCGGACTGTCCCCGGGAGCCGATCAGAGCCTTGCCGGATCCCTCATGATGCTCGAGGGCTCAATCGTGACGATCGTCGCGCTCGCATGGCTGTTCCTCCGCATGGCGCAGGAGGGCGAGGTGCGCCAGGAGCTGATCGAGAGCGGGGTCGACGAGCGAACGGCCCGTCGTGCCGTCCGCTACCGGCGCTGGCACGAGCTCACCTGACGGGAGTCGCGCGGCTCTAGGCCGGCGCCGGCTCGAAGCGAAGCTTCTCGACCTTCGCCGGCACCTGCGTCGGATACTCGCGCGTGAAGCACGCCCGGCAGACCGAGTCGTCCGGCAACTGTGTCGCCTCCTGCATCCCCTCGACCGAGAGGTAGTGGAGGGACGTCGCACCGATGTGAGCACGCATCTCCTCGGCCGAGCGGTGCGCCGCGACGAGCTCGTCCTCGTCGGCCATGTCGATGCCGTAGAAACACGGCGAGACGACGGGCGGCGAGGACACGCGGACATGCACTTCCGCGGCGCCGGCGTCGAAGAGCATCTGCACGAGCTGGCGTGTCGTGTTTCCCCGCACGATCGAGTCGTCGACGACGACGATCCGCTGCCTGGCGACCTCGGCGAGCGGGTTGAACTTCATCCTGATGCCCTGCTCGCGCATGCCCTGCTCGGGCTGGATGAACGTTCGCGCGACGTACCGGTTCTTGATGAGCGCCTCGTTGTACGGGATCCCCGACGCCTTCGAGAAGCCGATCGCGGCCGGGGTACCGCCGTCGGCGACCCCGATGACGAGATCCGCGTCCGCGGGGGCCTCGCCCGCGAGCCGCTCGCCCATCCGCACACGTGCGCCATGCACCTCGACGCCGCCGATGCGCGAGTCGGGCCGGGCGAAGTAGACGTGCTCGAAGATGCACAGGGCGCGCCGCCCCGTCGGGACCCCCTGGGCGGCATGCAGCCCTTCGTCGTCGACCCAGACGACCTCACCTGGCTGCACGTCGCGGACGGCGTCGGCGCCGATGAGGTCGAGCGCGCACGTCTCGGACGCGACGGCCCAGTCGTCCCCGAGACGTCCCAGTGTCAACGGCCGAAAGCCCATCGGGTCGCGGAACGCGACGAGTGTGCCGTCGACGACCGCGGTGACCGAGTACGCTCCCTCGAGCTTGACCATCGCGCTCGCGACGGCCTCGGCCAGCGGCGCCTCGTCGCGGGCGATGAGCGCGGCGATCACCTCCGAGTCGAGCCCCGACTCGAGCCTCACGCCGTCGGCGATGAGTTCGGAACGCAGCTCCTCGACGTTGACGAGGTTTCCGTTGTGTCCGAGCGCGACGGTGCGGGCGCGACCGTGGTGAATGAGCGGCTGCGCGTTCGCCCACTTGTTCGCGCCCGTCGTCGAGTAGCGCGTGTGGCCGATCGCGACCTCGCCGGGCAGCGCTTGCAGCTGCTGCTCGTCGAAGACGTGGGCCACGAGTCCCATCTCGCGAAGAACCGTCAGGTGACCGCGGTCGGACACCGCGATTCCCGCAGCCTCCTGGCCACGGTGCTGGAGAGCGAACAGCCCGAAATACGCGAGACGCGAGACGTCCCGCTCCCCTGAGCGGATGCCGAAGACTCCACACATCAGTCGGTGCCCTCCCGGGCGCTCCGCAAGCTGTCGAGCGCCACTCCCAGGAGCGTACCCCCGCCTGCCTCGCCGATCCGCCGAAGCGGGACGCGCAACTCGTTCGCAACGGCCTCGAGTTCGTCGCTGCGATCGGGCGCGCAGCCAACCACAGCTCGGCCCCCGACCTCGCCGAAGAGCTCCGTCGCGTCGTCGCGGAGGTCGAGCGCCGCGCCCGAACCCGAGAAGACGGCCGCTTCGGCGAGGCAGACCGCGAGTCCACCCTCGGAGGCGTCGTGGACCAGCGTCGACTCAGGCGCTGCGTGCCAGAGGAACGAGACGAGCCGGGCCTCCGCCTCGAGGTCGAGGGGTGCCGGCGTACCGCTGACCTCGCCGTAGCGAGCCTGGTACTCGGACCCCGCGAGCGAGACGGGCGACGCGAATGCCGCGAAGAGCACGTCCCCTTCACGCCACCCCTTCGGAACCCGTCGAACGTCCTCGACGAGACCGACCGCACCGACGACCGGCGTCGGATCGATCGCGCGGCCGTTCGTCTCGTTGTACAGCGACACGTTTCCGGAGACGACAGGGAGGTCCAGGACATCGCAGGCGGCGGCGATCCCGTCGATCGCGGATGCGAGTTCCCATCCGATCTCCGCCTTCTCCGGATTCCCGAAGTTGAGGCAGTCGGTCAGACCGAGCGGCTCGCCTCCGACGCACGCGACGTTGCGTGCGGCCTCGAAGACCGCGAGCGCGGCGCCTGTGAACGGGTCGAGACCGGTCACCCGCCCCTGTCCGTCGAGCGAGACCGCGAGTCCGCGCAGCGAGGGCCGGAGCCGTAGCACGGCTGCGTCGAGCCCCGGCCGGCGGACGGTCCGTGAGCCCACGAGCTGGTCGTAGCGGCGGTAGACGAACTCGCGGCTTCGGAGGACAGGCGATGCCAGCAGCTCGAGGAGTGCCTCTGCGGCCGCCGGAGCCGCGTTGATCGGGCGCAACGGAGGCGCCGCTCGCCGTACTTGCTCGACCTCGTAGCGGGGGCACTCGACGGTGAGGAGCCCCGCGGGGATCGCGCCGACGACGTCTCCGTCCCAGAACGCGCGAAGCTCTCCCGTCGTGGTCACCGCGCCGACGACTGCGTGCTCGAGCTCCCAGCGGTCGAGGATCGCGACGACCGCATCGAGCATCGCCGGGCGGACGACCGCGATCATCCGCTCCTGGCTCTCGGAGATCATGACCTCCCACGGCTCCATCCCGTCCTCGCGGAGCGGGACGCGATCGAGGTGGACGTCGATGCCGACCTCGGCGGCCATCTCGGAGAGCGAGGAGGCGATCCCCGCCGCGCCACAGTCCTGAAGCGATTCCACGAGCCCGAGCGAGACGAGCTCGACCGACGATTCGATGAGCTTCTTCCCGGTGAACGGATCGCCGATCTGCACCGACGGACGCTTCTCCGCGGAGCCGTCGTCGAGCTCCTGGCTCGCAAGCACCGAGGCACCGCCGATGCCGTCACGCCCGGTCGTCGCGCCGTAGAGGACGACGAGATGACCGGCGACGGTCGCCTTCGCGCGGATGAGCCGCTCCACCGGCAGGAGACCGACGCACATCGCGTTGACGAGGCAGTTGTCGCGGTACGACTCGTCGAACACGGCCTCGCCGCCCACGGTCGGCACACCGACGCAGTTGCCGTAGTGCGCGATTCCTCCGACCGCGCGGGAGAAGTGCCAGTCGGGCTCCGCGAACCGCAGACCGTCGAGCAGCGCGACCGGGCGGGCACCCATCGAGATGATGTCGCGCAAGATGCCGCCGACGCCGGTCGCAGCGCCCTGGAACGGCTCGACGGCCGACGGGTGGTTGTGGCTCTCGACCTTGAGCGCGACCGCGACACCGTCGCCGAGGTCGAGGACTCCGGCGTTCTCGCCCGGGCCCTGGAGCACGCGCGCGCCCTTGGAGGGAAGCCGCCTCAGCAGCAGCGCCGAGTGCTTGTAGCCGCAGTGCTCCGACCAGAGCAGGGAGAAGACGGCGAGCTCGAAGTCGTTCGGCTCGCGCTCGAGCAGGCTGCGGATTCGCTCGAACTCTCCGTCGGTGAGACCGAGTGCGCGATGGAGCGCCGGATCCGTCACGCTGCTCAGGAGCCCAGCCTATCCTCGCGGTCAGACCGCACGCCGCGGGTAGCCTCGCGCCGTGCGCTCGTACTGGCCGTTGATCCTCATCCTGGCCGCGATGTGGGGCGCCTCGTACCTCTTCATCAAGGTCGCGGTCGACGACATCCCGCCGGCCGCGATGACCGAGCTGCGGGTCCTCCTTGCCGGGTTGCTCCTCCTCGGTTACCTCGTCGTACGCACGGGTATGACGAGAGCGGTCGGCGAGCTCCGGGCCGCCTGGGTGCCATGCGCGGTGCTCGGGGTCATCAACGCGGCACTTCCTATGGGGCTCGTCGCATGGGGCGAGACGCACATCGACTCGAGCATCGCGGGGATCGCCCAGTCGACGGTTCCGCTCTTCACCTTCATCCTCGCCGCGCGGTTCCTGCCGCACGAGCCCGTCGGGCTCACGCGTGTCGCCGGGGTCGCGGTCGGCTTCATCGGAGTCGCACTGCTCGCGGGATTTCCGTCCGACGGCGGCGCGTGGGCACTCGCGGGAACGCTCGCCGTCGTCCTCTCGTCGCTCTCGTACGCGTCCGGCGGGATCTACGGGCAGAAGCAGGTCCGCGACATCCGGGGCCCCGTCCTCGCGACGGGGAACATGCTCGCAGCGGCCGTCGTCCTCCTCCCTCTCGCAATCGCAGACCCGCCGACCGAAGCGCCGGGGCCGGAAGCGCTCGCCGGTCTTGCAGGCCTGGTCCTCATCCCGACATTCGCGGGACAGCTCGTGCTCTTCCGCGTGCTGCGCCTGCACGGCAGCCGCAAGCTCTCGATCGTGACGTACCTCATGCCCGTGTTCGCGGTCGTGTACGGCGCGATCCTGCTCGACGAGCCCGTGACCGCGGCCATGGTCGGCGCGTTCTCGCTCATCGTCGTCGGCGCCGTCCTCGCATCCGGCCAACGGCTCTTCGGCTACCGGGCGCAAGAGACCGCGGCGTGAGCGTCTCCATCCGGCGCGCGACAGCCGACGACGTCGGCTTCCTCGCCGACCTCCTCACCCACGAGGAGGTCGAGCCGTTTCTCGCTCCCGTGCGTCCGCGTGAGAGGGCCGACCTGCTCGCGGAGATCGAGCGCTCCGCGTGCGAGCCGGACGCCTTCGGCCTCTTCGTGGTCGAGGTCGACGGCGAGCGGGCCGGCACGATGCGCTTCGAGTGCGCGAACGCACGAAGCCGCATCGCGAGCCTCGGCGGACTCGCCATCCACCCGGACTTCCGGGGAGCGAAGGTGTCGGACACAGCCGCGCGGATGTTCCAGCGTCACCTCTTCGACGACCTCG
>Ga0163163_10002683_pt1 | contig 15051 bp, 11 predicted proteins | sample S65metaG_FD_119766 | JGI IMG/M metagenome (GOLD analysis project Ga0163163, IMG submission 119766) | Switchgrass rhizosphere microbial communities from Kellogg Biological Station, Michigan, USA - S6-5 metaG | ecosystem: Host-associated > Plants > Roots > Rhizosphere > Soil | place: USA... | reverse complement strand
TGCCGGGCCCGGCACGCGGGATCGCGTGTAGCAGTATTCCAGTGGGCTCGCGCCGCGCCTGTTCCTGTTAGAATGCGCGGTCCTTGGCGATTTGCCCCCGAATCTGGGCAAGCAGCTTTTGGACCCGCGGGTCCGGAGAATCCTTTACCGGCATCAAGACGAGTTGTGCCGATTGCGGGCTCCTTTGGCGCATTCTCATGTCCGCAAGCATCAGCCTTGTGTCAAGCAGGTCCGGTTTGGCGGAAAGCGCTGATGACAGAATTGACGCGCCCAGCTCGGCATTGCCGTTGTCGATTACGATTTGCGCCATTTGAATGCCATATTGCGGTTTGCTCAGAACGAATTCGGGGCGCAGATTTCGGATAATATTCGCGGCATCTTCCTTTTTTTGCGCGCGAGACAACAGCTCGGCCCGGAAAAAAAGCGCTTCCTGTAAGAGTGATTTTCGGGCCAATAGCGCGTCCACCTCGGCCTTGGCCTTGGCGTCCTGGTTCTGCCTCAAAAACAGACGAATCCTGGTGAACCTGGGCTCATTATTTAAAGGCCAGGTCTTGAGAATCTGATCGCATAGGGCGAAGGCAGCTGCCGTATCGTTCGACTTTTCCAGATGTGCAAGCTGGGCCAATGCGACCGCATGGTCCGCGGGGCTGAGGCGGTACGCTTCGTCCACCAGTTTTCGGGCGAGCGCTGGATCATTCTGCCTGGTTGCGATCCCGGCTCGTATGAGCAATCCGGCGGCGTCTCGCTTCAACGACAAAGCGCGGTCCGCGGATACTGCGGCTTCCGCAAGCCGGTCCAGGGACCGGAGAGCGCGGGCTCTCCCCAACAGGATTTCAACAGTAAGATCATTTTTTGCGCCGGGCGCCGGTTCAGGAAATTCATTGAGCAGCCCCATGCCTTTATGCTGCGCGATCATGACGCTGAAAAGCATCGGCAATACGACCTTGTCTGATGCCCCGTCCCGGCGCGCCTGACGCAGTTCGCGCTCCGCCGGCCCCGGGTTGCCTTGTGCGATCAAGAGGTTTGCCACCAGCGCCCGCAGGATTCCCTCTTTTGGAGCGTATTGGACGGCCCTTGTCATCCGGATGAGGCCGGCCACAAGCTCGCCCCGATAATACAATGCTCTTGAGTCCAAGCATGACGCTCGGGCGTCGGGGTTTTTCACCTCCAGGCAATAGTTCGGACTGGCGGATTCCGCCGCTGATGGCGGCGCTTTGGGCGCTGCCGCGCAGGCCGGTCCGCCGGACGCCATGAGGAGGAAACCGGCGCTCAATCCGATGAAGCGTGCCGTCGAAGAGATAAAAGTGCAATTTCTCACGGTATCTCCTCCGAATTCAAAAGGCGCAATTGCAAATAGGAAATGCCCTGACGCTCCCAAGCGAGAAATTTCGGCATCGCGTGTATCAAGTGTTGAACTTTTACCACGTCCGGTCGTGAATTTCGCGGAACGCGCAGGGGCGTGGTTAATCCAGTAAAGACAATGGCTTACCGTTTAATTGAGCACGGTTCTCACGCCGGGTCTCTTTTCTTATGATGCCGGCCAGGCCCGCTCTTTATTTCAGAAAGGAAAATACCGTGGCGTTCATGCGTCGCGCCAGAGATGGCCTTCGCCTAGTCTCAACAAATTAACGCATTGAGGCGCTCCGCCTTTCGTTGGCTTCCATGCGCGCTGTATGGTTGTGTCAAAACAGCCGCTTTCCTCCATCCGCGGGACCAGAACGGAGTTCGGCAGACGTCTTTCAAGAAGGCCGGATAGTGAGTGCATTTCCAATATGGCAACAAGACTGGAATCGAAAAGCGATCGGCCGGAGACTTGGATGACGCCTGAGTTGCAGCTCCTGCTGGCTTGCGCCCGGGTAAATCCGGGCCAAGCCGACGAGGACGCCGTCCGGCAGATTCTGGACGGGGCAATTGACTGGGCGCTGTTTGCCCGCAAGGCGCTTGAGCACGGACTGGCGGAGCTCGCGGGCAACAACCTGACCCGGATGGCGCCGGATAGAGTGCCCGCCGATCTCCTGGACGCTTTCGATGGAATATTGCGCCGGGCGCGTCAAAGAAACCAACTTCTGTTTGACGAATTGGCCAGGCTTATAGAGACATTGGCGAATTCGCAGATCGCGGCAATTCCGTTCAAGGGGCCGGTGCTCGCGCTGGGCGTGTATGGCGATATCGGTCTTCGCGCCTTTAGCGATCTTGATTTCCTGGTTCACGATTCTGACATGACTGCGGCGGTGAAGATCCTGCGGACCCTTGGATATGAGCGCAAGGATGTGTTGACCGAGGCGCAAATTGAAATGCTTCAACGCATTCAAGGCCAGGAAGTCCTATCCAACAAGACTCTGGGGATCGGGGTCGAGCCGCATACGCGGCTGACCCCTATGCAGATGGCCCTCGATATCGACTATGCCGGCCTATGGCGCCGGGCGCGCCGTGCGGACTTTTGCGGCCGGAACATGCTGACATTGGCCCCAGAAGACGAGTTCCTCATGTTGGCCGTTCACGGCGGCAAGGAAATGTGGTGGAGCATCAAATGGGCGTGCGATGTCGGCGCTTTCCTGAAGGCCAATCCCGGTCTTGATTGGGCCGCCGTCGCCGAGCGGGCTCGTTTGCAAGGTTGCCTGCGCATGGTCCTGCTGGCCGCGTCCTTGGCGCGAAAATATCTTGACGCCGCGGTCCCCGAATTCATCGCCGCCGCCGAACGGTCCGATCCGGCCATTTCAGGCATGGTAGGACGCATCGCGGCGCATTGGCGGTCTGAGGGTCCGATCGGGCCGCCGAGTCACAAAATACTTTCGATGGACCGGCTGCGGCTGCATGACGGAATCGCACGCCGTGCCCGCTATGTGACGCGGACATGGTTTTTGCCCGGGCCACATCACGTTGTCGCGATGCCCCTGCCAAAGAGCCTGGCTTTTGCTTACGTCCCCATCAAGATTGCGCATGACCTGATTGCATTGCCGCTATGGAAAGCTCACCGGGGAGGATCGGCGCAGGTGGTCCGCTGGCGCAATTGGCTCGCCACGTCCGACTTGGCGTTGGCGATCTTGCCGGCGTCGGCGGACGCGAAAGCGAGCATCAAGCGGTATCAGCATATTTGCGCGGCCACGAGACGCAAGCTGGCTGCGGACCCGGATAATGTGCAGATGCTATTTCAGCTCGGCAATGCGCTGTCGGGTCTCAGGCGTTACCGGCAAGCGATTGTCTGTTATGACAAGGCGCTTTTGCTCGATCCCGACCAATCAGCGCTATGGGTAAGGCGCGGCGCCGCGGCGCTGGCAATCGGAAAAAAAACAAACCTGCCGGACATTGCACGTGACCCGAAAGATGCCGCCGGCTGGACCATCCGGGCAGCGGCGCTATGGTTCGCGAAGTGCTACACGGATGCGGTTGAGGCCAGCGACTGTGCGCTTGCCCTCGCACCCGAGAATGGTGTTGCAAGGCGCCTTGGCATCCAGTCCCGGCTGTTTTCCTGCGATTGGCGCAGGCGGGCCGATGACAAGCGCCGAATTGCGGAAAGCGTGGAGGCGGGCAAGCCAATTATCGTCACTTTTTTTTACCGCGCCCTTTTCGATTCGGAGGCCGATACCCTCACATTCGCCCGGCTGGTGGCCAAGGGATTCTCGACCACGAAAAAGCCCTTGTCGGGCGGCGAGGCCTATCAGCATGACAAGATCCGCATTGCCTATGTCTCGACCGACTTTCGCGATCATGTGGTGGCGGATGTGATAGCTGGTGTCTTTGAACATCACGACAGGACTCGCTTCGAGGTCGTCGCTATTTCTCTGGGTCCCGACGATGGAAGCCAGATGCGCCGGCGGCTCGAATCCGCCTTTGACCGCTTCATCGATGTCCAGGCTATGAGCGATGACCAGGTTGCCCAGAAAATGCGCGCGTTGGAGATCGACATTGCGATCGACTTGAACGGTTATTCGGGGGTCAAGCGAACCGGAATTTTTGCCCGCCGGCCGGCGCCCATCCAAGTGAACTATTTGGGTTATCCCGGCACCCTGGGAACTCCGTTCATGGATTATATCATCGCCGACCGCACAGTGATTCCGGAGGAAAACCGGTGCTGTTATTCCGAAAAGACGGTCTATCTGCCGCACAGCTACATGCCCAATGATTCGAAACGGCCTATCGCCGAGCGCACGCCAAGCCGCGAAGAAGCCGGATTGCCGCAAACCGGCTTCGTGTTCGCATGCCATAACGCCTCGCACAAAATCGGCCCGGAAATATTCGATGTCTGGATGCGGCTCTTGCTCAAGGTCGAAGGCAGCGTGTTGTGGCTTCGGGCCACGAATGATCCGGCGATCGCCAATTTGCGGCGCGAAGCGGCCGCCCGCGGGGTCGCAGCCGGGCGGCTTATATTTGCGCCCCGCCTGCCGCACGCGGCCGATCACGTTGCACGCCTCCGGTCGGCCGATCTATTCCTCGATACCTTGCCCTACAATGCGCACGCCACTGCCTGCGATGCGCTTTGGGCCGGACTTCCAGTGCTTACATGCACCGGCAATTCGTTCCCAGGGCGCGTCGCCGCAAGTCTGCTCCAAGCAATTGGTATTCCGGAATTGGTGACGTCTTCGCTTGCCGGATATGAACAGTTGGCGCTGGCGCTGGCACAGGATCCCCAGCGGCTTGCCGCGATTAAAGCCAAGCTTGTGGCTAACCGCGACAGCGCGCCCTTGTTCGATACGGCGCGATTTACGCGGGGTCTGGAGTCTGCCTATATTTCCATGATTGAACGGCAACGGGCGAACCTGCCGCCCGAAAATTTTGCCGTTCCAAACCGGAATTGATTCTATTTCCGGACGACCAGGCCGTCCTGTATCAGCCGCTCGATGAAAACGACTTTTTCCTCATCTTCCAGCTCTCCCGCGACATCGCGGACGGCATAACGGGGAGTTTTCAGCGCGAAATCCAGGGATGGGCGCAGAAAGGCGGGAAATGTGATGCTTTGCGTGCCGAAATTGATGCGGACAGAATCGTCGGTGACATGGGTTTGATAGACCGTGCCGCGGCGGGGTCCGACAATGTCCTCGCCGGCGAGCGGGGCGGGCCGAAAGTGGTCCCAAACCTGTCCTGAGACGTCGAGGGGGAACCACTTCACCATCTTGTCTTTGAACTCGGTCATCACGGTATTGAGAAATTTTTCGTCCGCCATGTTCTGAAACATGGCCGAAACGCGCTTCACCAGGTCTTCATGGGGTTCGTGCATGAACCCTACGGGCATGCCCGCCCGCAGCCGGTCGTCGCTGCGGATTGCCGCCTTGAGCACTGCTTCAAGAAAATCTTCAAGAAATATATGGGTCACTCCCAAGGTAATGTGAAGCGAGGCCTCCGGTCCGCTTTCCGCCGCGTGAACGAAACCGCGCGGAATATAAATATAATCTCCCTGGTTAAGGGTGAAGGAAAGCAGCTCGCCTCTCAGATCCCGGTTTTCCAGGCCCATATTTTCGTTTTTGGCGGGAACGACGCGGCGTTCTTTTTCTATCTTCCATTTTTTCGATCCAACCACCTGCAGGATAAAGACATCGTGATTGTCCCAGTGGGGCGTGAATCCCGCGCCATGGGGCGGGGTCAGATAAAGATTCGTCTGGAAGGGATGGCCATATTCCGGCCCCAGCGTGCGGCAGAGCAGCGCGAGGTTCGGATTCTTTTTGTGCATATGGTCCAAGGCGAGGGTGCAGCCGGCGCGCATATCGGCAACAATCGCCTCAAGACCTTTTATCATCGAGGTCTTGTATTGCGTCACCTTCTGCGTGGGGGCATTTGCGATTTTGACGTAGCTGGGGTCGTGGGTGACGGTTTCGTCGAAATCCCGCAATGTAAAAATATCGCCGTAATAATCCGGGTCGTTTCGATGCACGACCAGGGGCTTCTGCTCCCAATACTGGGTGCGGAATTCCTGTTCGGTGATGGGAGCAAGGAGGGAAGCAAGCGTTACATTTTCCAGAAATCCAGAAGTCGCCATGGCACTCGCTCTCTCACGCCTGTCTGCGGCAATTGGAATCCAACCGCCAGTTTTCGCCTTGTTCTAGATCAACCTTTTCCGGCCCAGTTTGCGATAAGTTCTTCCAGATTTAGTTGACCGATTTTCTCGATTAACCGTCTTTTGATTTCGGTTTCCAATGCGGTGAGTTCTGATGCCCCGCCAAGCCTGGTTAACGGAGTTCTGAACATCTCCTCCTCGATCAGGGGGAAGACCGCTCTCTTAACGCCATGCCAGCCGGCCGGGGGCAGAAAGAACACGCTAAAATGGACCGAGCGGCCGGGCCCTGCTTCACAATGGTGCCAATTCCCCGCCGGCACAAACAGAACATCTCCCGTCTGCAGAACCTCATCGAAAAAGGGAGGGCTGTCCGGCAGGGAAGGCTTGCGCAGACCCCGGACGGGGTTGGAAACGGGCGGCCCGTAAATCTGCCAGCGCTTGCTTCCTTCCGCCTGGACGATGATGAGATCCTCGAAATCATAGTGCAGCCTGAAGGCGCCATCCTGGCCGCTGGTAACGATCAGGCCGACATAGACGTCTTCCCGCAGCCGCGCCTTGATCTCGGCACAGATGGCCGCCAGCGGCGGCAGGAAAGGCTCTATGTGGGTAACAATCACGCTATAGCCGTCCGCCAGGCACTGTTCGAGCTTGTCGGGGTCCGGCTTGCCGCCGGTTGTCCAGCGCGCCGGCGGGGCCTGTATCGATTCTTTTGCGACGCGAAAATGATCGTTGGCCTGCGGATACCGCCCCTGTTCGATCATCTGCCGTACGGCGTTCCAGCCCAGCATCTGGGTATAACGGCCGTCGTTTTTGCCCCGCAAAAGCGTCAATTTGCGCTCGAACAGCAGCGCGCAAAACTCCGTCTCCGAGAGCGGCTGGACCAGCTCCGCGAGCGTGGATGGGGGACTATTCATGAGCCGATTTTCCCGAATTCCCGGCTGGACCCTGCCGCCAAGACCAAACCTAGCCGGGAAGTTGAAGGCCTGAAAGCCGCGCGATCATGGTGGGGAGGCGGTGTACGTCACGGCTGGCAAGCCCTGGCCGACTTACGTCGGAAAAGTTCGTCGCCCGGGCAGAGCGATAGGCGCTGATGACGCCCAAAAACGATTACAGTGCTCCCGCCCAAGGGCAGGAACACTGTAAATCGCTCAAACTGAACAGTAATTCAAGAAACCTTGGTTTCCGAATTAGTCTTCTTCGATCACGATCGGCGCCGTCGGATCGTCCACCGGGCCCTGACCCAGGTCTTCATGGGAATTGCCGTAGGTGAAGTCGTCGAGAGCGTGATTGAGGGTGGCTTCGGACACCGAAACGTTGGCCTGGGCCAAAGCCTTGGTGTTCGAGTCCAGCAGCAGTGACACGGCCGGGGCCGCCACCGCTACTTGCGCAACATTCTTCAGAGCGGTGCGCCGTGTTTTGCCATTTTCAATTTCGTCGGTCACTGTTTTACCCCGTAGTGGTTTCGGCTACGCGGGAGAATAAGCAAAACGGATGCCAGAATATTTTACTGTGCAAGATCAGTTGATTAACTAGTGTGTCGGAAATGAGACAGGAAAAGTGTAACATTTGACAACACATCTGGCTGCCCCTCCGCATTTCTGAAAACGAAAAGAGCTGTATTTAGGGGGGCGGCCGGGATTGGCCAGGGTATTTTGTGCTGATGCACCTTTCGGGTTGTAAATTGGCGTTACGAACAAGCCAAAGAACAACCCCGGACTATGCGGGGCAACCTATTGGATTTACCAAAATTACCGTGCGATCGCCTGCATGACGAGTTCGGTTGCCTCGTCCAGGGACGAGAACGGGAGGGCATAGCACTGAATTCCCGAAATCCAACCGATCAGCTGCTCGACATTGTTGCGGTCCAGCCGCTGCTTCTGCCCCAAACATTCGACCATGACCCGGCCCAGGGCTTCGGACCGGGCAATCGGCTTGAGCTCAGTCTTGCTCGCTTTGTCGTAGCGGGGAAAAACCATGTGGGTGATGGAGGCGGGGGTCTTCTGCACACTGGCGGGAGGAGGGGCAACGTAACGCACGATTTTGCCATCGCTACGCGAATGGGTGGGCGCCGACAGGATTTCGGGATAGTAGCCGGCAAGGACATCCCAGCCGGTGCTTTTGGCGCAGAACGCCAGAGGCATGGGATTCACCATAAAGCTCTCAGGCTCGATCAGGGCGACTTCGTCGGAAAAGTAGCGGCAGCCCTTATGGGTCAGGGCGGCGGTGAGCGAGGACTTGCCGCTTCCGGGCGCCGCAGGCAGGAGGACACAGGCCTGGTCGGTGCCCACCGTTCCCGCATGGATGTAAAACAGGAAGTTGTGGGCGTTGATCGCCGCTGACCAGAAAGCGCCTTTCACCAGCGGGCCCAGCCGTCCGAGCCTGGGGGCATAGCCCACCGGCGTTTCATCCTTATAGACGTCGGTATGAATATCGCCGGTGGCCTGAGTCTTGAAGTTCAGATGGAAGGTGACGGTAGGTTCGGCCAGGCTATCGGTCTTTAGATGGCCAATGATGCAATCAACCAAGCTGACCTGGTCCTTGTGGGTGAACCGAACCAGGGCGCAGGTATCGAGCAACTGATAGCGTTGCTCTGCCACGGCTTCCATGAACGTGAAAGCCGGCATTATCCTGACCATTCGGGCATCGTGCCCTTCTTCTTCCGACAAGGGCGGCGCTGGCGGTTGCCGGTTGGCCAACAGCCCATGCGCACCAAGAGCGTCCAGGACCGCTGCGACCCACCCCTCGGCCTGTCCTGGGGCAGCCAAACCGCCCGAAACAAGGTCCTGCGCCAGTGCTGAAACCGGTATGCCCTTCTGCATTCTGCGGGCGATGTACGCAGCAGAGGTATTGAGCGCGGCGATTCGCTGGACCTCCTCGGAAAAGGCGATAACGTCGTCATCCAAGGGCAGGAGCAGCAAATCGGGTCGCAGTTGAGCTTGTGGGGCGGGGCTGGCCTGCTGGCCGGCACGGCCGGCCGCCCCTTGCTCTTGATGGTTTTCAGACTTTTTCACGCGCATGCCCCATGGATCACCATCCTGGCCCACCTCATAGCAACCTATTTCATCACAATGAGGAGTTGGTTAATCAACCGAAAACTCGCAGTGGAATTAACCGGGGGGCGCCGCAAGCCGACTCATTTCACGCGCCCGGCCCGGAACCGGCACTGGCGGGGAATAGAAAGTGTTCAACCTGCTCCAATGGCTCTTTTCGCACTTCGGAGGACAGGCTGACAAAATCCAGTCTATCGAGCCCGACCTCCTCCAATGACGCGACATTGCCCCAAGGGCGGTGGCGGATGATCATCCCAGTGGCATGAAACATCAGGCTGAAATGGAAATACAGTTCCTGCTCTGAAGCACCGTGCTCATGCTCAGAAGGATCAATGGCCTGCAGATAGGCCTTCCAGAAAGGCAAGCCTTCGTTCCGCGCTTCGACCTCTTTGTGCATCTGCTCCAGCCATGCGCGCGTGAACACCATGCAAGGTGTAACGCCGGAATAGGCGAACATTCTGCGAAGCGAGGGATGCAGACGTGTCATATGCGCGAAATAAGATGGATGGTAGCCATCGTTGAAATTGAAGACCGGGCGGCCATCTTCGATAAACCGGCAAGTGCGAAGAAATACCGTACCGGCGTTTACCGCCAAGACGCGGCTGAGGCTGGCGCGATGGAGCAGCGGAAAATGAAGTTTCATCAGTTGCTGCACATACAGCTCCGCCCGCACGTGCGGACCGAGAGTTTGGCGGACGGCATCAATGTCAAACGGAAAACTTCGTTCATCAATGAAGTGCGCTCGCGCTATCTCGGGATTTTCAGGCCCCACCAGGTAGATATTTCTCACATCCGCAACAAAGCTGCGCACCGAGCGAACGGAAAGTTCGGCTGTCTCGCGCTCACCGCTCACCAGCGGGATTACGACGTCCATGAGTTTACGGGTATTTTCGTAGATGGCGTCTTGCTGCCAACGCGTACGATCTATCTTGGTGCATAAGCGAAAGCCGCGCGCCGTCAGGAAGGCGTCAACCTCATCGAACATGCATTGGCCTTTGTAGATCGGCCGATGGGAAACTTCCGTATAAATGTAGCGGACTTTTTCCAGCAAGGCCCCTGCTGACTGAAGAGCGATAAGTTCGGCTCCCTGCAAATCCATCCAAATGAGATCGATCGCGTCGATTTGAAGTCTTTCACAGAGGTCGTCGAGGCGTGTGCAATCGACTTCGACCTCGTTCTGAAAGTAGGTTTCCACCGGATAGTCGCCCGTGGCGACGAAAAGAGAGCTGGCGCCCGGGTTTCCATCCTTCCAGCTGGTGATGGTTCGCGCCTGGTCGATAGGATGGAAGGCGCACCGTCCGGTATGGGCGTTTATCGCCTTGTCGACCAGGGTAATCCTGGGCTCCGGTGCAAGATTGCGGCGGCATTTATCGAGTGTCGCGGGATTGCACTCGATCGCGACAATCCGGGCGTCCGGGAAAAGGCGGGAAAATTCCAGGGCCTGAAGTCCATCCCGCGAACCGATATCGAAAACAACGCCAAAAGTCGCGAAGCCAGCGCCCCGAATGCGCAGAAATTCCGCCAATTGCTCTATCATCCGGCGGCCTTTGCGCCAGGCAAGCGAGCTTTCGGCTTATCGGCACCGTTCATGGTCTGCTTCATGCTCCCTTCGTCAGCGGCGCTCAATTCCACAATTTCGCCGCCAGCATATCGACGACACGATCCCAGGTATAGTTGGCGCAAACATGCTGCGGGCCGGCTACCCGCGCCCGTTTGCGCCACACCTCGTCCTCGATCGCGGAGGCCATTAAACCGGTCAAATGTTCGAGATCGGGCTCAAGACGCCAGATCTCCTGATCGTTCAATCGACTCGACATTTTCCGGCTCTCGATTCTCCGCGCAAAGCCGTCCGTCACAAAATCGTCGGTGGATCCGCCTTTGGTGCAAATGATGGGGATGCCGCAAGCCGCTGCTTCGAGTACGGGTAAATTGAATCCCTCGGCGCGATATGGAGAAACATAAACGTCGGCAACTTGATACAGCCTGGCCATTTCTTCAAAGGACAGCGATTCGCCAAAGTAATGTATTCTGTCGATGATGCGTTGCCGCTCGTCTCCGGGGATCGCTTGTAGATTTTTTTGCAAAAATCGTTCGGATCCATAAAGGGAGTCCAGTCCCTTCAGAATGAGACGGGCATGCGGGAATTTCCGGCAAATTTCTGCGAACGCCCGCAGCAGAAGATCGACGCCCTTGTTTCCCGTCATGGCTCCGACACTCATAAATACAAAATCGCCTGGAGCCACGGGGATTTCGCCCCGGAATTCCTCGCGAAGCTCCGGCATGGGGTGGAACGTCTCAAAATCGACGCCATGCGGAACAATCAGGACCCGCCCAGTTTCGAACCCGGCTCTATAGAACCCTTCCGCCGACCAGCGCGAGGGTGTGACCACCCTTACATCCGGGAGCGGAGCGCTGAGAAAATGTTCATGCGCCGCGGCATCCTTGAACTGATCTCTTCGCAGGACACAGCTTTCCGATGTCCCGAACACGGCGGTTTGGATAGAAGGCGAGGGAGAAAAATCGAAAGGAGAACATATCCGCAGTGTGGCATCGGCCTGTTCATCAGGCCGGGCGGACTCGAAGGATTGCAATGTTCGCGCAGCCTGTTGAGGGAAAAGCCCCTCTTGCTTTTGCCACCGGCCGCCAAAAAGCGGCGCGTCCAAAACCTTGACGGTGATTTCCGGGCGGCGCGAGAGCGCGAGGAGTTGCCATTGATTGACGATGGCGTAGGAGTGAGCAATGAAACGCCATCCCTCCACGATCAGCGTTTTCGTCATATCCCGCTGGGCCCTTGGCTGCCGGCATCTGGAAGCTTGATGATCAATATGACCTTGCCTCGTCTGCCGGCAGGCAAAAAGCTTTCCGTTGGCTGGGAAAAAGGGGCCAGCCGGCCGGCGCGCCGGCTGGAATCACTAACATATCCATAGGTTAAACGGAACCAAAAGCGGGCGCCGCTAACCTTATCGCGCAACGCTGATTTGTCGCTCGACTGGCATGTGGGAAGGCCTGCGCTATTATCTTGCATGGTTTCGGTGCGTCAGCATTTGGCTGGGCTGTAATGGGGAATTTCCAAGTAGTTTTCCAAATCACCGGGCCGCGAGCCGTGATGGTGCCGCTCCTTTTTGGCGTGGCGGCTCTAATGCCGTTGCAGTCGCGGGCGGAAGATTTTGCCGCGAGCCACCGGTGGCTCCACCACGTGGCTGTTTTCTCAGATGATCCGGAAAAGGCGCATGATCCGCGATATCCGCAATCTCGAAAGGGCGAGGATAGGATGTTCGCGCCTATAGGACTGATCTGGACGAACGCGCCGGTACCGCACGATTCCGACACCGTGTCGACGATGCGTCTTGATATGGGGACGGCATTTTTGGTTTCACCTTGTTACGTCTTGACCAACTATCACGTGGTCTTCGGAAACCGGAAAAGCGGGCCTGAACCGGGTCTGGATTATTCCGCGACTTTTTGGGCGAACGGAAAAAAATCCCGCGCCATCCCCGTCAGGTATGGCAAGTTTTACGATATTTATTGGCAGGATTGGGCGCTGCTACGGCTTGAACCTGACGCCGAACATCGATGCATAGGCGAGGATCCGGATATCGGCTGGGTTCAGCTGACGCCATTACCGCCGGAAGCCGCAAGCGACAAAGTGCTTTCGACCGCCGGCTATCCTTCCGATAAATCGGGCCCGCCCTTATGGCGGCAAGACGGATGTCATCTGTTCGAAGAACAGGATGGCAGGCAATATTCCGGTTTGTGGACCACGAATTGTGCGACCCGGCCGAGGGCCTCGGGGTCTCCGATTTTTTATGTTCAGGACGGCGGGCTGATGGTGGTGGCGCTGATGCAAGGGCACTTGGGATATGTCGACGGAAACGAAATCCTGCTTCAATGGGACCCAAAGCGCGCCAATCTCGCGGTTGATATGGGCAAGATTATTTCTTCCGATGACGGTATATTAAAGTTGATCACAGAGGATATCGATCGATATCGCCAGACCGCGCAGACCGATCAAGTCGGCGCTCGTCACACTGAGCCTCCCGAAAATGCCGGTACGGCGCAACCCGGCAACCCTTCCGGCGTTGCGCCGTCCGTTCCGCCGGATCATATTCAGGTACCGCAGCCTGAACCGTCTCCCCAGGAATTCGAACCAGTGCCTTGAAAAAGTTTGCGTCCATGTGCGACGGCCGAGATGGCTTTTCCAATTTTCCTATTGTGAGACCGCGAAATGCCTAATTCCGAGGAATTAACTGCGGCCGGGGCCTTGCGCTGCCTTCATTGCCGGGGATCGCTGACACCGGTCACGCTCGGTCTGCATTGCCCGGAGTGTGGCCGGACCTATCCGTTGGTCGCGGGGATTCCAATTCTGGTCGCTGAGCCCATCGAATATTTGCGCTCGGAAGTCGCGCTCTTGAATCGCGCGGCGCGCGATGCGAAACGGCGCCGGGCCATGCTCGATAAAAGCGGACAGGACCCGGGACTGACAAAGACATCAATAGACCGGCATCGGGATGTCAACGATGCTGAACTCGCCCGGGTCACGACTTTTCTTAAACTGATGGATCCCGTGGCCCGGCTTATCGAGGCGGAGCCGCCCGCGGAATCGAAAGCTGCGAGGCGATCCGGCTGGGTTTTCGATTCCCTTCTTCCCTATCTTTTGCGCGATTGGACCGCCACCCCCGAACTTCAGGCGGCGAACGCGCTGATCGGCGCCGCCCTCGAAGAGGCCTTCCCTGATTCCCGCGATATCCTGGTCGCGCTTGCCGGTTGCGGAGCGGGAGGATTGCTGGCTGAGATTTCCCCGGAATTTGGGCATGTCCTGGGATTTGACCTGACGCTTCCCGTCCTGGTCGCGGCGCGCCACCTGCTCGATGGCGAAAGTATCGAGCTTTTGCTGCCGCGGGCCATTAACGAGCACGGCCGCATTGCCTTGAGCAACCGCAATCCCAGCATGCCGCGCCGTATGCTGCTGGCAATGGACGCTTTTGATACGGGTTTTGCCGATGGCGCGGTTGATTGCGTGATCACCTCGTTCCTGATCGACCTCATTCCCGACCCGCGCAAGTTGGCGGATGAGATACACCGCATGCTTCGTCCAAACGGCGTTTGGATCAATTATGGGCCGTCCGGGCCGTTGCGCGCGCTCTGGCGTTTCGACCAATCGGAAGGTGCGGCGTTTTTCGAGAGCCATGGATTTCGCGTGGTTCGGGCAGACGCACACAGAGCGACCTATCTCGATCTAAGCCGTGATTGTCCCACCTGGAGCTTCCAAAATCACATCTGCTACCTGACCTTGATGCGAAAAACCGGGCAAAGCGAGGAAAAGCAGAGGGTGGCGCCCGATCTGGCGGGACTTCCACAGATCATACCCGAGCATTTTCCCGCCGCTATTCTGGTCAGGCGGGAAAGGCTGGACGAAGAGGGCAAGCAAACGCTCCAGCTTCGTCATGAGCGCAAACCCGGCGTTACAGAAACACTGGATATCGGCGCCGATACGGCGGAAATCATTAAGCTTGTCGATGGAAGAAAGACCGTCCAGGAGATCGCGACAAAATTGAGCCAGACCGGGGGTCCGCCGGTCGAAGAAACCGTTGCTGCATTTGGGCGCTATTTCGGCATGGGGCTGCTGAGCTGGCGCGTCCAGGGCGATAAGCCATTTTCCTGAGTTCTTGCGCGTTAACGCGGCTCAACCGCAAAACATTCGGGCGGCAGTCCGGCCTGTTGGCGCTCAAACATCATTGTATAGGCAGACTCAAGGTCGCGCGTGAACTGCGCGGTATTGAACAGCGGTTCGGTGAGACGGTTGCGCATGAGCCGTGATTTTATCTCGGAAAGCCGCTCTGGATCGCGTGCCAGCGCCAGCGCCAGTTCTTCATATTCCGCCAGAGTTTTCGTCGCCAACTCGGGCAATCCGATCGCATGAAGGACCGCAGCGGCGACGCAGGCGGGAAATGTATCGCCCAGGCATGTCAATACCGGAAGTCCTGCCCATAGCGCGTCGCTTGCGGTAGCATG
>Ga0163163_10002678_pt1 | contig 15059 bp, 10 predicted proteins | sample S65metaG_FD_119766 | JGI IMG/M metagenome (GOLD analysis project Ga0163163, IMG submission 119766) | Switchgrass rhizosphere microbial communities from Kellogg Biological Station, Michigan, USA - S6-5 metaG | ecosystem: Host-associated > Plants > Roots > Rhizosphere > Soil | place: USA... | reverse complement strand
TGTGCAGATACAGTTTACCTCTAGTTAGACGAGAAGACCCTATGCAGCTTTACTGTTACTAATAATTGGATATGATATTAAGAGTATTAGGAATAAGGTGAATAAGAGTAAGAGGTCCAACAGTGAAATACCTTTAACTATTATAATCATATTGGTAGACGTTGTCTACGTCAAAGTGTATGGCGTCAAGGCTTTTCTCCGGGCCGCATATTGATGTTAAAAAGAGAAGATCTAAACCTCGTCTCTCCATAATTACAATGACTAACCTTAAGGGAACAATTGCTAGGAGGCAGTTTATGCGGGGCACAGATCCCATAAAAAGTACCTGGGAGTATCCAAAGTCAATTAGGTAAAATTGTCATAATCTAAACATGACAGAAAATATTTTTTTTATGCGCAAGCGAAACAAGTATTTTTTATACATTTTTAGTTTGTTATTTGGTGTAGATTAAGCTATAACCAATCCAGCTACATATCTTATTAAGTTAGAACCAACATTTTTAAACCAAGTAAGATTTTAACTATATGGAAAATAGATGTAATTAAACCATTATTAAAAAAAAAATTCTTTTTTTTTATAATGTTTTTAGTTATGTTATTTAGTATGCTATAAAAAAAGGGTAATACCTTGGAAAAACACATAAAACTTTTATGTGAATAGTTAAAAACACTAATAATGTAATTATGTTTAATACTTGTCAAGTTTAATGGCTTAATCTTGCTTTACTGTTTGACTTACACGTCTATCAGTCGCGTAAGCGGGGCATATGATCACAAGATGCAGAAAGGAAAGGTCTTGGATTTTTGAAAAAGCTACGCTAGGGATTTTTGTCCTCCAATGTTTTTTATCTTTAACTCGTTTTATCTAGAACAACTTCTAAAGTAGTTAAGGTATAAAGTTTTAATTGTATAAAAACCTATTGGTTTTAATTGGGGAAATTTCAAGAATGACTTAGATAAAAAGTTAACTTGAAGCGAAGTTTACTTGAAACAAAAGTAAAACCGTTCAACGACTAGAGAAAATATCTCATTTAAACCCAACATTTACTTTCTTTTATATATTAAACCAAAGCCAACAAGATATATATTATCTTGACATATATTACATAGATAGATGTTTTACATTGAACTATAGTGTAGGCAAATAATAATTAATATAGTTTACTTTTTTACTAAAAAAAAGGTAGAAATTATAGTAATGTAATAGACTCAATTCTCATTTAATCGGTGGGGCGTTAGAACTTAAAGATTGAGCTTAGGGCAAGTAATTAAAATATAATATAAAAAGTAAAATATAAAATATGAATAACTCTAAAAAAGAATATAAAAAATACAGTCAGTTTTTTAAATCTGACCTCTATGGCTACAAAGAAATCAAAGATAACACCCCTCACTTGTTTAATAAAAAAATAAAAAAAGGGGTTATTAAACCCTTAAAACATATATATAGTGATACAGGTATAACTAGACATTTTACACCTGCGGCTCAAGAATGATTTAATAGTGTTTACTCTTTTAATAAAAACTATATTAAAACTTTACCTGTCGCAGATAAAAATCTCATGAGTTTATTAAAAAGTTATTTTAATTTTCAACTTAAACTTAAAGCCTTTAAAATTAAGCGGACAGCTACTAGATTTAAAAGATTGTCTGCCAACAAAATATTTGTAGGGAGAGGTGACTTAAAACATACTAACGATCAGGTTATTATTACTTTTTATGTTTACAATACGGAAAGATTTTTTATTTTTAGAAATGTTAAATACTTATTTAAAGGCTTATTTTATCCCAGACCTTTGAAAGTATATACAACTATAGACAGATACGGTAAACGTATTATATCTTATAATAGACCTTTTAGTCTACGCGAGTATTTATCCTTGCGTGCTCATTACAAAGAATGGTATTTGTCTTATATATTACATTTTGTTAATAAATTAAACCGGTATTATAGCAATATAAATACTTGATACGAAATTTTAACAACCTTAATGGAGAAAAATATCTTAAATGGGGAAGATAAAAAGATTTTTTTTAAAAGATATGCCAATCTTTATACCTTTAATTATCCTAATTTTAGTTTTTATATAAATAAGTCGTGGTGAAAATACACTAAAAACTTATATAAAAACAGGTTATTGCTTAATTTAAATAACACTAAGTTTAAGCCCACTTTTATAGAAAAGCTTAAAGGTTTAATTACTAGGATATATAATAAAGGTATACGGTTTAATATTGTTAATTTAAAAAAAATGCATTTAAATAGTGACATTTTTACACAAGCAGTTACATTAAAAATAAGAAATAGAAACAATAGTTTATACAGAGTATTAAAAACTTCTTTAAGAAAGCTTAAACTACGAAACGTAAGCAGAGCAAGAAGAATAAAAAAAGGTATTAACTATAAAAGTCTTGTAAATCAGATAAGAAATGATAATATTAACTCTTTGTTTAATAGTAGTGCAAAAGATCGTTTAAATAGTTTATTATTAGAATATTTTCCCTCTTGCAGTAATTTAAGGCTAAATAATTTAAAATACCCTAAGGCTAAAGGTAATAATGTTTCTATAGAAACTTATATTTATTCTATTTTAAAACATCGTCAAATGGCAGGTATTAAGGTAGAAGCTAAGGGTAGGTTAACTAGACGGTTCATTGCTTCGAGATCTGTGTTTAAAATGAAATGAAAAGGTGGTTTAAAAAATGTAGATTCTTCTTTCAAAGGATTATCTGCTATAATGTTAAGAGGTCACGTTAAATCTAATGTACAATATTCTTTATTGAATTCTAAAAACAGAAATGGAGCTTTTGGTGTTAAAGGCTGAGTAAGTAATAAATAAATGTAATATAACCTTTAAGAGGATATTTGTTATTTTATTTTTACATCTCTCCTCCCTCTCCCTCCTATTTTTATTTCAGGGTTTTAAGTTTATATACCTTTTAACTGTTTAAACTTATTAAATTAATATACAGATATATTGCCTTGTTCTCAAATTTCGCGTTGCATTAATATATAAAAGAAAAAAAAAGTAAATGAAGAAATAGTCTGAACCATCTTGTGAAGGATGGAAAAAGAGAAAGATTCTCTTATAACATATTGAACAGGCTAATTGCGCCAGGAAGTACAAATTGAGTGCGCGGTTTGGCACCTCGATGTCGGCTTAACTTATCCACATGAATGCAGGAGACATGAAGGGTCCGACTGTTCGTCGGTTAATAAGTTACACGAGCTGGGTTAAATACGTCGTAAGACAGTATGGTTTCTATCTTCTAGAGGAAATTCGAATAAAAGAAAGCTAGCCCCCTCGTACGAAAGGAGCTGGGTATATTAACCTCTGGTTTACCTGTTGTTTATGTGCCCAATATTAACTTGATTAAATATACTCAAATAAACTAAAACAGATGATGGGTAGGGATGTTACTTTCACAAAGTAAATTTATAGCATAGGCACGGCAGGAACGCTATGTTAATTAAAATAAGTGCTGAAAGCATCTAGGCACGAAATTATCTTTAATATATTCGTAAAAAATACGTAGTTCAACACTACGATTTTGCCTATATTTGGCAATTAATAGGCTTTAGCTGAAAGGATTTAAATGTTTTTAGGCCTAAAGTACTAATTATTATATTTAACTAAATAATAAAGATATCCTACATTTTAATAAATCCAGATGAAAAGGTGAAAGATTTTCATTTTAATTACTCTTGTCCTTGTATTTTAAACAGCAACATTAACTTTTTTTCCGTTTGGCTTATAAATCTTAATTTAATAAAACAAATTAAAGATTTTTTGTCGTCTGGTTAGCATAAAAGTAATGTAGCTGTTTTGTAACCAGCTGAAACAAGTGCGATACTTGTACCGGACTTACGGCCCTATAGTCAAGTGGTTAAGACATGGTTCTTTCACTACCACACCGAGGGTTCGAATCCCTTTGGGGCCATTTGCGGTTTGATGTAATAGTAACATAATTGGCTCATGACCAAGATATATTGGTGCAATTCCTTTATCCGCACATCCTAAAAAGATATTTTTAAAGGTATCTGGTTATATAAATACATTGTTAAAGTATATTGTTATATTTATTTTTAAAAGGTAAATATTTTTATTAAATAATAATATAAAGGTTATAGCTTAACTGGTAAAGCAAGCTGCTCATGACAGCTGAGATGGGTGTTCAAATCACCCTGGCCTTAACTAACTTTTATTAGTTTTTAATCTCCTTTGAAATCCGAGTGCTGGAATTGGTAGACAGGATAATCTTAAGATTTATTGATATAACATCGTGGACGTTCAAGTCGTCTTTCGGATATTCTTTTCTAATTACAATATATATAGTATTATTTTGTTTTTTTTTTATTTCACTGTCTTTATAGCAATATAAATCAGTGTTGCTTATTAATACAACTTTTAACCCGTTTTATTTGTAAATAATATATGAAAGGGCTTACCTTTAACTAAAAAAAAACAATTAGGGGTTTAAGGGTTAATTGTTGTATTAATCGTTATCAGCCTTGTTGAATTATTATACAAACAAGTCCTTAGATCTTGTTTTACTATATATGGTTGATACAAGGAGAAGTCTAATAATTTACGTTTGTTTTAATTATCTAAAAAAAAAAAGGTATATTAACTTTTTTATTATTTTTTTTTAGTCTATACATTAAAAATAAATCAATAAGGTAAAGTTAATTATAAAATAAGGTTTAAAAGAAAGTTTAATGTAAAAATAAGGTATACTATAAAAATAAGGTTTATTATAATTTTTAGATTTATAGTTAAACCTAAAAAAGGTTTTTATTTGCCTTTTATGTTTATTCGGGGCGATGGTTTAATTTGGTAAAACGTTAATCTTGCACATTATCTATCTAGGTTCGAGCCCTGGTCGCTCCAGTTTATGTTTATATTAGACTTTTACTAAAATGTAAAAAAAAAAAAGCTCGAGAAGCTCAATTGGTTGAGCGGAACTCTGAAGATGTTTAGGTTGTAAGTTCGAATCTTATCTGGAGCAAACAAAGGTAATGATGGAATTGGTAGACATGAATAGTTTAGGCCTATTTAATTTTTTTTAATTTTACCCGTTCAAGTCGGGTTTACCTTATACTGTTTTTATATGGTATAAAAAAGTATGTTGTGGACTAATCGGTAAGTCATAAATTTTTGGTATTTATCTATAGGTGTTCGAATCACTTCAACATAAAATATCTTTTTATTATTTATATTATTTTATTATATAGTTTGAGTATTTATATGTCTTTTATCTCTTTTATTTAAATAACTATGTGAATATAGTTCAATGGCAGAACAACTGTATGTGGCTCAGTAATTTCCCTGTTCGAGTCAGGGTATTCACCTAGGTGTATTATAAAATATACCTATAAATTTCAATATATTTTAAAGATATAAAAAAAAAAGTACTCTTTTTTAGCCAGGATAGTTTAATTGGTTAGAACGTTAATTTCATGCATTAAAAATGGGAATTCAACTTTCCCTCCCGGCTGGGGGGGGGGGATATTATAATTTTTATTCATAAATAATATTTTTATTTGTGGTTAAAAATGTTACTCCCCCCCCTATGTGTCTATAAAAATAGGAGTTAATTTTTAAAGTAGTAAAACATATATTATTTATTTTTCCGCCCTTTGACATAAATTAAGAGATAATATTATTTATTAGTAATAATTATCCCTTAGCTATTCTTAATATAATAGAATAATAAAAGACTGATGCGTAGCTAGGCCACAAAAAAGCTATGCGCTATATTTATATAAAAGTTTATGAAGTACCGCCCCTCTACGGATTAATACGGCTATATATTTATAGTTTTTTGCCCTTATTAACATAAATAAAAAAAAAACAAATAAACATGAAAACAACAAAAAACAAATTATATATAAAGGTCTTAACAAATTTTACCGTGGCTAAGTTTATATCCGCTTTATTAACTATATCCTTGCTTGCTGTAATTAAATATGCTATTACAGGTAATATTTATATTGATCCTAGCTATTTATTAACAAACATAGGTGTAGGGCTACTAGGTTTTACAATTAATACAGGTTTTATCGGTTTACTTTCAGAATATTTGGGTATAAAAGGTCTTAATTTAAGCTTAAAAGAATTAATATTTGGCCTTGAAAAAATACAACTAGCTGATACTACCCCTCCTAAAGTATCAGATATACTTAAAGTTAAACAATATTTAGCTATGAATTCTGATGAACAGTCAAATTCTAGACTTTTAGATAAAGGAAAAGGAATTGAATCTACTGAACCTTCTCCAGCTGGAGGTAGAGGTTTTTCAGGTTGAGATCCTTCATCTATATTTACACCAAAAACTAACCCTGGTCCAGGATTTAATGTACCAGGAGGGGAAGTACCTATCAGAGATGATATTTGCAAACACATAAACTATAATACACACATTTTAAGGCAAATTAAAACAATGGATTTAGAAACTGCTGTAGAACAAAGATATAATAACCATCTTCTTATTAGAGAAATGAACAATAGGTTGGCTTATGCACAAAACGCATTAAACGGTGAACCTGTTATATCTACTACTGTTCAACAACTGAATTTAAGAAATAAGATTTTAGATGATTTAAGAGAAATGAACGAGATAAAAACTAAAGCAGAAGGGAGGCTAATTCTTATTAACTCTCGGATAGATTTTATTGTAAATAAATTGCGAGAAAATCAGTTATAGGTTGTAAAAGTAAAGTTAGATTAAATCTAATATAATACAATTAAAAGATAAAATAAAAACTTTTTTTTTAATTGTATTATACTCTTATTAGCTTAAAGGTAGAGCAAAATACTTCTAATATTTAGATCCTAGTTCAACTCTAGGTTAAGAGCTAGCCTATTTACTTTTACAGGTTAGAAATAAAAAAGAAAAAAAAAAATTTTTTAACAGGTAAAGCAAACTACTTTTCAGAGCAGAGAAGCGTGTTCAAATCACGCTAACCTTAACTAAATTTTAATAATTTTTGTGTAGTACTATAAAATATCATAGTATTGTTTCAAATTTCTTGACTAATCCTTTTATAAGTCCCTTTATAAATCCCTTTTTTTTACTGCCTTATAGAAAAATATAGTTAAATTTAACTACGTGAGTATACATAAATAAAATTTAAAACAAATAATATAACAGACACTAATAAGAATTTTAATTTTTATTAATAGCCCTTTTAACTTCTAGATATGAAAAAGTAAAAACAATATATAAATTTAAACATGAGAATTTTTAAAAGCCATCCTTTATTGAAATTGATTAATTCATATATAATAGATTCACCGCAACCAGCTAACTTAAGCTATTTATGGAATTTCGGTTCATTATTAGCCTTTTGTTTAGCTATACAAATAGTAACAGGTGTTACATTAGCTATGCATTATAACCCTAGTGTTTTAGAAGCTTTTAATAGCGTAGAGCATATTATGCGTGATGTAAACAACGGATGATTAATTCGTTACTTACACAGTAATACTGCCTCTGCTTTTTTTTTCTTAGTATACCTACATATAGGTAGAGGTCTATACTATGGATCATATAGAGCTCCTAGAACATTAGTATGAACAATAGGAACTGTAATATTCATATTAATGATCGTTACTGCCTTCTTGGGTTATGTCTTGCCATATGGTCAAATGAGTTTATGAGGTGCAACCGTTATTACGAACCTTATGAGTGCAATACCATGAATAGGACAAGATATAGTGGAATTTTTATGAGGTGGCTTCTCCGTTAACAATGCCACATTAAACAGATTTTTCGCCTTACATTTTGTTTTACCTTTTGTTTTAGCTGCATTAGTTTTAATGCATTTAATAGCACTACACGATAGTGCGGGATCTGGTAACCCGATAGGTGTTTCAGGTAATTATGATAGATTACCCTTTGCTCCTTATTATTTATTTAAAGATTTAGTTACTATTTTTTTATTTATAATAATATTGAGTGTATTTGTATTCTTTATGCCTAATGTATTAGGTGATAGTGAAAACTATGTTGTAGCTAACCCTATGCAAACTCCACCTGCCATAGTCCCAGAGTGATATCTTTTACCTTTCTACGCCATATTAAGATCAATACCTAACAAATTATTAGGTGTTATTGCAATGTTAAGTGCTATTTTAATGTTATTAACTATGCCATTCGCTGATTTAAGTAAAACTAGAGGTATACAATTTAGACCTTTAAGTAAAATTGCTTTCTATATATTTATAGCAAACTTTTTAATATTAATGGTTTTAGGGGCTAAACACGTGGAGTCTCCTTTTATAGAATTTGGGCAAATTAGTACTGTAATATACTTTGCTCACTTCTTAATAATAGTACCTTTAGTAAGTTTATTAGAAAATAGTTTAATCGAATTAAGTAGTAAAAAAACAAGGAAGAGTTAAAATTATTACTCTATGGCTTCATATAGGGGGACTACTTTAGCAGGTAATACTTCTAAGTTGACCATGCGTTCTTTTTCAAATTCATCTTTTAATAGGATGGATGATGGGACTTATCCTTTTGTTAAACCGGAATTTGTTGATAGATTGGATAACCCTAATGGGGGAGGATACCATTGAAACTTTAAACATAAAAATAGAAAATTTAATTAAACATAAGGAGAATGTGTAATATACAAAAAGTAGAATAGAAACTGCCACAGACTTGGCTTTTATCTAAAAAAAAAATCTCCGTCAGAAAATTTATCTATGTAATGTCTGAGCTTTCTTCAACCGGGTCAAAAAGGGCATATTTCGTACAGCAATAGTATTGTTTTTCAAGGAGTAAGTAAAAACTTGTTACATGACCTATAGTATGTTTTGTTTTCGCGAAACAAAAAAAAAATTGCCTGTTATTATTATTAGCAAGTTTGTTTGTAAAAGCTATCTTTTATTTTATCTAAGCTTTCTTATTAAGGCTGGCAGTATTTTAATTAATACCTTATTTTTAGACACCCCCTTAATAAACTTATTTATAATAAAACAGGCTTATAAGATATTAAATGATTTAATATTTTTAAGCTAGTTAAGTTACTAGTTACTACACAGGTAAAAGAATATTATCTTATTAGGTAAGTTGTAATAACACTTCGTGTAAGTAGTTTTACTTGTTTTTGTTTAAATAGTATACCGTTGCGTGATCAATAAGAGACTGGTGTCTAGTATTTGTATTAATATTTAACTTTTAGCGAGGGGGGGAGATAAGATTATCTCTATAGTTATCTTTTATTTTTATTAAATAATAACTATCACAAATATTTTTATATAATCCACAAAACGGAGCTGGTATATTCTTTTTTGCCTGATCATCAGCATTTATTAAGCCAAGTAAGGGTAAAAGAGGATAATGATGAACCGGCTAGGCCTATGAGTAGTATACTTAAGGTTTTCAAACAAGAAAGAATAAATAAGGTAGAAGAAGAGATATCTAAGCCTATAAGCACTAGACTAACGGCAAGTATTTCTTTATGGACAGAAAGATGATTTTTGTCTTCTAATGCGAAAGATATTGGAACACTATATCTTATATTTGCTTTATTTTCCGGGCTATTAGGTACTGCTTTTTCTATTCTTATTAGGTTAGAATTAAGCGGGCCTGGTGTTCAATATATCGCAGATAATCAATTATACAATGCCATTATAACTGCCCACGCTATATTAATGATTTTCTTTATGGTCATGCCTGCTTTAATCGGTGGGTTCGGAAACTTTTTATTACCATTATTAGTAGGGGGGCCTGATATGGCATTCCCTAGACTAAATAATATTAGTTTCTGGTTATTACCTCCGAGTTTATTATTATTCTTATTTGCCAGTGGTATAGAAAATGGTGCGGGTACTGGTTGAACTCTTTACCCTCCATTAAGTGGAGTACAAAGTCACAGTGGACCAAGTGTGGATTTAGCCATATTTGCTTTACACTTATCAGGTATAAGCTCTCTATTAGGTGCTGTAAACTTCATTACCACTATTTTAAATATGAGAAGTCCGGGTATTAAACTACACAAGTTAGCTTTATTTGGATGAGCTGTAATTGTTACAGCAGTATTATTATTATTATCATTACCTGTTCTTGCAGGTGCTATTACTATGGTTTTAACGGATAGAAATTTTAATACATCATTCTTTGAAGCAGCAGGTGGTGGTGACCCTATTTTATACCAACATCTTTTCTGATTCTTTGGTCACCCTGAGGTTTACATTTTAATTATACCAGGATTCGGTATAATAAGTACTACAATATCAGCTAGCTCTAATAAGAGCGTTTTCGGTTATCTTGGTATGGTTTACGCCATGATGTCTATTGGTGTATTAGGTTTTGTTGTTTGAAGTCATCACATGTATACTGTTGGATTAGACGTGGATAAACTTGTGTCCACGCAAAAAATCTTGCCATATGCTGGAAACTCTTGTATAAATAGTCCACTCGCATTAATTGCGCTCGGAACAATCTGTTTATTTAAAAGACAATCAGCAGGAAACCTTAGTTTTAGTACAAAAGCTACGGCAGTTACTAAGAATACTTATACTAGTTATATAAATTTACCTCCTATATCTATGCATGTGCCCAAAAGGGTATTGCCTACTGACAAGGAATTCGGCTATTTTTTAGCAGGATTAATTGAAGGAGATGGTTGGTTTGGCTGTAAACAATTATATATTATCTTTGCAGAGGAAGATACCTCGCTGGCTTACTATATAAAGAAACGTATTGGCCATGGTAATGTATATAAGATTAAAGAAAAAAAAGCAGTTAGATATATTTGTAAAAATAAAGCTGGCCTGCTTATTATTCTTTCTTTAATAAATGGTAAATTACTAAGTAATCATAAATATGACCAACTAATTAAACATAATTATAGTGAACATTATAGTATTAACATTTTGCCTCCTTTAAAAAAACTAACTTTAGATAATTACTGATTAGCTGGTTTTACTCAAGCAGACGGTTGTTTTCATATAAGCATTGTAAAAAGTAAAACACATAGGACTGGTTATAGTATAAGATTAGAATATTCCCTAAAACAAAATGATAAACTGCCTTTATATTTACTATTTGAAGAATTGCAAATGGGTAATATATCTGAATACCACACTGGCATTTGATGTTATAAGAGTACCGGCTTTAAAACAGCTTTTAAACTTATAAGTTATTATGATAAATATAATCTTTTTGCGGGTAAATTAACTAGTTATCTTAAATTCAGAAAAGTCTACATTATGATAACTGAAGGAAAACATTTAAAAGACAAGGGAGTAAAAAAAATTATAAGTATTGCAACTAAGGGATCCTCAGAGACAAATAAATACGCAAGAGGTTAAATGTTTTAACGTGTTATGTTACTGGCTTCTACATAATATGGTGCATAAAAATATTTAATCATGATAGTGTCCACTAAAAAAAAAAATAGAACAATAATTTTTCATTTATTAGCTTCCATAGTTAATTAGGGTTATTTCGTTTTTAGCGGGAGGATAACTGAAAAAGTATTAGAAACCACAAATAAGTACCTCTCTAGTACTAGGGAGGAGCACTTAAAAAGATATCCACCTACGTATACTAGGGAAGGGGCTAGTAGTCAACTACCTAGTGATTTGCCTACTTTACCTAAAAGTGGTACTCAAAGTACTTTTAATCCCGAATTAGAAAAAACCTAATTCTGAAGATCAAAATGCTTCGAGCCAAAAGTTGGATTCACCTACTAATGATGATACTTTTGAAAGTAACTCTGAACCTTCAAACGCAGATACAGATTTAATGGATATTTTTGAAAAATTATTTGATAATTTTTTTTTAATATTTAACAGACAAGAGCTTACTTCACAGCTGCTACATTAATTATTGCCGTTCCAACAGGAATTAAAATTTTCTCTTGATTAGCTACATGTTACGGAGGATCTTTACAATTAACACCGTCAATGTTATTTGCTTTAGGTTTTGTTTTCATGTTCACAATAGGGGGATTATCAGGTGTGGTTTTAGCGAATGCATCACTTGATATAGCATTCCACGATACGCTTTTTATGGTAATTTATTTTGGTGTTTTTTCATCCATTTTATTGTGCAGGCTTATTACAGAATTTAACCTTTCTAGTATTAAGTTTAAGCATAATGACGGCTCTACAGTAAGTTCTATTTTTAATGAAAATAACTATAATGAATATATAAAAAAATTTTGAGTGGGTTTAATGGACGGGGATGGTAGTATTCAAGTTAATCATTGACGTAAACAATCCTTGGAATATAGATTAATTATTAAATTATCTAACCTTAAATCCAACTATAATATGTTAATTAAAATCGCCAAGGTTGTAGGTGGCACGGTAAGAATCACAGGCAAAGGTGCGGATGTTATTTGAGTAGTTAATAACAAGGAAAAAGTGAAAGAAATCATAAAAATTTTTGATAGTTATCCTCCTTTAACATCTAGAAAAATTTGCCAATTAAGATTCTTAAAAACCTGTTTACTGGATACCTCGGTAGAAAAATATTTATTAAATAGAAATCTAAAATATAATAAACAGTTAACTATTATAAAATCTAAATTTAATTCAAACTACCCTAGCTATTTTAAAGAATGATTATCTGGGTTTATAGAAGCTGAAGGCTGTTTTTCCATAAGAAAATCTAATAACCATTCATTTTCAATAGGGCAAAATGAGGATTTTTATTTAATAGATGCCATTAAACAATTTTTTAGTGTAACCAACCAGATTAGGTATACCAATAGTAAATTTTATTTTCTAGAAATATATAAAAAGGAAGTTTTATTAAAAATCATCACTCATTGTACTAACTATCCTTTGTTAGGGCAAAAGTTAGAGTCGTTAAAAGTTTTCCATAAAAAACTTCAATAAGTAAGTGTTGTGTAGTCATGTCACCATGAAAAACTTTGTACATTTTTCGGTGATAGTTATTTTTAACTATTGCTAACGGTGAAACCTTATACGTTTTCTTAATGCGGGAAATATAACTAAAAAGTATATGGCGATACCGTGGAAACCAAAGCCAATATGATAGTAATATGTTTATAGGCTTTAGCCTCTTACACCTTTATTTGTTATACTAGTGAGTAGGATCCGTAGAGACTAAACGTGACAATCGAAATTTTATTAAGTTAAATTATTAGATAAGTTATAGTCCGAACCATTACCGAAAGGAGTGCGTACAAAAAAAAATTATTTAATTTATTATTTTTTTTTATTAACTTATTACATAGTGAACAATAAGACTTACTACGTTGTCGCTCAATTGGGCCAGAATACTTTATCTTCTTATTTTTTGGTTTCGTCCATTAATAATAATTATTCTGCAACTGACTATATGCTGGAAACTGTGTCATTTATGTGTTGTTTACTGCTTATTAATATATTTTATCTTTATAAACTAGATGTTAGTAGGAATTGTATTCTTTTAAACAGTCAAAATAACAATACTATAAGAAGTCTAGGCTATGCCTCTCAACTTATGGATACACAATCAGCAGAAAACTGTAAAGGATTCTCAGAGACTGCACGTCAGTTACCAGAGAAAGAAGATTCTAAATTTTGAAATTGATTTGCCGGTGTTATAGATGGTGACGGTAATTTTTACATTAGGTTTGTTAAAGAGAAAAGTGCTTTATTGCCTACTATTAAGAAAAAAGTTCTTAAACAAATTAGAATTAAATTACATAACCGATATTAGAATATTAAGGCGTATACAAGATTATTTACATATAGGTAGAATTAGTGCGGATAAAAATAAACCTTATTCTATGTATATTGTGTCTACTAAATAAGATATGACATATATTATTAAAAATCTTAACGGCTTAATTAGACTTAAAGTGGCTAGCTTTAAAGAAGCTTGTGTTTTATATAATATGGAATATATACAAGCTAATTATAACATAGAATTATATGATGCTTATTTTGCAGGTTAGTTGACACAGATGAAAGCATCGTTTTTAATTACGCTGGTAATAGAATAGAATGTAATTTAGAATTCCAATATAATGAGTTTACATCTTTACTAAATTTGGATTCTACTATTTTAAAATGTAAACCTGCAGTATCTATACGTAAAAAAATCCGCCGTTAAAGGTAAGTCTAAAAACTTAACATCTATTTCCTTTAAATTTCAAAATGTTAATAGTATGCTATTTATCTATGATTATTTTATGAGAAATAGATTATATTGTGATATTAAATTTTATAGGGTAAGTAAAATTAAACCTTTCATGGAAATTCGTAAATATAAAATATCACCTCTAGGTAGTGTAGAGCAAAAAATATATTCAGATTTTTTAATAGACTGAATTAAATATGAAAATCCTTTATGATATAAGGTTTCTTTTATATGTAAATATCTATAATATAAGGATAAATAGTATACCTGTTACTGGTAAAGATACAGTCCACAATTTATTTTTTATAAATAGCATTTCCACTATGTTTTAAGTATGGGTGCCGTATTTGCATTATATAGTGCATGATACTTTTGAATCCCTAAAATACTAGGGTTAGAATATGATAGAATGTTAGGTAAAGTACATTTCTGAATATTGTTTATAGGGGTTAATGTTACATTCTTTCCACAACATTTCTTAGGTTACATTTAGCATTCCATTAAAAATGTAGGCCCTTTATAATGGTAACATTATATTTTGCATATCACTGTATGCCAGGACATCCCAAAATTATATAATATACTTTATTCTTTAGTTATTTTAGGACAATTGGCAGGAAACCAAAATAATAGGTATATTCTTTACTATTGTAAGTAGGATCCTCAGAGACTATAAGTGATATAACCCTTTTTTGGTTAAAGACATAGTCCGACACCTATTGTAATATAGGTTTATATATATATATATATATTTAGGCTCATAAAGTGTTAAGAAATTTATAAGCTACCTTATTAATAATAATCCCCTTAAATTAAATAATTGCTACAAGGAATGCCAAGAAGAATCAGTGATTACCCGGATGCTTTCGCAGGTTGAAACCTTATAAGTAGTTTTGGAAGTATAATTAGTGTAGTAGCTACTTGATTATTCTTACATTTAGTTT
>Ga0163163_10002676_pt1 | contig 15065 bp, 10 predicted proteins | sample S65metaG_FD_119766 | JGI IMG/M metagenome (GOLD analysis project Ga0163163, IMG submission 119766) | Switchgrass rhizosphere microbial communities from Kellogg Biological Station, Michigan, USA - S6-5 metaG | ecosystem: Host-associated > Plants > Roots > Rhizosphere > Soil | place: USA... | reverse complement strand
GCCATACACATTATGGTTGTGCACGCGCTGAACACCGCTGACGGGCCTGTGCGTGATCCTATGCGCCTCACCGCGCTCCTTCGGTGGCGAGAGAACCAGGTAATTGGTTTCCAGAACCAGATTCGTGAACGTGATCGCCCCTTGGTTGAAACCCTCCAGGGAGCGGTCATCGAGCAGAAGCGCATCATCGCCGACCGGGAAAGCGGAGTTGCTTTCCTTCGAAACGAAGTGGCCGCTCGCGATAGAATCATCGCTGCCAGGGAGCAAACGCTGAACTTCCTTCAGGACGAGATCGCGGGCCGCGATAAGATCATTGCGGCGCGCGACCAAGCCGTGATTTTTCTCAAAGCGGAAATCGAGGGTCGCGAGAAGATCGTCGCAGAACAGAGGGACTCGGCGAAGCTGCGTGAGCTGGAAGTCACCGCGCGGGAACAGACCGTGAATTCGCTCCGCAACGAGCTCCGGGACCGCGACCGGGCGGTCGATCAGTGTGGCAAAACCGCCAGCTTCCTCGAGAGCGAACTTGCGGTCCGCGAGAAAACGATCGCCGCGCGAGATGAGGCGCTGAAGTCTCTGGAAAACGAACTTGCTAGCCGCGAGAAGCTTATTCTCGAACACGATCAAACGAAGAACTTGCTTACGCAGGAAATCGCCGCTCGCGATCAGGCGGTGGATTTTATTGCGAAAGAGCTCGCCAATCGCGACGGGATCATTGCCGCTCGCGACCAGGCGGTGGAGTTTCTCAAAGGTGAGCTTGCCGGTCGAGAGAGCATTATTTCCCAACGCGATCGCGAAGCCGCGGACAGAGACGCGGCCATCGTTGTTCAAAACCACGACACTGCACTCCTGCGCCTGAATACAGAGAAACTCCAAGCGACAATCAGGGACTACGAGCAGAAGTTACAAGCGGCGGAAAAGCGGATCGGGTCACTGCATCAAACGGTGAAGGAACTGGAACCGAAATCGCCTTAGCGGGGCCGACGCAGCTCACTCGGCTCCTCACGGAAGCTGAACCAAAAGGACTGCCCGGCATGACATACTGCAAGGAATACCCATGCCCACTCCATCATCAGTCGCTTCGCATAAATTCACTCTGATCCTGGTCGTCGTAGCGTTCCTTCTCGGATGGTTCTCTTCTTCATACTGGCCGAGAGGAGCGGAGAGCCAAGCCAAAAGCTCCCCGGCTCCGCGAAATCAAACACCCGTTATGGAGATTCCGGCAGGGCAGACTGTGGTTGGTTTTTTGGACATGGTCAAGGGCAAGCCGGACGTCTTCCCAGGCCCGGACGGAAAAGCGGAGATATCGGGGTGGGCAGGCTGCGCCGACCCCGGCTCTACCGTGACCAAGGTAGAGATTCTCGTGGACGAACATGTCAGGGCGGACGTGGCCATAGCATATCCACGAGCCGATGTGGCAACCGCATATGGCCGGCCGGATTTTGAGAAAAGCGGCTGGAAATCGTCATTCTCGCTTCAGGGAATCGGAGCCGGAGAGCACCCGCTCCGAGCACGCTCGACATGTTCGAAAGGGGAGATCGGTTTGTCGCCGAAATTCATTTTGCACGTGAATTAAAGAATGAACCGGACGATCGACCACCAGCTGAACTTTCCGAATGAAACGACTAACGCGCGACACATACCAGTTTCAGACTGCCGTGCCCACCACCGCATTCAAAGGAGCGAGCATTACCCGCTATGCAATCGACTGAGGTAAAACTCGCTGAAGCGCAGCATCGACTCAACGCTCTGGAGCGCGAATTGGAAATCTGTCGAAGCGGGAAAGAACGGTCGATCGCGGATCTGACCACCGCCCTGGAGGAGTTGCGGGACAACCTGCGCCAGAGCGAAGTGCGTCTCGCGGAGTCAAACACGGTTTACGCCGAGGACATGTATCGCGCCGAGATTTTACGGAGCAGGACTGCATATGGCGCCAGAGAGTACAGGGGGGTGCTCGACAAAACTCTCTCCCGGTATCGTTCTGAGCGAGCCTGGATGGTCATGCTAACAATCCGCAAAGCGTACACGATGCTATTTCTCCGCGGTGCGCGCGGCAAATTTGATCTTCTGAAATGGCTTATCGCCCTCCCTTTTTCTGGTGCGAAGGGATTGGAAGATTATGATCTCAGGTTTCCTGATCTCTCCCTCTATCAGCCTGAGGAGCTGGATCGCCCGCTCGTTCTTAGAAATAACTCTGCCGCTCCGGACGCGATCATATCTCCGGCCCCGTGCTCGTCTTTGCCGGCCGGTATTCGTGCCCAGACTAAGTATGACGTGATCGTCTTAGCCATAATTGACTTTGATTTCCGTTTTCAACGTCCTCAGCAGATTGCTGCGCAATTTGCCCGCGAAGGCCATCGCGTCTTTTGGGTAAGCCCTTCTCGATTTCTTCCTCCCGGTTCAAAGCCCTACGAGATTGTTGAGCTGCGGGAAAATCTCTGGGAAGTTCACCTCTGCGGGCGGCCCGTCGACATCTACACCGCCGCGCTGGACTCCGACCTGAGCGATGCACTTTCGAGGTCTCTGACAGCGCTTTATCGCGATCTTGCGGTTGGGGAATCCTGCGTCGTCGTTCAATTGCCGTGCTGGAGAGCCATCGCGGGACACCTTCAGAAGAGTTTGGGATCCAAGCTCTTGTACGACTGCATGGACGATTGGGAGACTTTCGAGAACATCGGCTCGTTCAATCGCGCCGAGGAAGCGGAGTTGGTGAGGCAATGCGATCTTCTCGTGGTCACCGGTCAGGAACTAGTGCGCAAGTTCAAACAGCGCCAACTGAATCCGCTGTTAGTCCGAAACGGCGCGGACTTTGAATTCTTTCGAGCCGTCACGCCTAATAATTTGCTCGCGGATATTCGTGGGCCGATTGTAGGGTACTTTGGAGCGATCGCCGATTGGATCGATCTGGATCTGATAGAGGAGGTCGCAAGACTGCGTCCAAACTATTCGTTCGTCCTAATCGGTCAGATTTTTGGGCGTGATGTTTCAAAGCTCAAAGCTCTTCCGAATGTTTTCCTTCTGGGCAACAAGAGTTACGCCGACATTCCCGCCTACCTGCTTCATTTCGATGTGTGCATCATTCCGTTCCTGCTGAACCAGGTGACGAAGGCAACCGATCCTGTGAAGCTCTACGAATACTTCAGCCTGGGCAAACCGGTGGTCGCTACGGACATGCAGGAGCTCAGCCAATGCAGCGAACTGCTATACATCGGAAAGGGGCCGCTGGATTTCGCCGCAAAACTGGACTTGGCCCTGGACGAAACAGACGATGGCCTGAAGTCGCGGCGTATCGCCTTTGCGTCGGAAAATACCTGGGCGTCGCGAGTAGCCACCATGGACAACGCGATTTCCAGCCTGTTCCCGCTTGTCTCGATCCTGATCGTGACGCACGACAGCAGTGAATTCGTAAATCCATGCCTGGACTCCATTCGACGTAACACTTCGTACCCAAATTATGAAGTGCTGATCGTCGACAACGCCTCGGCAGATAGCACGAGGAGTCTTGTGCGGCATTTCGCAGCACTGGACCAGCGTTTGCACCTCACTTGCGTCGAGTCCAACCGAGGATTCGCAGCGGCTAACAACATCGCTGCGGCGCAGGCCCGAGGAGAATATTTGCTTCTGCTCAATGCCGACACCATGGTGACCTCAGGATGGATCGAACGCCTCATGCGTCCGTTCTTGCGTGATAAAACTATGGGCTTGGTCTGCCCTGTTACCAATTTTGCGGGCAACGAAATTAAGATCAATGTCACCTATCGCGATTCGCGCGAAATGGAAATTTTTGCACTCGCTTTGGCACGCGAGAAAGTAGGGCAAGAGTTGCAGGTGAATATGGCGCCGCTGTTTTGCGCACTGATCCCTCGAGCTGTCTGGGAAAAAATTGGGGGCCTGGATGAACGCTTTGGGCTCGGCATGTTCGAGGACGACGACTTTTGCCACCGTGTCGCTCAGGTGGGGTTCCGCATCGCAGCCGCCGAGGATTGCTTCATCCATCATTTTGGCCAGGGATCGTTTCGCAAGTTGCTGACCAAAGAATATAATCAGATATTCGAAAGAAACCGTCAGTTATTCGAAGAGAAATGGGAAATAGAGTGGCAGCCGCACAAGACCCGGCCAGGCGTCAGAGCGGCTTTCGAAGATCATGTCTACACTCCCGCTGCGTTTCTGTCGGACTATGCCTCGCGGAGAATTGGATCCAAGGGTACGGGGTAAGCCACAATGGTTGAAGTTTGAGCATACTTCGCCATGGCTATCGGACGTCCCGTCGGCATCCCTGGGTCTGACGGTTGACGAGGTGGCATGCTGAGATATGGTGTGGGCACGAAAAGGCAGACCTCGGCATTGACTATCAGTTATTCGCTCATCAAGGGTTATCCCTCGTCGGAGGATTTCAAGACTCCCCGGTCGCCTGGTGGCTCTTCCGGTTCAGTTGGAAGTGGAGAACGCGTAAGCCATTACGCTAACGGAGAGAACTCAAGAAAAAGCAAACGGCAATACGCGTTGATCCGAGCCCGCGCTTCCGAATATTCAGACGTTCGGCCGCTTTCCAGTAACGGCCTCTCTCAAATGATTATCGGAGTCCCGCAAGCGAACACCCATCGATTCGTTCCACGTTTAATCTCAATCACTTAAGGGCGGCATTCAGCATGCACATTCTCATTGGCATGAGAACGCTGTTGACGTTGGCGGCCGTCGGAGCAATGGGCGGAAACCTCAAGCGAAGAATCGAGCAGATAATGGACGCCAGGAATGTCCCCGGACTGAGTTTCGCAAAGAAGGTTGCTCCGGCGATCGCGGGAGCGGCCGTTCTGATGGCGCCTGTCCTGGTTGGCATTGCCAGCGCGCCGGCAATGCTGGCACAAATCGCCCTCGAAAACACTCAGTGGGAAGCCGCCGCCGGAGGCCAAATGGCTTTCGACGTGGCCTCCGTCAAGCTGCTGAAACCCGGTTCACGCCTGCGGCCGCCGAACTTTCCTCTCAGTGGAGACGGGTTCAGGACCGACAGCGGGGACAACCCGCATGGCCGTTTGTCGGTTGCCTTTCCCATGCCGAGATACATTGAGTTCGCATACAAGCTCACGCTGCAGCCGCAACTGAGGGAGGCGATGGTAGCCCGTCTGCCTAAATGGGTCGATACCGACGCCATCGACATCGAGGCCAAGGCCGCGGGCAACCCCAGCAAGGACCAAATGCGCCTGATGATGCAGTCTCTGTTGGCGGAACGGCTCCATCTTGCGGTGCACTATGAAACGCAGGACGTGCCAATATATGCTTTGACTCTGATCAAGCCGGGCAAGTGGGGGCCAAAGCTCATTCGGCACGCCGACGGACCTCCCTGCGACGCGTCCGGGCCGCAGAACCCCGCGACGGGCACGCCCGATCCCGGCGCCGCCGTGTTTCCCCCTGATTGCGAATCGGCGACCTCCGTGCGCGGCAAGAACGGACGCCTTGTGCAAGGGTCTCGAAACACGACCATGGCTCTCCTCGCGGAGTCTCTAGGTCGGATGGGTGGAGGTGGACGGCCAGTGATCGATCGAACCGGGATTACCGACATGGTCGACTATCGGCTGGAATGGACACCTGAGCCAAATGGTGCCTTGCCGCCCGGTGCGGAAGTTCCGCTCGATCCGAATCCCCTTACGTTCGTGGTTGCGGTGCGCGAGCAACTGGGCCTGAAACTACAAGCGACGAAGGCCCCTCTTCGGATTCTTGTAATCGATCATATCGAACGGCCGTCGGAAAACTGACGTTGGGCCGTCCGTCTCGTCGATGTGCCGGGAGCAGAACCCCCTCAGATAGGCCGCAGCGCTTACGTGCACTCCAGGCCGTCGAGTCGCCAATGCTGGGACTGGGCTTGGGGGTTGACATGGAGTTGCGTCTGAGAAACGCGGCGTCCGAAATCACCCCCTCTGCTCGCGACCGGTCGGCAAGACCAATACGCCACCGGACGTTTCCTCATCTTAGGGACGGTCTGAGACTACCGTTCGACCATGCGAAGGAACGATTGGCCGGTTATTGTTTTGGAAGCCGTCATAACCGGGGAACAGGCCTACTATTTTGTGCATTTGCTGAACGGCAGACGCGGAGACCGTGACCGGATTTTTCATAAGGAACCAGCGCACTCCCTCTGTGCAGGGCGGAGTGGTCAGGGATCCGGAATACATGTAGTATGACTTGTCGTCGGGAAGCAATTGTCTAGCATTCAACGTGCCGCCCTCATGCGCGAGGTTGCCGACGGTGAGGGGAGAGAAGCTCATGATTGAGTTCACTAACGCGTTGTACTCGGAGCCGATATTCATCATCACACCGACCACGGCGAGATCACCCAACTGATTCTGGTGCACCAGATGGACTTCGAGGTCGGCGTGCTTGCCGTTGATGGTGTGCTCGCTCGGCGCGTGGAAATGGAATTGGACAAGTTGGAACTCATCGCTGGCCTGGGACCAGGTGACGGAACTCGAGGACGTAAGTTGTCCGAGGCGCATCGTGCTCCCGGCGGGGTACAGGACTTCCACGACGTGGCCGGTGTTTTCCACTTCCATGGGAGCGTCGAGATACTGAAAAGTGAGTACCGGAGTGCCAGCCTTGGTAATCTTCTTCGTGTCAATGTCGATGGGAGTCTGCCGCATCCCGACCTCCACCAGGGTGTTGCCGACGGTTGTCCCGCAAGTACCGTATGCGGGAGCGTCCTGGCCCCAAAAGGCCGGGCCTATGAGCGAGGTAGTGGAATGGTTCCATACCACGGCGGCTGGTTCGGCGGCGTTCATGGAGTTTGCCACAAAGAGAACGGGAACGATGAGCAGAGCAAGAGTTCGGGGTAAAGTGAATTGTTTCATTATCTTCCTTGTTGAATGAGAGGAGGCACGCCGCAAGGATGCTGCGCAGGGTCGAGGCTTGGCAGCTCATCCACCTTACGTGTTATCGGTGTAGTGGTCAGGTTTCGTGAAGGAAAAATTTCGAAATTCTTCGGCCGTCCAGGTGGCCGGGGCGTCAGCCTTACAAGAAGATAGTCCTCAATGACTAAACCCCTCATGATCCGGCTACTGGTGTTCAGTGTGGCGCTCGGCCAAATCCATGCGCAGCTCCACGTCATCAGCGGCAATCCAAACCCGAAGGGGGATTCTGCATACGCGATCGATCTGCTTCGGATCACTGCCGGTGGCGCCTTAGAGCAAGTCCAAAGCCTGACGACGCCGGGCATCGGAACCGAGTGGCTTGATGTGTCGCACGATTGGGGAAAAGCAGTCCTCCTGTCGAAAAACCCTACGCGCGTTGTGGTTGTCGATTTTGAGAAGGCCGCGATCGTGAAGAGCTGTCCGGTTCCTCCGATTGACGGCATGCGATCACCGATCACTGAATGGCTCGCGGCGATCCCAGGCCTGGGACCAACGCTGCAGCAACATCTTGCCGGGGAGGACATCAATCGCGATGTCGTGCAGGGGATGGTCCTGGACCCGGCCGTCACCTGCGCCAAGAGTTTCACGACGAGCGAGCCCAACAACCTGACTTACTTTCAAGTCGAGACGAATGCGCTGGTCATGTCAACCGCCAACGACGGAACCCTAACCCGGTGGTTAGGCAGAAAGCCGATAACGCTCGAATTCACGATTCCTGCCGCGCTCCTACAAGGCATCGACATGCACGACTCAGCGTCGGCAATTGAGGTAAACAATTCTCAGATTCTTGCGGTGAGTGTGTTGCAAGGCTTCACCAACGCGCGGACCTTTGTCTTCCGCAAGCGCGACAAGAGTTGGCGGCAGCTACCAATTCCCGCCGACACGGGACGATTGATGCGAGCCTTCGGGCGATACATCGCCATAGTCGAGTATCACAGGCGGCAGTCCGATGGCGACAAGAGTCCGGGAATGCGTGAATGGAGACGTCAGGAGGCACGTCGCGGACCAGCGCTCACGGAGCGCAGCGGCCCGCTCGCTTTGCCGACAGAAATGTACACCGTCACAGGACGGCTGCATCTCTATGATTCCGATTCGGAACGCATGTACACGATCACGACCAACCAAGCCGACAGCGAGATCATTCTGGTGCAGGACAACACTGTGTACTATCGGTCGAGCGATCGTCTATACAGCGCTCCGCTTGGAGCGAGAGGGATTGGAAAGCCGCAATTGCTGGTTAAGGACGAGGCGATAAGGGATGCCCATTGGGCGTTCAAGAAGGGCATACAGCAGTGAGGCTATCCCAGACTGCTCGCATGGGAACCATCGTGTGAGGCCACGTGTGGCTTGGTAAGATCTGTCTTATGGGCGAGGAGATCACTTGGCGCCTCTCGGCTGGCAATCAGAAACTTGAGCCATTGGTGCATCCCAAGGGCGATCTAACGCTCCGGTGTTCCTTTTGCGACAAGAGCCAAGCCGAGGTCGCAAAGCTCTTCTCCAACCCGTCTGGCCGGGTCTTTCGAGCGTATATCTGCGACGAGTGCGTTGCAGGGTGCGACTTGGTGATGAAACAAGATTCAAAGTAGTGTTTGGATTCTGCAGTTCAGCCGCTGGTGAGGAAGCCGCGATGGCTTTTCATTGAAGGCAACAAGAAGCGCCCGATGATCCGCCTAAAGACGCCTTCAGCTAATCTTCAGGATCCGCTGTTAACCTCTCTAGTCATTGGCATCTATGGTCGCGGAACGCTATGGTAGGTCGTTAAGAAGGATCTATTCGCGCCACACCTCTCGCCATGAAAGCGCTTACCGCCGCCAGGAACAAGGCTCGCGAGTTATTTCACGAACGGTGGAAGGCGAATGATGCAGGCGGCCTTCAGTCTCTTCCTGACAAAGGCGTTAGGAAACGTTCGTTGTGAGAAACGCCAATGGGTCCGCGGAGCGGGTCGACGTTACCAACGGTGCGACGGATAAGATCGGAGAAGGAAACGCTCTTTACGCGATCCCGGAAAGACCTTAGCCAACTGTCATGCCCTTTTACCTCAAAGCCGACCACCAATCTACTGTTCGCGGACGCGCGCTACTGATAGCCCTGCTCTGCCTCAGCGCCTCTCTCGCCGCGCAGGAGAACTACGAAATCCAGGTCTACGGATCCGAAACCGTCAAACCCGGCATGACGATGGTGGAGTTGCACAGCAATTTCACCTTTCAGGGGACGAAGAAGACCATTGACGGAATGTGGCCGACCAACCACGCGCTTCACGAGACGATCGAAATTACGCACGGCTTCACTCCCTGGTTTGAGACCGGCTTCTACATCTTCATGGCTTCCGATAGGCAGCACGGCTACCAATGGGTGGGCGATCACATCCGCCCGCGGATCGCGATCCCACAGTCCTGGAAGTGGCCGGTCGGGCTGAGCCTCTCGACGGAGATCGGCTATCAACGAACACAATACTCACCCGACACGTGGACTTGGGAAATCAGACCGATCATCGACAAAGAGATCGGCAAGTTTTATCTGTCCTTCAACCCCTCCGTAGACCGCTCGTTCCACGGCCCAGGAGTATCGCAAGGAGTCACCTTCTCGCCGAACGTCAAAGTCGGGTATGACATCAATAAAGTGGTCAATGCAGGGTTTGAATATTACGGATCGCTCGGGCCAGTGACGGGATTCGATATCGTGCGCGATCAGGGACAGCAGATCGTGCCTTGCATTGATCTGAATCTCGGGCCGCAGTGGGAGTTCAACTTTGGCGTGGGAGTCGGTTTCACGCAAGGCACGGACCATCTCCTGGTCAAAATGATCGTCGGCCGGCGATTTAGTTTTGGCTCGTGGAGGCGTCCGCGCGAGTCCGCTGCAGTTGTTCGGTAGTGGAGAGAGGCTTCGCGAACTACTCGTCCAACTTGTCTAACATGCGCTTCAAATCCTGAGCGGTGATCCACACAAGTTGGAGGTTCGTGCCGCCGGTTTCGGGAATGTCTACCGCCTCGCAAGCGCTCTCCAAGGACTTGCGAAGCATCCCATTCTGTAACAGCATCCACGGCTGCGCGTCCGCCACCGCGCAGGCATAATACTTGCCGGGAGGCACGTTGAACGAGCCCTTGCCCTGTAGGCTGACCCCGAAGCTTTGCCGGAAACTCGGATCGCCGTTGGCGGCCCATACCAGCGCGTGGGCCTGTTCCGTGCCGGACGGCAGACCTGAGATAGTGGCATCGACTTGCGCAAGCTCCGTACCGACTACGATTTTCAGCGGACCGCCAGTTGACGCCCCGACCACGAAATCGAACGCCGAGATTTCCTGGTCCCCACGCGTCACTGACTTCACATATCCGGGAATGCCTTGCACGTAGAGGCGCCAGCGCCCAGGCATGACCGAAGGGACTGTGAACGTGCCGTCGCTCTTCACCTCGGCTTGCGGGGGATGGATCATGCCTTGCCGATATTCCAGAGGCTGCATCGAAACACGAAAATTGGTCATCTCCAATTTGAACTTGCCTTCACCTTCGATCGAAATGGCTCCGCTGATGGCCGGCGCGGGACTCAGCGTCACTTCCATCGGCTCAAGTGCTGCTTCGCCCACCGCCACCGGGACTTGTGCGAAGACAGTACTTCCATCGACCGCGCCGACTACCATCAGTTCATACGATCCGGGCGACACATTCTGAAACTGGAATTCGCCAGTCGCTTGGTTAGATCGCGGACTTCGCCTGAGCAACTCGCCCAGTTGCGCCCTTGGCTGAAGCGTGATCTGCAGATTCCTTCCCTGCGGCATCGGGCTGATGCGGCCGCGCACTGAGACGCCACGCTCTGGTGTCATTCGGAGATCGATCCCTGTAATACTGGCATTCGGCGACGCTTCGATCCTGGCGGCGCCCGCTGGATCGGGCACACCCGGATAGAATTGCGGAGCGTAAGTGAGCATCGGCAAATCCATCGTGGATCCGCGCGGGACAAGGGCGTGTGGCAGCATTACCGTCTGCATGCAGCGTCCCATGACATAGTATTTGCCACGCGGAACGCCAGAAATCCGGTATTCACCGCGTTCGTCGCTTCGACCGCTGCTCGAATTTTGAAGGGTCCGCCCCTGGTCGGTTTCCTGGAAACGCATGAGCGAGACCGCGCAGTTTGGCATCGGGCTCCCTTCCTCATCGAGGATCCGCCCGCGCACCGAAGCTCCCGGTGTCAGTGTTAACGCGAGGTCGTGCTTCTGCTCGTCTTCAGAAAGCGAAATCGAAACGTATTGGTCGACGGCAAATCCAGGCCGCGGTGGCGGGTACTTCTCGCTGTAGACGCTGATCATGTATTTGCCGGAGGGCAAATCGCGAAAGGCAAAGTGGCCCGAAGTATCTGTTGTGGCGATCAGGCTGACGATGCCGTTGAGCATCACGTTCGCCTGCTTGACTGGTTCTCTCGTTACAGCATCCAAGACGTTGCCTTCGATCGAGGAAGTCCCAGTGGCTTGCACAATCGGCACCTGGTCGGTCCGCAAACGAACCCGCCCTTGGCCCGTCACACCGGTAGCCGCTACGAGCAATCCAACCGTCCATAGCAATGCAGACTTCATTGGGGCGCTCCCAATAAGACCGAAAGTTTTTGTGATTCGTTCGGACCTTCGCTCAGTGTCACCGGTATGCCTGCCGCCTCGAATGGTTTCAGAGCGTTTGGATCTTCGATTGACCTTCGGTCGAATTCCTCAAAAGCATACAGTTGGTATCGCCCGGGTACCGCATTCTTGATTTCGAAGTGACCGTTATCGTCCGCGATGACGATCCGATAGAAGCTTGTGACATGGCGGTACTTGGCTTCCGGCGCCAGCACCACCACCGCGCGCGACGGCTGATCCTCTCTTGCAACATCGCCGGTAAGGCTGGCGGCCCTAGTCGAAAGAACAATTTTCAAGTTCCCCGTCGTGGCCGAGCGGATCTCCATGTCCTGAGTCAGAACATCGCGCTCGCCGAGCAGCATCGATTTGATGTAGCCTCCTTTAGGAATCGGGCCGACGTCGATATCCCAGATTCCAGGAGTGACACCTGTGACCTTGAAGGTGCCGTCCTTGTTCACATTGGCGCGCAGCGGCAGGCCGTTCATGAGGTTGTCCCCGGAAACCAATCTCACGTAGCCGGCGTCGTACTTCGCCGCGTTGGGTCCTTCAACTGAGACGCTTCCGGCGATATCAATGCCTGGCTCCAGCGTGATTGCAAAGTCTTTGAGGCCCGTCGCCCCGATTTCCAGCCGCTGAACTCCGCGGTAGCGCTTGCCATCGGCCGTGGCCTGCGTAACCAGCAGATACGAGCCTTGAAATAGACTGTCGAATTGGAAAGTGTATTCCGGCGCCACTGCGCCCGTCTCGAACGTAGTCCGGTAAGCAACTTCTTCGCTAATGACTTGGATCGATACACGCTCGGAGGATTTGAGACCGGGCGGTGCAATGATCCTGCCTTGCAACGCGACGAGGGGCTGGGCGTTCAGGCGAAAGTCGATTCCTGTTAGCTCCTGACCCCCACGAACCGTAAGTAAGGTCGCGGATTCCGAACGCCCGACTCCCGGGTAGTACTGACTGGCAAACGAGTATTGCTGTGGCGGTTGGGGCTGCTTGGCGGAGACTTCCGAATTCGCCTTGCCCACGCCCCGAGACGGATGCAAGGTTGCTACGACCGCATACTGGCCAGGAGCGAGCCCGGTCAGTCGATAGTGCCCATTGCTGTCCGTAGCCACTCCCGGTCCTTGAAGCAGTTTGCGTTTTTGCCGCTGGAAGCCAGACGCCATTGCCATTACCTGAGCACCGGCGACCGGTTCCCCGTCGTCACCAAGGACGATACCCGAGATGGAATTCGCCAGTTGCATTCGGAAGACGATGCCGGTCTGGCCTTCGCCCGCACCCAGTTGGATGGTGCCCGCCGGACTCGAGGCCGTCTTTGCCCCATACGCCAAATTTTGATAGCCGGTCTTTTGCGCTCGCAGTTGATAACGCCCGGGCATCAGGTAGGAAAACGAAAACCGACCGTTCGAATCGGTCCACGCGACTGCGTCCTGCGGGAGGGCCTCGATAGTGGAAAGCGTCACGACTGCTCGCCGGATCGGTGTGCCGCTCGCGGAGTCGGTGACGACACCTGCAATCACCCCAGGGGGCTGAGATTCGGTTGGTGGGAGCGCCGCTTGCGGGCTCGCCATGACTGCGAGGCCGCAACACAACCAAGTCGAGCTGAGGAGCGAAGAAGGCATGCGGTCAACCCGGCAAGAGGGCAGAACCCTTCGTGGAGAAAGGTTTTTGAACAGACATAATCGCGAAACCATGCACGTGAACAGCCAGACAATTGAATAGCGTAGCGAGCCGAGACAGTCCTGAAAAGGTGAACAATTCCCTGCCGGAGTACATGGACCGGCGTGTGAAGATTCCGCTCGGGTGTAGGCGATGATCATCTTGCAGCCAGGGCCTCGGTGTCGGAGTCCGCGCTCCCTACGGCTGCCCGGTCATTTCATCGGAGTGAGAGCAGTGATCGCAACTCTGACGGAAAAGACATTCGGTGTTCTTGGACTAATCGTGGCGGTTGCAGCGGCAAGATCCCTCCCACTGTCAGAGTTATCCTGGTTGGACGCTCGAGGGCCGGACAATTGCGGAGGATGTGAGTGCCGGAAGTTTCAGCTTCAAACCGAACTCCAATCAGCGCTCTTAAAATCGTTTCTCTCCCTCGTTCCCGCGGCTGCCGCTGCAATCGAAGCGCGCTGCAATCTTGAATTACCGCCCCACGCGTTACTCGTGACGGAGCGCGACCATCGGATCGAGCCTCGCCGCACGCCGCGCCGGAAGCCACGCGGACAATATCCCCACCGCGATGAGCATAGCCGTAACTAAGCCGATGATGAGCGGATCGTAGGGCTCAACTTCATAGAGCAGCGACTTAATGCCGCGCATCGAGAGAAGGCCCGTGGCGAGCCCTGCGACAGCACCCGCAAGAATCCATTTCAGCGATTGATTCAGGACAAGCGTGCGGATGCTATTGGGCGTCGCGCCGAGCGCCATGCGCACACCGAGTTCCTGAGTGCGCTGCGTGACAAGGTACGACATCACGCCGGCAAGTCCGATCGCGGCCAAGGCGAGCGCGAACGTCGCGAAGACCCCGAGCAGGATCGCATTGAAGCGTGGACGCGCCGCAAGTTGGCGCACGCGCGTGTCGAGCGATTCGATCTCGACGGGAAGCTTCGGCGCGAGGCGATTGATCTCGGCGCGAATCAGCGGACTGATGGCGCGCGCGTCGCGCTGCGTGCGAATGAGAACGGAGAGCGCGTTGCGGTCCCATCGTCCATGCGTCCGCATGAGCGTGTAATATTCAGGATCGCTGGCAGTGAACAATCCGGCATTGCGGGCATTGCGCGAAATACCGGTGATGGTCAACCAGTCACCCGATCCTCCCGGCCGAATTCTTTTGCCGACCGCGTCCTCGCCAGGATAGAGGCGGCGTGCAAGTGTCTCGTCGATGATCACCATGCCGTCGGCGGAGTCGCGATCTTCCTCGATGAAACGGCGTCCGCGCAGCATCGGAAGATCGAGCACCTGGAAGTAGCTCGGCGTGACGGCGCGTGTCGTCACCATGCCGCCCGTGCCAGAGCGTAGGTCGACCTCCTGCCCTTCCTTTTGGATTCTCGAAAAGATCGTGATCATTGTGCGATCCATGGGGGGCAAGGAATCGCTGATGGCGAGCGACTCAACGCCGGGAATGCCGCGGAGCCGCTGCTCGAGATCCATATAGAAACCGCGGATCGATTCAGGGGACTTGTAGATCTGACGGTTTGCCTCGACGCGCGCCACCAGGACCTGGCTCGTCCGCACGCCCAGGTTGATTTGCTGAATGCGCCAGAGGCTGCGAATCAGCAGTCCTGAACCGAATAGCAGCACGAGCGAAATGGCGATCTGCGCGGCTGCCAGAACTTGCCTGAGCCAGTCGCGACGCGCGCCTGTCGTCCGCGCGCCGGTGAGCGATTCGGGTGACGGTATGCGCATCGCGGGAGCGAGTCCGGCGAGGGTTCCAGCGGCGATGGATATCGCGAGCGCCGCTAAAAGAACACGCCAGTCGAGCGTCGCAGAGGCCAGTCGTGGGATGCCCTCCGGAGCAAGATTGCGAGCCGTCACCAGCAGAATATACGCGAGTCCGATTCCCAATAATCCGGCAG